>ERZ1034691.257-NODE-257-length-43329-cov-10.431136_pt1 | contig 43329 bp, 55 predicted proteins | sample MGYA00520638_ERZ1034691 | MGnify/ENA primary metagenome ERZ1034691 (study PRJEB33766, sample SAMN09781763) | gut metagenome | biome: gut microbiome | host: Homo sapiens | place: Madagascar | study: EMG produced TPA metagenomics assembly of the PRJNA485056 data... | reverse complement strand
TACCCGGGGCTTTAAGCCTTGCAATCCCGTCGACCCTCCCCCGGGGGTCTCATGATAAGACCTCAAGAGGCAAGTCGACAGGTGCCCACATGTCAAAGTGCAGAGCCATCCACATGCGTTGACATGCAGATCTATATCAACAGAATATCAATACACAAAAGAAGGAGTTAGAAATGCATTAATATCCTGATGATTTTGGATTAAGCAGCTCTCAATTCGTAAATATCAGGCATCATCTCTACAATGTCGAAATATACCTGTTCGAGAATATCGACTACTCTTTCATTGGAATAGAACTTGGATACAGGACGCTCATCCATGAGTCTTGCTACGAGAGCATTGGTAAAATATCCCTTATCTTCATCAAAGGCAAGCCATTCGTCATACTGGTCAAAGTATGAAAATGGATTGTCTTTTGTGGTCAAGTACAACTCCATTTGGCGTATCATGCCTGTTCTTTCTTCAGACACAACGGTATCCAATTTCTCGAAAGCATGAGAACTCAATTCAATAGGATCACAATGACGCATTAAGTAATCAAATATACTTTTGTCAAGTGCTCCATTAAAAACTGCTTCCCATTCCTTATCTGAGAGATGAATATCTACATCAGGTATTGCAAGCTTTGCTCTCATACGATTAATAGACCGTATTGACTCTTTCAAATATGTCTCTCTATCGGCAGTAATGCTTGGATCTGCTTGAATCTTCATTTTAAGATCAGCTTCTGCAAGTATTTGAGCACGCCTCTCAATAGGCGATTTTGACTTTCTGTCGGCAACCTTAGCACGAATAATCTTGCATTCATTATCGTACTTAACTGCCATGTCTTGTCTCTTTTGATATGCGGGAGCAGTGCGAGCCATTGTTCTGCAATCGTTAGCAAGAGCCTTCATCTTGTTTGCAAAGTCGGCGTAAGCTTCCTCGACATAGAATCCTTTGTTGTTAGGATCTTTGATTCCTCTCAACTCATTAGCATCCTCAACATTGGACATCTTATTGATTTCCATCAAGTTAGGCTCGAGCTTCTGAGTCTTGGGATTGTAATGAGATTGATTCGTAGGAATATAGACTTTCTTACCCTGATACCAATCATTCTTCTTATCGTCAGGAACCTCATAAAGACCCTTTGCTTCTCGTCTCTCAGGAACTCTGGTTGTAGATGTAGCTCTTGAAACAATGGTGTTTGCGCCTCTATTTGCACCGCCATGATACTTAATATAAAGCTCTTCGATGCCATTAACAATGGCAGAACGCTTATAATCAAGCTGATGCTTTTGTGCATCAATAACCACCATCGAGTGCTTAACAGCTCTCGCAATCTCACTAAACGGAGCACCTTGAAGAGTCATGTCTGTAATAAGATTCGAGATCTTACCCATCTCAAGACCTTTCAATTTGTCTCCAGCTTTTGTGTCTTTCGGAATAAGATCCTTGGGATCGCAATTGGTTCCGGGGAAAGCCTCTTTGGGATCGAAATCCTGAAGTTCTTTTAGCGCAGCTGCGGATATAACAGAGCCTTCATTATTGGGAATAACATTGACAGTATCTCCATCGAAGTCGGCTCCTGATAATCTCGCTGCAACTTTTGGATTAATGCCAACAGCATCGAGAGCGTTAGGAATAACCTTAGCAGCAGGAGAGCCAGTGTTTCTGACAATCAACTGAGGTATCTCGAATATACCGCCATGAGGGTATCTGATAAGAGCTACACGTTCGCCATCCTTGAAGTTGGGAGCATAAATCTCATTTTCAGAAAGCTCAGGGAAAGGGAGAATAACCTGAGAACATTGTCTTGGATATGCAGCAGCTCTGAGATTGTTGGCATCGGAGTCGATTTGACCAGCTATCTGTTCTGCCAAAGCAGCTCGAATATTGGGATTACGGACCTGCATCAACTCATGAACTCTCAAAGCAGCAGCCTGATATGATTTATTGAGCTGTCTCTTGATAATCGGGAGTCTCTGCTTGGAAAGCATCTGTGAAGGAAGAGATTTGGACCATTCGAACCATGTACCTTCTTCAGCCACAATATTGAGGCAAGAGAGTTGTCTTTTACCGTCTTTGTCAATATAGTGTCTTTGAGCACGGATAAGTTCGTCGTCGAGTTTGATGTTCGCACCAAAAGGATTCTCTGGATCATCTTTGATTTTCTTCATGCAATCCATCTTAGGCGTTCCTCTATGCTTGTTGACATTGTAACGAATATCAATACCGGGAGGAAGATCATCTGCATATACAGCCATACCCTTAAGATAGTGCGTTCCGTCAATCATAATACGAACCTGAGCATACTTAGCATTGCCGAGACTAAGCTCTGGAACTCCTCTACGAATCTGGATAAGACCATCTCTGTCTATACCGCCATCTTCAGCGTATCGCACTTCAACGCGGCTTGAAGGAAATGATCTTGGTTTCTCGATTTTGACAATATCATTCGAATCTTTGTCGACTTTAAAGTTAGGAGGGCAGATCTTGGATTTATTATTAACGACATCCATCAGCTCTGTTCCGGGAGGACACAACACTTTCATATATGTCTTTTCATGTGTTCCCATTTGCTTTTGTCTGACGTTTATCAGCTTGTATCCAGCTCTTTCAGCTTCGTGTACAGCTGCTCTCAACCGCTCAGTGGAAATACCAAGATGAGCCTCCGAACCTTGACCGACATCAATATAATACCCGGCATCGATTAACCTTTTGAATTCAGTGAAGATAGCCTTGGATGTTTCTTCTCGAGATTTCGTAGCATCAGAGAGAAGAGAACGACCTTGATGCTCAGATATGCCCATTCGATTGCATGCACCATTGACAGAATAACCCATGCTTGTCAGCTTAATAAGCTGTGCTCTTCGATTGGCTATAATCTCATTCTTTGCTGCTGTTCTCTGGTCTCGAAATACATTCGTAGACAGACCAAGAGCATGAGCGATCTCGGATTCTGACATGCCAGCTTCTTTTGACTCTTTCACAAAGTCCATGAAATCCTCAGCAGATTGAAAAGGATGCTCACCAGAACCCCATGGATAACGACCACTACGACGTGGCATACCATAATGGGCGAGATATGTTTCGTTATAAAGCTCTTCCATTTAGAATCCCTCCGTTATAGTTTCGTTAATAATACTTTGGACATACTTGATTTGCTCAGCAGCATCATATACTCTCTGAGCAACGAGAGGTTCACCGTCCGATTCCTCTCCACTGACGAGTCTTTGAAAATGTGTTCTCGAATAAATACGAAGGTCATACTTGAGTGTCATTGGTTCAATGCGATTAATAAGACACCACAACGTAGCATAAATCACAACCTGAGACAAAGATGTCTTTCTATCTCCTGTCTTAAGATCAAATACATAAAGAATACCGTTGAATTCATCAAAGTGAATAGCGTCAGCTGTTCCGCCAATATCTTCACTAAACATCATTGTGACTTCTGTGTCCATATCATAATCAATACAGTCTTTCACATAAGTTGCAATAATTCCATTCGACTCATCTAACGGTGTCTTCATTCGAATACAGTGCTCTGCAAGTTCGTGAAGTTCGGTTCCTCTCTGAACGGCTCGAGCTGCTAATATCCTTTGCTTGATCTTATCTCTGTCGTAATTCAGCCATGTTTTGTCAGAAGGACTAAATGTTGCATGGAGAAACGTTCTCATACGTATTGTATTCTTCGCATGGAGGAACGCTCTCCCAGACATTATTCTTTTCTGCTCGATGAAGAATATAGAAGAGATTGGGTTTGATGGTTTCCCAGTTGTCTTTGTGAATTGTGTAACCAAAAGACCATCTTTTTGCCAAATCAAGATAGTATTCCTGATTTGGTCTATATAAGGATTTTCCTCTTTGTTTGAACTCAATAAGAATCCAAGCATTATGATACAGCACAACGAAATCCGGAACGCCCTGCAAGTATCTCGCGTCGTTCTTTATAACGATGGCTGTCGGGAACTCGGTAATAATCTCCTTGATTACTTTTCCCTGAATATCCGATTCGACCATGGGATTCTCCTTTCTTTAAAAAAATGAAGGAGAGACGTAGAGTATCTTCGAAAACAAGGAGGCGAAAAAGAAGACTTCCACATCTCTCCATAATGGGGGATGCCGACGAACCCCTTAAATATGTACCCTATGGTACATATCACTGATGATTCGCCGTATAGGCATATGCGAGTATGTTCCAAATGAAAGCACGGTCGTGTCTTTCGTCTGTCATACCAGAAATATGCTTCATAAGATGCCTTGCTGCGGAATCAATGTAGGAACTGAGAGGCAAACCCTTCTCCCAATTGTGTTCACCATACTTTTTAGCGCCTTCTTCGAAATGAATGGCCACCTCGAGCATGTACTCGGCGATATCGCCAAAAGTGACTTCTTCGACGTCCTTTTCTTTGCAATATGCAATAAAATTATAGATTGCATTTGCTGCATACGGCTCGAAAGATTTCGAGCTAAAATCCAGCATACGCGACAGATTCATAATAATGCGAAAGATCCTGCGATCTCCTCCAAAAAGTTTTGCCACTTCAGAAAGTGGCATCAGATCAAAACGTCCCTTGCCTTCTGCCATGTCGCGTATCGCTCCAGTCTCAAATTCTCTACGCTCTCCAGAATCTTTAATCATTGTTTTCATCCTCCTTTTTATCGGTAATCCAGTTGGAATATGGGAGAAACTCAATTGTGCTGCAGAAATCTCTCCACTCATCGAGTTTATGATTCTTTCTCTGCTCGTATATGTTTCTCAGGTTTTCATAGGACATGGTGACGGTACGAAGCTGATTATATGAAGAAGGAAGAAATTGGATAATAGAATACCAATACTTTTTCTTAATATCGGGATTTTCCTCATCCAAATATTTAGTTCTCAAAGTATTGAGATGCCAAACAACATCTTCCAAGCTCCTTTGCACGCCAAGGAGCATCTTATCGTGAGAGAAGTCATCAATCGTGAACTCTTTATTCGTGATAGTATGCATTGTGGAGCAGGAATTTGCGGTCGTTCCAACCTTATAAGTGTCGAACTCTTTCCACCAATATAGAGGTGCTTCAATGTCTATTGAAACAAAAATCTGTCTCATGAACTTTCTATGAGAAGGTCCCGCATCGATGAGCTTTCTGGCAAGAGCTTTGTCGTTCTTTCCGACAGTAACACCTCTCATGATGGCGTCGTAATCAATGCCTGAAAAAGCATCAAATCCATATTCAATGTCGTCGTTTAAAAAAGTATCGGTCTTCTCCCATGAATTAAGAGGATTACGCATTCCGCGCATGGCTGAGTAAATGCCCATCACTTCGTAGATTTTGACTTTAATCATCTTTTCTTCTCCTCGTAAAGATAAGGTTTATGGCTGCTCTCGTTTACAGGATAACCAAGACATTCATCGCATGGTTTCTCTGTCTCAGGCTCGTCTTTGTGCTTGCACGACGGACAATATACGTCGAAAAATACTTCCTTCTCGTTTTTCATTATGACTGTAATCCTTTCGTTATGAAGTTTGCAACTGCTTGATTGGTAAACATTTTGACATCGATATAGGGTAATCTTGGGTCGTAAAAGCCTTTGTTCTTTTTAATTGTCGTGAAACAGCGAGTAGACATATCGGAAAATAATGGTCTTTCTCTTACTGGAACATTAATCACCTCAGAGAATATATCATCATCTGGATGCATTAATTGTGCAAGTCCAAGAACCGGATAGCCTCTTCGTATAATTGATGTCGTATTGACTCCCGGAGGTAAGAAATATGCCTTTGGTCCAATAGCCACAATGAGTGTGAAACGAGGAAGACCAAATGTGTTATACAACTTTGAATAGATATTCTTATAAGACTTAAAATAATTAAAATCTTTTAAGTTTGTAAGATTTATAATCATTTGGTTCTCTGGCAATAGCTCAAAAGAATCTGGAAACTCTCTCTGAATATCCCATTTGCAAGAATTCGGAACATGAATTCCAATATACTCGGCTTCGAATAAAGAGTGACACTCAATAAGGTCGAACTCCAACGTCGTATTCTCTCGACGTTTGTACATGCTGAATGAACGCTTTGCTCTCAAAATCCTCCTCGTATCCAATGAATTCTTCCTTCGCTAAGGCTTCTTCATTGAACTTTTCCTTTCTACCAAGGGCCTGCAATATCCCTTGATCGATTTTATACTCTGGAGCTATGAATTCGTAATAGTGGAGAACTTTATATGGGCTATTTACTCTGTCAATTCGTCCTTTTGCCTGTTCCATTGTCTTGTACGAATAATTCATACTATAAAACACAATGGTGTCGCATGTAGGACAGTTCCAAGCCTCAGCTCCGGAACCATAATTGACAGCATAAACCCATTCCTCCTCTGTCGGCACCGGTTCGTGTATCTGACCATTGCATTGATGATACGGCCTTCCAGCTTTGATTGCCGCATCCTCGATTTCGAACTTCTCCGAGACAAAATTATAGAAAACTATGACTCGTTTATGCTCTTCAAATATTGGAATCAACTTCTCAATCTTTGTCTCTTTTATCGGAAGATTCATTCTCATGTAAGCAAACATTGCTGAAATATTCCTAAATGGAGGCATTTCAGGATGTCTGAAGCTTCTTCTTGCTTTGAGAATATGGTCTTCTTCTTTATTGTCTATCTCATAAGGAACCACATGAGGAACTCTAATCTTTTCGGATTTGTACTCCATAATAACCATTATGGAGTCTCTCATCTTTTCAAGAATATCCTCTCTTTGATATCCTATGATTTTGGGAAAATTCGTCATCCGAGACCAGATACAGAAATCCTCGTTCCATGCTGTCTTGTTCTTGACATAGCCGTTCGCGATAAACACGGTAGCGTAGTCGTCCCAACAGTCTCCGGGTGTAGCAGTAACCAATATCCAATTGTTGGATTTGGCAATGGATATCATCCTCTTCGACCACTTCCCATGCCCAGAGACTTTGTGCTCATCAAACAGAAAGAATGCACCTTTAACTTCGCTATACTTCTTAATGTTGTTCCAAGAGTCAATTGCCTTAGGAAGGGGACATCCCAAAGCCGAGACTTCCCCTTCCCATTCCTTGGAATCTCTCTTTTTGGAGATTGTGATAATATATAAATCTTTATCAGAGTGATTCTTCATATAATATGACAGAGCCACAACAGATTTACCACTACCACAACCTCCGCAAAGAATAGAACCATTATGAAGTTTGTTTACAGCATCTTTCTGGTATTGATATAACTCAATCATCGTTTCCGATGGTCGGGTCCGGATTAATCCACTCACGATACATATCGGAGTGAGGAGCCTCTTCGCCAAAGAACTCTTTCAGATATGCGCTGCGACCCTTCTTATCACCGTTGTCCCAGTCTCTGGCAACAATGGACATATCGATCTTGTTGAACCGCATGCCATCGAGGTTGCCGAGTTCATTCATCTCCGGATCTGCGGAGATCTTGTGCATCATACTGTCAGCATTGCGGACATACACATCCGCGTACTTGCCGACCTTGACCTTCAGGAAATAGAAATATCCACCATCCTCGAGTGCCTTGGTCTTGACATCGAATCCAAGATCGTCCTTGAAATATCCGACATCCTCCTCCGGAATGATGACGGCGATATTGGGCATCTGACCCTTCTTGTTATAACGGTCAGGAGAACCGGACCAGTTGTGGAAGAACAGGCGAGCGTTACGAATAGGATAAGAGAATGCCATATTAGTTGTCCTCCTTTCCTGCCTCAAGCTGTTTCATCTTCTCATTGACTTCGGTGAAGTCGGCATCGGGGAACACTTCCTGAAGGAAGGACAGAAAATCACCGGGATTCTCAAGGAGAGAAGCGACGAACTCATCATGCTCTTCAGAGTCGATGAACTCTTCGACAACTTCCTTTGTCTTCTTGAAGGTATCACCAACACGAACGCCGTAGCTGGCGATAATGATTTCGTCGACGAAATCAACGATATCGGCGAATGCCTCGAGTCTTGCCACAGTATCATCTTCGCCGATGTTCCCGATCTTTGTCTGGAGATTCTGAGCTTCCTTAAGCAGATTGGGATGACGAGTTCCAAAGCGGATCTTATCCATCTTATTCATGTGGAAGCAAAGCGTCTTGGTGACCTGCTGATCATCCAAATTCGTGAAGGTAATGGTTCTGGTAGTCATTGTAATACCTCTTTCTTTAATTAAAAATTTTTCATGCCAAATTAAGGTTGCAGACCTCGATAATTGCCTTTCTTGTCTGCTTTCTGATGCCCATAAGCTGCTCGATTTGCTTACTATTTTGGGGCGGATCGAACTGAAGTCTCGCATCAACGGCAATATACCGTCGAGCCAAAGCTCTCAAACCAGGTTCGGGAATATATTCTTCGAAAGAATATTCTCCAGAGTCGCAGATGGTTTTTATACCAGCCGTATTGAGTTCAACAATGGCGGCATCACAGATGGGTTTGATCTGTTCTTTGAAAAACATATCTGTCCAACCGCAATCCGACATAATCTCATCAACAATCATATTATACACCTCCTCTCTTACGAATTTCTTCGTTTATTTCAGCCAAGCACGGAATATCCGGAATGGTATCGTGTGCTTTACTTACGAACAGATCCCATGGAATATACTGCTCGATTTTGGCTTTCGCATCAGCAACCAAACCGTCGTAATATTCCATGTCCAAATATTCGAGAAAGTCTTTTTCCAAAGCTTCTTCGAATTCCATGAAGTGTAAGCCTTTTGTTCCACTTACGCTTACTTGCTTTCCATCGTCTCTTAAACATTTCATTTCCTTTCCATATTGCTGCTTAACGCAAACAACATTAACGTTTCTACCACAGAACATGTCACCAATATAGATGACACCTTTCTGGACAGATTTTGTAATCATGTAATCGCTCGGAATAATATCGCCACCAAGAAGAGTCTTGAAGACATACGGATTCTGGAATGTCGGACCTCTGCTTTCCCATTGTCCTGTTGCTGCATTATATGCCAAATATTCGGCTTTGTTGAACAGACAGAACACCGTATAGAATTCCTCAATTGTAAACCGATATCCATACTTCTTACCGAAATCGACAACCTCCTGATTCAATTCTTCTGTAAAATCGGGAATCTTTATCGAATCTGTCTTGATATGAACAGGGATTACTCCCTCCTTGACGAGTTTGTCCTGAAGAGCAACCATCATCAAAGCTCCACGTTTAGCAACAATATTATCGATATTACGAGGATCTTTGAATCTGTTCTTAAACCCAGCGGAAGTGAGTCCATAAACAGCATTAATCGGAACCTTCAGACTCTTGGAGAGCTTCTTATACGACATATCATTCTTTGTCATATAATCCCAGAGCCTTCCGTCAAAGCATGTCTTCAAATATTCCTCGTTCTTGTTCTTGGCAGCTTTTCTCGAGTCGACCAGCTCTCTAAATCTCGCAGTGTACTTCGGACCGAATATGTTCAGTTCGCATGCCGACGTCGGATGCATTGACTCAACATCATTGACTCCAACCATGCAACATGCTCCGAGAACAGCATCCACATAGCCACCTTCCCCAACAACCTTTCCAAGATATGTCGACTCGTTATGCTCCTCTGTATGCGTAAACGTGTATCCCGGAAATATCTCATCGAGATGCGTATATATGAATTGTTCCTGAGGATTCATGTCATCTCCAAAGATCAACTGCGCTGTCAGGTCATTTGTCGAATCGTTAACTGAGAGCCCCGTCAGATATGCAAGAAGCTTACGAGCTTCCCAGTCGTCGCGATTATAATCGAATACCGCTTCCGATGCTTTAACATCATTCATACAATATCCTCCTACTTCTTCCCAAACAGATTCTGGGAGATCTCGATCCCAGTCATATGGGCTTTCTTGATGGTGAATTCCAAGTTGGACTTCCCACTTTTTCAAAGATTGTTTGTTTGAACAAAAATCTCTTATGTCGGAATAAGAAAGCTTCGTCGCCTCCTTACAAACTTTCCTCTTGTCCCGAATAAGCGACTTCGAAACCTGATACAATTCTCTCGGAGATGCCCCCTGTAGAATACGATACATGATTTCATTATCGTATTCTTTGTTATTAAAACCTATTAAATTATAATTTTTCAATAAGTTTTGAATACTTTCAATTGTTGGAAAGAACTCAATATTTCCATCCGGATTACCTTGAATTTTCCATCCAATACAGTTGAAATTAGGAAACACTTCGAAGTCAAAGAATACTATCGGTTTCTCAACGCTACCGTTCACAAGAGGCATATGCTTGACGACTTCTGGAAGAGTTCTTGAATGGTTAGTTGACTTAGATGCATATGCAAGAAGATCTTCATAATATCCGGACATATCATAGACCATTCCTTTAGCTTTACAGCCTTTCAGAATATAGTCTATGAATTCTATCGTGACTTTATGAGAGCCGAACTCTCCTCGTAACCCTTTACGAATGATGTTTTCAAGATGTCTTGCATCCTTTATCTCACTAACCTTTACGTCTTCCTTCTTTTCTTTCAAAGGAATCCCACTCGAAATATGAGCTATAGGGAAATTGTTTCCGAGAGAGAATTTTCTTCTCAAAGGGAGCTTCCCCACAAATACCTTCACTTCCACATTGTCGTCAATCAGTGTTGTCAGTAATGTCGGATCGCCTTCGTAGATATAGTGCAGATGAACTCCCTCGCCAGATTTCGAGAATTCTCCATATGTCGGAGGTAATCCAAGTTTACGAATCTTCTCGAAACAAACTTGCTTGTCTTTTCCACCACTCGGTCCTCTACAATCAAAGTCAATCACAATATGATTCAACGGAGGTCTGACATAATGAAGCTCTGTGGATATAATGTTCGACAATGTTGTCGATACTCTATCCCAGCTCATCATTGGCGTTCCATCCTCTTTTGCATACTGTGCAGGACATTCAGCGCATAGAATCGCCAGAGAGGTGTCAAATTTAGCCGTGAAGGCGAGGAAATCGCTTGATGGTTCATCTGGTCCAGTCTGAGTTTCCGCCTCGTAGAGCGAGAATATGGGCTTTCTGAAGGGTTTCTTTTTCCAGACATAATCCACGAATCGGACATCCTTATATCCGTTCTCAGATACTTCTTCGATAGTTGTATCCCAAAAGAATTTCAACTGTCTTTCGAAGAGAGATTTGGATATAGCTTTGATGGCGTTACCATCGCAGTATGCTCGATATAAAGAATACTCACTGGAAAGAAGACATTCTCCAGACCTACCCCATTCGATATCCCTATTCCGCTCCACCCAATAACCAAGCTGATTACCAGACCTAACAATTCTCGAAGATCGGTAACTATTATAGGCTCTTGGTCCGAGTTCTTTATACACGTCGACAAAACGTTTTGCTATGCCTCCAAGCTCGTGAAGAGCTCCGGAATATAGCTCGTTATACTTATCGATGGGAATAAGTTTACCAGTCGGAACAGGATCGAGACATCTTCTCAAAAGACCAGACATTGAGTCAGTAAGTTTCAAGGCATAGTTTGATGCTATAAACAACAGAGTATTCAATCGCAAATAATATGTTCTTGCATACTTATCATTTATACAAATTGGTTCATGAGAAATAATGTTGTTCAAGGTAACATTCGTCTCAATTTTCGAAAGGTCTCCATCATGCTGAATAGCTACAAGAGGTCCTTTCTTAAACTGAGCTGTCGCGAATGTTCCATTCGAACTGGCAAGTTCTTCTGCCTTAAAAGAACTACCATAAGGTCCCATTACTTTCTCCAAAATATTGAGGAAAGTAGACTTACCACTACCGGGTTCGCCTTCCAAATATATGAACTTGTCGATCTTGTATCCATCGCCAGACAATGCTGCTCCAGCAAGCCACTCGAGCATTGTCCTATCCTCTGGAGAATATAAGACAGACATAAGTCCATCATAATTCGGACACGATTCGGCACAAGAAGAATATGGCATGGTCGTGGTCGCATAGTCTTCTCGCTTCGGAATATCTCCTCCCCACAATACTTTCTGGTTAAACAGAACAGCTTTGCTTGCTTCGCACGCTTTGCACAAGGCGTCAATCTTAGCAGGAACCTTACTACTAAGATGTCTTGGATCAAGAACCACGATGCTCTGAGACGGAAACTTTGCTCGTTCTTCTTCCGCCGCCTCGTACAATAATTTGCGGGCGAATTCGTAGAAGTTCTCTCTGCCTTCCCAGAATCCTGTTTCGGCATTGAAAAATGCTACGAATTCCCCGCCTTGAATAACAACGTCTCGGAGTCTGCCAACGTTAAAATCTATCGAAAGCTGATAGACTTCTCCATTGACAGACTTGTTTCCTACCTGACGTTTTTCGATACGTACGAAGTCCGGGCAAGTCAATATAACCGGGTACTCTGTGCATCACGCTGTACCCGGTAGCAAAGATATGTCACAGGAACCCCATCAATCATCCTCGGAGCAAACGAGATACGAAGTTGCCCATTTCCTGTCGGATCGATTTGGAAGAAGAAATACTCTCCCATTTCGGTTTCCTCCAATCCGAGATAGTAATACCAGTCATTAACTGTCATGGAGTCCATCGAAGAAACGAGTTTTGCATTGAAATCATTCATTGCCTGCTTCACTTTGAAAACACTGGACTGAAATTTCCGACCAGACAATCCATCCACCATCTCGATGATTTTGTCCTCATTGCTCGACTCCACAACTTGCGGTTCAGTCTCCTTCTTCTCAGTCGCTTTATCAGTTACCTTATCGACAAGTTCATCGACTTTGGATCCACCGACAACGCTCGCGGACGATGCGATACCGGACAATCGAGATATGGTATCATACGCCTCAGACATCTTACCGATAGAGATACGGTATCCGGCAACAAGCGAGAAAATAACGCCGGCGATACAAACAATCATCGGAAGAGTCTTGAGTACGCCAGCCCAGAACCCTTTCCAATTCTTATGCTTGAAATTCGCAATTGCGTCTCTTACACCTCTGACGAACAGAAATGATGCTGGAATCGTTCCAACGGAAGAGGTAATCCCAGAGACCAAATAGAATCTCTGGGACCGAAATAACCTCTTCAGGAATTCGATAGCATGTGTCATACCTCACCCTCCACGATAGGACGAATGTATTTCTGCTTGGCGTGGTCGAAATAGGAGAGATTGTGCATGCCTACGAAATAAATCCGATAGTCTTTCAGATTACCTGTCAGGCTTGCCCACAGCTGATCGTGCTCGGTTACTTCGTTACCCCATCCGTCGACCATGATCCAGTTCATCTCTTCAGGATGATTCCATCCGACTTCGCCGCCCCAATCTGTCTGATCGAGATACAGCTGTCTCATGACATCATTCCAAGAAATGCGCTCACCGAGATTGATTCTGCGCTTGAGACCGTTCATGATATTGGTGAACACTTCGTAGGAGTGATATCCGCTCCAGTCCTGATAACACGGAAGATCTTCGACCCTGATGGAAAATACATCTCTTGCGAGATTCAGCTTCTCGGTATCATCCTCGGAAGCTTCCTGACTCTTCATACCAGCCATGCCAATGACCGAGCCTGCATTGAGTGCTGTGGCAAGAGCCTTAGCCAGTGCGGAAATACGACCTGCGGATATAATATAGCTTACGATCTGGAGTGCAGTACCGGCAACGAACATGCCGATACTTACGATATTCTGAATAAGCTTTCTTCTCTTCTCCTGCTTTGTATCAGGTGGAATCGCACCCTGACGTTTACGCCAGATAAACGCGGTCACGAAACCGGCGATGCTCAGAGCCGTACCAGCGACGAGAGCGATGAGAGGCGAATGAAGCTTACAGAAACTCAGAACGTTACGGAAATCAGTCCTCATGGACTGGAAAAACAGTTTGAATCCTTTGACAACTTTCTCCGCAATAGCGGGAATCTTTACCGTGATATTCATAATATCCTCCTTACAACGATATTTGTTCTGTCATTTTCAGAACATACATATTACTTGCGAAATCCATAATAACAGCGCATCCAACGAGACTTGTCCATCCAGCCATATAATCCTCAGCAACAGCAGGGAGATTCGAATAGGTATACATCTCTCCAATGGACACGGTTCCCTGACTATCCGGATTGCTTATACGAGCCTGCATCTTCGCCAAAATACCCTCGAGAGTTCTTCTATCTCTCGCGCAGATTTGTCTGACTCCATATGCATTTGCATGATTCTGGAATGCTATTGTGCCATAAGAATATGCAGGATAGTTGGAAGTCGGATAGGCTCTACCCGGCTGGAATGGTGCACTGTTTTGCTGCGCCTGTCTTGCCGACGGTGGAACGGGTTGATTATATAGGACCTTTGATACACCAGATTGAAACGTGTTGGCTCCGGTAGACGCCATGCCATATACCATATCTTTGAAACACGGAAGAATAACATTCTTCCAAATGTTCATAAAGAATTTCTTTATGGCTAACCAGATTTTACTTTCTGCCGCTTTCGTCTCAACTTTCTCTTCGATTTTCTGTTCAGCATCCACTATTCATAACCCCCATTTTCTCGAATGCCACATATTGCGTGCAAACAAGATATTTAACAAGCGTCTTGAGAGACATGAGAAGACCGATGCATATTCCAACACACAGAGTCTTCATGGTCGGCAGATGTTCGACAAACCAATTGTGCAAATCGCGCTTCCATGTCCGCAGACAATCTCCAAAGCCTTCGAAGAAAAACCTCGCTTTCCTGAAGAATTCCTTCAACTTTTCTACCAGTTTTTTCATGAAAATACCCTCCTATATTTTGAATTTTAAAGGTTCGTTAAATAAAGGGGAACCCGAAGGCTCCCCATATGGAGATTTAATCGCGCAAATACGTTATGGACTGCTCCGAGCTGCTCGGAAGTGGATATCGATATAACGAGAGTCCGGGAATATCTTCATCGTCAAGATGTTTCGTGAGAAACTCTCTAAAGAACGGAAAGAATGCGTACTTCTTTCCTTCTATTTCAATCTCCTCTTCAATCTCGTTTTTTGGATCCATCATGCGACACAACAGCTCTCCAGTGATATCTGGCATGGAAGATTTGTTCACATTGTATTCAATGCAAAACGACTCGATTATCATTTTTAGAGCATCGTCGGTTATTTCGAGTTGCGTTCTGAATATGACAGTCCCATCATGAATGATTTTCATTTGCTTACTCCTCCTTCGTTAAATAGCCATCGGTTTTATAAAACCAAAACATCTGGATACGATTGGCGCGAATTTCTCATACTGGAATATGCATCCGCACAAGAACAGATTGAATCCAAGTCCGATAACAAGACTTGTGACTTTGAGAATAAAATCCCAGTTAACTTTCTTTTTCTTCTTGTCAGAAATCACGCGGTCGTACAGATGCAACTCTTCGCACTTTTTAAGAATATCGTACGACTCGCCAGCATGCTCATTACCCTCGAGGATATTGCGAGCATGCTTTTTGTACCATGCGACAAAGTAATCCACTTTCATTTGGAAGCCTCCTATATTTTGAATTTTAAAGGTTCGTTAAATAAAGGGGAACCCGAAGGTTCCCCTTGTGGAGATTTAGTTCGTGTCCGCGCTGCAAGTTTCGTTCACGGTCCATTCCACAGTGTACTGTACGTCTTCGGATCTTTCCATCGAAGCACACTTTGCACGAGCGAGGATTCTGTTGGCGACGGTCCTCACAACGAATTCATAAGCAGCCGAGAGCATTGACGCTGCAAGAATAATGATGATTCCGTAAGGGCCCGACGCTGCAATACCACTGGCATAGGAAATTCCAAACTTGCCAGCAACATATCCAGCAAGCTTACCGAGTCCCCAAGCGGCGCTGAATACATGAAAAACATGCAAGATGTTGGTCAAAAGTTTATGATCGTAGAAGAAACTTCCAACATCAATTGCTTTCTCATGAAGTTTATCGAAGAGTTTCTTGATTCCACGCATCAGATTGCAGAAGAACTTCTTGAGACGACCGGTGAAGCGGATGAAAATGTTTGTCTTGGTTGCGGGACCATCGTTCTCAGATTCCGAGATAATATTCTTAACGTTGTCAGGAGCAGCTCCGGCAGGCGCGTTGCGAATATCTTCGATGATCGGATTGCAGATTTTCTCGATGATGAGATCCTCTGCTTCAGGGTTACCGATGATGGGGGAAATCTGAGGGACGGGCTCAGCGAGATGGCACAGAAGACTGTGTGCCCACTTGCGACGATTGGACTTTCTCGCAAGGCTTGCATCCTTGGCGAGTGAGTTCAGATAATTGTTTCTGAACTCTTCGATGATTTGATTGGTTTCGATGTTGTCTTCTTCAGCGAGGCAGGTCTTGAGTGCGAGCATAGCATCGGCGATGGCATTGGTGTTGTCTACGATCTTCTGGTAATTGGCTTTCATGGGTTCTTCCTCCATAAATTTAAATTTGTTTGTGAATTGAATATTATCAAGAATGGAACCTATAATATTTCTGAGTTCCTCTTCCTGATCATCTGTGAAAGTACGTCCATATAATAATGCGTACTCATCTGTAAGCTCCGATAGCGCTTCCTCTTCGATTTCATCCCAATTGTCTGTACCTATGGATATACTATCGATGAGGACGCCTATGTCAGAGCGTGAGAGATTATCATTTGCATCTCCTGTAATACCGTTGTCCGCAAGGAAATCTCTAAAGTCGTCTTTTGGATCTTTCTCGTTGCATGCATAGTAGAATCGCTCGCACATATCTGCAGAACGAAATATTTCTTTTGCGAGTATCTGCAATGCATGCAACGCTGTCTCAAATTCGTTTAGGTCTGAATAGTTAGCAGCATAATCTTCCAGAACCCAATCCTGTAATATCTGAGGAACATCCAGAATAACAGCTCTGAACCAGACTTTACTGAGCAGTTGAGTTAATTCCTTTTGTTCCTCATAACCCTCTATCTCAGATACGAACTGGAAGGTTTCTGGAAGATTGTCAATATCGAACGCCCACATGATGTTAATCCTTCATGGTCACAATCAGATACATCAGCAGATACATCTTATAAACGCCCATGTACTTAACAGATATGATTCTGTACCCATCGCTGTCAAACACGCTTATACAGTGCTTTCTTTTTTTAATTGTCAGATTGATAAACCGAGCTTTTGTTTGCGTATCGTCATAGATAAATTTCCTCAAGTCGGTAATAGCGTGGATTTCTTTCATTTCGAGTCCTCCTTATTCTTTTTCACAAGGTCATTGTACAAATCCTTATACATATTAAGCTCATCTTGAAATTTGAGAATAGTCAACAGAAAAACACCGAAAATGAAGAAAACGCCAATCTCGCAAACGATACCAGCAACAATTGCGATCGTCCACGAGAAGGCGAATCCGAGAGCAACGAGGACAAGCGGAAGGAAGTAGCCAACAACGACCGCAAAGATAATCGCATAATCTTTAATTTTTCTTTTCATGATAATACCTCCTTAATTATGTTTATAAATATTACGGAATAAGGAACTCTTGAGGAACACGACTTCAAAGAAAGCTTCATATCCAATTCGCTCGATGAGACCGAAATTATTCAAATACGATGCATAATCGTATTTCTTATCGTTCCTGTTTAAATAACAGAGAAGCTCGCGTGCATATCGAGTATATTGTGTGAGCATGGTATATCGAGATCGATCGTCGGGACTGCGTTTCGCATCCATTATATAATTATATAACAGAGTCTTGTAAAGTTCGCAAACGGGAACAGGATAATCTTTATCCGTAATGATCGTCATGAACTCGCGATCATCGGCATTATCATCAAAAAATGCCTTAGAAATGATTTCGTATTTTTCATGCATGCCACGAACAACACGATTAATTTGTCTGATAATCTTTCTGTTTTTCATGATGAAATCCTCCTTTAAATCATAAGAATAAACAACAGAATACATCCGAGACCACCAAACACAAGGAAAATCGTGATGAGTCCGAGTATGAAATACACGAGGAACTTTGCGAATCCGAAAAGCGTTCTGGCGCTTGCCCACAGGGATATGGCCATGATCGTACAGAAAACGAAGAAACAGATTGTCAACGCGATAAACATTTATTTATCCTCCTTGAATATTTTCAGAGTTTTGATTAATGCACATTTCATAGCCATAGCCCAAATCGTAATCATAAGAAATGATATACCATACAAGATTATACCGAATACGAACAGAGGAGGCATCTGGAGATTCCATGCCATGATTGTCACTATGGTTGGAAGTACGAAGAGAATGAGACATTCGATGATGGACATGATGATACAATATGCTTTGCTTTTCATTTCAAGCATCCTCCTTATGATTGCTTAATTCGAAATCCTCTGCATTTACCCATGTGGGGGCAAGTCTTCCAAAAAGAGGATCAATAAGACTAACTTTAATGCAAGGGAAGCTGGTAATCGAATTATCGATTTCTTCAACAAAACCTTCCATGCCTCTTTTATAAAAAGGGTAATCATTTATAGCTCTTACCCGATCACCAACATGAAAGGTTATCTCGGTTTCCGTGGTATCTTCTTCGTCATCATCTCCGTACAGAATTTCGTCTGCTTCCTTCGCGGTTTCTATCGCGAAATAGATACAGAGTATCACGTTCATAATCAAACACAACGTGGATACGAAATACAAGACTGCGCCGATAATGATCAACCAAGTCAGGTGCAAGACCAATCCGACTACCGTGGCTGCTGTCGGGATTGTCAGTAAAAGAACCGAAACGATAATATCTTTGATCAACCAACGAGTTCCTGCGTTTTCTTTGTAGAAGTCTATGACTTTTTTAATAACTTCTTTCATTTTACTTATCCTCCTCATATATATGCAGTTTGTTCGTGAGATAACAGTTTGTACAGGCCTGTCGTTCTCTTTCATCTCTTTCGTTTTTGAAACGCACTTGATAATGCACGCTTTTGAAGATATAAAACGCGATAGCAACGAAGATGCATGCGAGACTAAGGAAGAACACGAGCGGAATATGCTTGACGAATCCGATGACGGTCATGCTGAATGCGAAAGCGATGAGAATGGTGATGAATGCGCGATATGCGATTTTCATAATTATAATCCTCCTAAAAAGGGGAATCCGAAGATTCCCCTTTAGTGTCGATAGCGCATTGCAATGTTGTCGATGATCTCAGCAGTGGCATAATAGTGCTGTCCGGTGATCTCGATCCCTGTGAGAATTTCCTCATTTTCGTCCAAAATTATCACGTTGGATTCGCATTTGAGTAGCACGAGATTCAAATAGCGAACAATGCCAGTGTCGGTCTCTTCAAGCCATCCCGCAAGATCGAGCGTGTTTGTAAAAAGGTTTGTGTCTTTCATAATTCAAATCCTCCTCGATTTTAATTTTCATCGTTCGGCGCAAAATAGTACGCCAGCACATACAGGATATAGAGTAAACCGATTACAAACTCGACGAACCAACTGGGTGCGAGGGAATTCGCGAGTAAAATGATAGTGAGTACGAAAATAATTGCAAGTGTCGAGAGATGTTTCCATCTGCTTCCGCCGAACACCGAATCGGAAGCGATGATCATAGCGAACAAAGTACCAAGAGCAACTTCCGTCCATGCTCCAAAGACGTTTGAGAATACGTAGACGAGCGCCGGAACAGCAAATTCGAGAATTTTGATAACAACAGCGAGGACAGTTGTCAGGATGCGACGGGAACGGTACTTTCTGATTTTGTTTTGATCGAGCTTCATAACGAAACTCCTTTCTGCGCAGTGCGCCGTGAATGTAAGATATATGCGTGTATGAACATATATCTCCATAATGTAGTTTGCAATTTTGGCGAACTCCTTAATATAATCGCACGCCACGCGATATTAAAGAATAGTAGCAAACTGATACTATTCTCCATTATGTGTATTGTAAAAACGGCGAAATATGTTTATCCATAGGATAAGCCAAATATAATATGAATATAATATAATATAAGGCTTATTATATTATATTTGAGGGGACTTTGCGTCCCCTCGTTAGTTACTCTCCGTTGTAGGGATTGTCTTCATCCTTGAAGACAGCGAGCTTTACAACGTCCTTGTCTTTGGCGATGTCTTTATCGGGCTCGTCAGCAATTATATCGACGATCTTCCCTTCCTTATCTACCACAACGCCACCGTCAACGCTCTTCTCGCTTTTCGTAAACACGACGCCGATCCAAGTGCCGAGACATACGTCAATAGCCGAGATGGAAGCACAAACCTCAGGAACCCACGTCCAGCCCCAAATACCACCGAGAGAGGTAAACAGGACTACGAGAGCCGGGAGACCAACAAGGCATACCCACTTCAAGACGGAATACGCAACCTTACGGAAATCGTTCATAGAGTTTCTCCTTGTATAGAAAATATTTAGTCCAACTCCTCCAGTATTTGTTCGCCATTGTCTTTAAGGATTCTGGCAATATTTGGTGGAGGATTTGTACTCTGAGTGGATAGATCGTTCACTTTATCTTTCTGTTTCTTGAAAAGATATGTAAACGGTTTGTAAGCTTTCTTGAAAGAATATCTGCTTTGAGATGCATTGAGAATGTTAATCTCAATTTGTGTGCAAGGAACCCAATCGTCAATACCATGTATGTGCGATACGACATGGTATCTTCTCGCAAGCTGTATAGGTTTATCAATGTTTGTTCCAATAAAACCTTTGTCGACAGCATTGATTTCAAGAGTTTCTGCCGACATAATCAGTTTCTTGAAATATGCCGGACCATAAGCTCTCAGTTGTGTACGTGTCGCGGAGCTCCATTGCTTCTGTCCGATCTTGCGACCATACTTCTCAACTCCCTCTTTCCATACAATGAAAGGAGGTTCGAGATAGAATGTAATACCGCCTTTGAATTCGGCATCGGTCGCAACAACAACCTCACCGCTCTCATTCTTAACACCATCATACTTGATGAGTTTGATATACTTGCTGTCCCTATCGGGAGGATTATCAGGATCAAGGGGCTGAATATTATCTTGGCTCATATCGGTAGAATATGGCGTGACGTAACATACAGGACTTGTATCCCATACTTCGTTTTGTTCACCGGAGTCCATAATGGTCGTGATAACATATGCTGAATTATCCGGATTCAGGGATATGCTACCGGTCTCTTGATCTTTGGTATACATGGTTCCGTGAGACGAGACAGACTTTCCAATCGGCAGAAATACTGTTGGGACTTCTTTGAAATCGAGCTGTCGGGAATATCCGATAAGGTTTTCTTCAAGGCGAATCTCCTGACCGTCATCAATAGGAACGACCTCTCCATAGATATGGATTTCGTTCGTCTCCTCGTCGACTACGATATTCGCTTCACACTTCTCAGCAAGTTCGTTTTTAAACCAGTCGGCACAGGTTGTGAGAGATGTCTGATTTCTTGTGATATAGACTCCCTCATTCTCTGTCTCGTCTGTGACTTTCACATCGATACCGTATGGATTCTGACGAGCATAACATTCCGCAATCTTGAATACTCCGGGAGCATAGGTTTCCGAAATATCCTTTGGCGTTTCAAATGTCCCGCCATTACCTTCCGTGTTGGCTCTCATCTGCCAGTTATGTGTATTGATGACAAACTGAGCACAAACTGCTGGAGAAGAATTCTTATCAAATTTACCAGTCCGGAACACTTCTTTCTTCCGTTTAGCATTCTCGTTGAAGTCATCAGTGCGAACATACTTTGGATAGGTATTGAGATATCTACTGAAATATGTCCACTCAAGCCAACCGAGACCGCCCTTGCAGGCAATCTCATTCGAAAGGTTATAAGCGCTTACTGCGCTGACGACTTTACCATTGAACTTTCTTTTTCTTTTTCCATTATTAACAGTTTCGTATACTCTGATAATACCATTGAAAGGCGTAATTTTAGAATATAGCGGGTGCTGTTTATGGATTGTGAATTTGAAAGAAGAAGCATCATTAACGCTCAAAGTAAGAGTCGCAGCAGATATAACTCTGCCTTCCGAAGCAGAATCGGGATTGTAAATAAGGTCTTCATTGTTGTCATTGTCGACCCAAAATACTTCGTAATAGATCATAATTTTCCCTTTCTAAAACTTAAAATATTTTCTAAAAAGTTTTAAAATTTATAAAAAATAAAAAGTTTTAGAGAATTTTTACAAAATTATTCGAACCTATCTCTATGCCTCGTATATGCTACAAGGGCGTCTACAGCAGCTGAAACGCAGTCAATTTTCTGATCTCTACGCTGCTTGAACAGCTTCCTATTGCCATTGGTATCTTCCCAAACACATGCATTTCCCATTGTGAAAGATATGATCTTCTTATGAAAACACAGGGCACGATCATGTGCAAGTGCCTTCAACTGACCAAGAGGAACTGATTCTGTTCTTGCTCCTTGAATCACTTTTTCAATTCGAGAATGCCCGAAAGACCGCTCCCATCTTTGCACAAATAACTCCGCGTTATAAGGGTCATAACCAAAAGCTTCAGGATAATATTGATTCACTGTCATATACTGTAGTACCAGATCGAACACTTCATCGGGTTTCAGTATTTTATCATTCATCACGATGAGGCTTCCTTCCGCTATGAATTCGTCGTATTTCGCTCTTTGCGCCACATCCAATTGGTCTAATGTCGACTGTGTTATGAAGCACAATGTATCGAAACCAACCACATTATTTGCGCCGGGAAATAGAAAATCCACTGCCCAAAAGTCATCCCCACGGGATGCATCCAATCCTACAGCACATACCATTCCAGAATAGCTTGTAGGCATATGAGGCAATGTCTCCTCATATGTAAAGAAGAATGTGATACCCTCCATGGGTATTCCAAATCGTTTTGCGATAATATCGTTTCTCGTAGAAGGAGAATCTTCAGCTAACTGAACATCTCGCTGGATAGCAGAATATTCAATGGTATAACCAAGATTAGGATTTGATTTTAACCATGTCTCGGGTTTACCAACTTCCGAAATATCATCTTGGCAATACCACCAAATCGATACTTCTGGATTGAATATCTTTCCATTGAGAATATCATCGAGATACATTTTAACAGTATCTCCGGGTCCGTTTCGTATGGTTCCCTCGGACGATGCCGCTATAATAAGATATTCTGGATTCTTCGAACAACCCTGCTCGATTGCGTTGATGGGATCTTCCCGAATCGGATTGGAAAGCCACTCATCAACCGTTGCAAGATCTCCTCTGAATCCCTGAACTTTATTAATTCCCATAGGTCTGAATTCCATATAGGAGTTATTCATAAAGTTACGAATACCTTTTCCAGATTTGGCAATCGTCCTTCTCCTTGCCCTGCTGTTCGATGCATACTGCGAACCGTCGGCAAAGAATTTCATGAGAGGTCCCTTTGCAATAGATATAGATGTAACGAAAGGACTCATTGTCTCCCATGCCAACGCCTCTGTCGGAGCAAGGACAAGCTGATGTGTCGTCTTATCCAGCATAGTCAGTTCATAGGCATGCATGTCGTACAGATACATCGTCTTGGCATTACCTCGACTAACTATGATATATTGCTTCTTTGTTAGTTTACGAAACTCCTTCTTTGTTACGATACGTCCACCGGGACGTGATACAAATGGTACATACTCTTCTTTCTCAACGAGAACGTACCAACCGAGCGCGTCCTCAGCCCACAGCTTAAACGATTCCAATATGGTCATGTCTCCGCCGTTGGTGAGGACGAGCTCGTTTTCGCAAAATTCGATCCATCCTTCTACTGCGTCGTTATCGAAGTAATAATCTGGAGAATCGATAAGAAACTGGATTCTATCCATTTGCCGTAATACTTTCTGACAAACAGGAATGATCCCAGCGTTTACTTTCTCTCTCCATTCAGCAAAATACTTCGGAACTGCGGTATTTGATGGTATCATTTTAAATCAACCCCGCGTATTTTTTCTCTTGTTTTCTCGCCTTGCGATATTCTTTGATATTGCTGACAAGATTTTCAGGATGACCGCCAAATGTCTTGACAAGACCAAGTACACCACCTACTGTTCCAACAACAGCGCCAACTGTCTGGACAGTAGCAATGACGCGCTCGATTTTCGCGGTTTTCAGTTTCTGAGCCTGCGTTGCCGCATAGGTCTCTTCTTCCTCGCTCAGTTTTCGATAATCAGATTCGAGACGCATTCTGTCGACTTTATCTTTGAGAGTCCAGCTCTCGAGCGACTTAGCATCCGAAGAGCGCTGCATGCCACGAACAATGCCGCCAGCCTTGCCGCCCTTTAGATCTTTCTTGTTGATGACGCCCCAGCGCATCCCTTTTACACCGTGATGCTTGATGTCGGAATTTTTCTCACGTTCAAAGGCCTCATAGAAATTTGTCATTTCTTGCCTCCTTTCGCAGCAGCTCGTCTATCAGCCTCAGCTATAACCTTGGAGCACACATAAATTTCTGACGACTCGACTATAGACTCCGTGAATATTCTATCAAGATCTTTGGCACTCGCGTTCTCTGGAAGTTCTTGCATTTTCTTTGCAAAGATAAGATTTTGAAAGTCGCTATACTTGCGGTTTGCTATCGCCGTTGCTGTTTCTGGATTTTCAAAGCCGTACTCTTTCATCTTGTCTCTTGCAGCTTTGACGGCTTTCTTATTCGCACGCTTGGGATCCGGAGCATCTTCGAGTTCGGCACGGGCCTTCGAGGAGACGATTCTTCCCTGATCGTCTTTTTTATCGTCGTAGTCTATACGCACGCCCCAGCGCATTCCTCTGACACCGTAATGAGAAATATCGCCTTCGCGTTTTGTTTCCAACGCCTTGTAGAAATCATTCATATTATTTCTTCTTGCCTCCCTTTATGAAATTTTTAAGAGCAGCGCCTTCTTCGGTCAGGATACTGTCGGGAGAGTTCTCCTTCCGATTCTTGATGATAGCACCGGCTCCGAGAGTTGCAGCTACAGCTACGGCAGCGCCACCGGCAATGAGAAGGACGTTCTTGACCCAGTGACTTTTCTTTTTTACAGCAGTCGGCGAAGCGCTTCGGATATTGGATACGGGACGCGAATATGATTCGTTGTCGTAATCGGAATCGTAGGAAGAATCCACGGATTCCTGCCGCTGTCCCACTGGGACATACGGTTTCTGTGTCCGTACGCCCCAGCGCATCCCTTTTACACCGTGATGTTCAAGAGAAATATCGGGATTGTAATAATCAATTGCTTTGAGAAAATCGCTCATAATTATCACCGTCCTCGGTACATCACTCTATTCTTAAGACGCCTCTCTGTCTGATACATTCCGTAGAAATTCGAAGCGGATTTTGCGGAATTACTCGCTCTACGAGCATTAATACTCTCAAATTTTCCTTTGGCTGCTTTCCACAGTGCAGCTCTTGCTTCCTGAGCCGATTCTTTTCGTGCGGTTCTTTGCGCAGCTCTCTGTGCCGACCTCTCTTGCGCTGCCTTCCGGAGAGCGTCCCTCGCCCGTTGGGCGACATCTCTTTCCGTGGCTCTCTGCGCTGCCCGCTGCGCAGACCTTTCTTCCGATGCCTTTCTGAAAGCATCTCTCGCCTGTTGAGCAGCCGCCTTTTCCCTCGCCTGTTGAGCAGCTTTTCTTGCGGCCTCAGCTTGGATAGCACGAATATTCTGATCTCTGGTTTCGCGAATGTTCGTATTGAAACCAGCCTTTACGTCGCTTCCGAATTCCTTTGCTTTTGCGCCGATAAGACCAAGACCCATTCCGGCAGATACGTCTTGGTTGTTTCCAGTATTGAGCTGTTTTCTGCCGAAGCCCTTGAGTGCTGCTACAGCAATGCCAGCAACTATAGCTGTGGTAACGACGCCCTTTACAATTTTCTTACGGATTTCTTTCCTGTGCTTCTTTGCAACATTCTGATCGATCCTTCTGATTTTATCAGCCTGCCTCAATGCCTCTTTGTACTCCTCTGGACTGTATGGTCTGCTCTGATAAGAATCATCAGCCTGTCCCTGAGGATACTGACCCATCGGCTCCTGTTCATTGATGACACCCCAGCGCATACCTTTTACGCCGTAATGCTCGAGATAAGCCTGTCTCTGATTGTCAAAATTCGTCATAAAGTCAGCCATTATATCTCTCCTTTCCTGTAAATAATTTTAAATCTGAACGAAAATTCAACGTTTTTCCATTTCGCTCTTGCGGAGTTAGACATGATAATCTGCGCAGTTGATACGTTGCCATCAGCGGGAGGACATCTGAAAGAATAGAGTGTCTGCCTACCGCCGCTGATTGGAAGATACTGCACTGTTCTCGCCACTCCAGCAGATCTCGTATTCCAGAAAACCTCGATACTTTTCGCAGGAGCGACGCCTTTCGTAGTCTTGAAGTCGATTATATCGATTTCCGGAGTATAGGGTTTTGCCGCCTTATCGAGAACAACATTCGGAACATCGAGAACCGTGACGCCGTTTTCAGTGTAACAGCGCCATTCATATATGGGAGAACCACTCTGATAGATTTCCTCGAAGTCGAGAATATCCCAAATCATTTCATTGGCTGTATCATCGGAAGAATATACACATGCTTTGTACGGGTCGAGTTTACAATAGAATGTTATAGTCGACCAGTATTGATCCGAGATGGCTTCCTTGACAGTACATCTTCCGGTATAATAGAACATTGGATCATCATCCAATATCATTTTGATTTTCTTGCCATGAATCCAGTTTGAGATATTCGAAATTCCACCAGACCAGTTGTCTTTTCGCTGTCGGTAGAACTGAACTTCGAATTCTCTATCCTTGAACAGAGGATAACCGGTCAAGGCTTCTGTCAGGTCAATTCCATCGCCGTCGATAGCCTCAACCTCAACCCTCTGCTCTTTTACTTCTGGGTAGGGGACTACCGGACGTTTTGCCGGTATAAGTCCCCAATCATTGAATGTGTGCTTTTGGTTCGCACCAAATGTGATCACGCCATCTTTCAAAGAGGGAACCACATTTCCAATTACAAAAGTAATTCCAAATTTCATAGTACCCTCCTTTTGTTATTGAGCAAGCTCTCCGAGAGCACGATTCGCAATATCCCCGAGCATATTACCCTGAACATATACTTTGTAATACGGACTCTGTTTGGCTTGCGCCAAGGTGGCTGCGTTTACTCTTTCCTTATCAATAACACCACTTTCCCTTACTGCATCTTTTATCTCCGGAATCAAATTTTCCAGATCGTTAACCAATTGCTTTTTAGAAACATCGCCAAGGGCTTTGTCATCGAGCCAGCCATATTTAGAATCAAAGTATGCTGCATTATCGATCGCATCAAGAGCAAACTGAATTCCGGCATTAGGAGCTTCAATCTTCTTTTTGAAAGAATCCGGATATTTCTTTTCGAGTTCTGAGCGATATCGCATGGCGTCAGCGCCTCGGCGTCCTTCGTCGTTCTGATACTTCTTAACGAAGTTCAACTTTTCGACGTCATCGTTAGACCAACCGGTTGTGTCTATATCGCCCAACTTCCATCCGGCGTTGATCATGGCTTGTTCCATAGCGCTCGACCCAGTAACCCATCCCAAACCGATATTCGGAAGCGCCTCTCCGACTGCTTGGAATAGACCACCGAAGAAACCGCTTACAGCTCCTTCGACTTTTTCTTTAATGGTTTCTTCCTTTGGAATAGCCATTTGAACAGCCTTATCGGCTACGGATGTCTGAGACTGAGAACCAGATGCGCCAACATTAACACTTGCCGTATTGATACCGACATTCGCTCCGGCAACTGCGCCAGAGGGAATGGATACACTACCAGCTCCAATCGTAATATCACCACCAGCAATGATCAGTGTTCCGGCGATTCCGCCAACAGCTGCCGCAAGCTTCTGAATTCTTGGAAGAGCCGACTCGATAGCGTCAAGGAATTTACTCAGATTGGATTTGAAGGTCTTGAAGTTGATATCTCCAATTGCTCTAAACGCATCAACAAGATCATTAATGCCGTCAGCCAAATCTCCAGTCGCACTCATGAATTTCGCAGAAGCGTCAGACAGAATCCAAATGACACCGGCAATTGCGAGTAGGGCAGCAATTCCAACCCATAGAGCAGCAGCACCTATACCCATCGTTGCTGTTTGCAAGATTCCGAGTCCAACGGCAATAGCAGCAATAGCGGCAATCAAGAGAACGATCGATCCAACCATTCCGATAAGTTTGCTTCCATCGCCGCTTTCCATCAGAGTTGTAAGAGTCGAAACCACGAGCGAGAGAACCCCAATTATGACAATTACAGCGAGTAGCGAAAGCATCACCTTTCCGAAAGCGCTTCCAGATTTCGAGGAAATTAGCGATATGGCCGTATATATTCCAACAACGACAGCTGCAACAATAGCGAATATCGCAGCCGCATATGCCATCTTCGTTAGGGGTGCATTGGCAAATAAGACCAATTCTCCCATGAGAAGACTAATTTGCCCAAGCATGACCGACAATATGAGCAAAGAGGCAAGAGATGAAAGCGAATTTTTCGTTGTCGAAAGGTTATTTATAAGGGCAATTATTCCGAACATCGCAAGAACGACTATCGCAATAAGTCCGAAAATCTGGATAGCCTGCCAGAAATAATCTATCTGATCCTGATTAGCTCCAAGATATCTTGCCACAGCAAGAATCTCAACAATCAAAAAAGTTGTTGATGTGATAACCGCAGAAAGACCGATCAAGACGAGAGCAAATGAGAGCATCGATTTAATAATCGAGGTACTATTTGAAGCGTATGCCATGACTCCCTGAAGAATCGATATATATGTCATCAGCAATAGCAATGCACCGGTTATTACGGCTACAACTTCAGCACCCTGCTTTATTTTTTCGACATCCCATCCGCCAATCCAACGACATAGTATGGCTATTCCGAGAATATTTCCGAGGATCACCTCAAGAGCTATAAGGGAAGAAAGCATTCTAAAGTCGAATTTTCCCGGACCAAGCAATCTCGATACAACCTGAACCGCCAGAAACACTCCGAGTAATGCCACCAAAATTCGCATCACGACATAAAAGCCCAAAATCACATCGTTTTCATCCATCTTCCCTATGACTTCAATGGATTTAGCAATTATGAAAATGGAGGCACTGATTGCCAACAACAGTAGTGCAGTGCTTCTAAGGAAATCAATATTTTGGTTTGACTTTCTTTTTACTCTTTTGTTCTTTCCATTACGAATACTGTAGAATTCATCCCATTCCTTGGATCTGGAAAACAGATTTATGATCGAAACGATCATAAGAAGAGAACCCATGATCACCAAGAAACCATTCAAGACTTGTTTGAATTCTTCGGGATCTTGCGCAAGATCTGTCAGAACTTCCATCAATGTTGCGACAGTTTTTACGAATGCAGAGATAGCAAGAATAATCGTTGTTATAGCGAGCATTCTCTTGGAAACGAAATCTCCAAGTTGGAAATTAAACTGAAGTCTTCCCTTCTTAAAGATTTTTCCTATGACGTCCGCCATTTGATCGGTATTTTGTTGCGCCTTCAATGCTATGATTTTTGCGGCAATAGATTTTGTAGACAAAACAAACATTACTGCAGCGAGGGCTCCGATCAGACCGGCCATTCCGGAAAGGAGTTTTGCAATCGCGCGAAGAATATCCGGCAATTCTGAGAGATCGGCTCCAGTCTCCTTCAGTTTGTAGAGTCCGTATACAAGACCGCCGATGATCACAACGAGCACCAGCATAACGGGGATCAGAGTCAGTATCTTAGAGGAATTTCTGGCAATGCTGCCAAGTCCCTTTCCAAGAACCCTCAGAGCAATACCGATCAAGATGCTCTTGAAAGATGCAGACCACAATTGTGATGTATCTATGCTTGACAATATAGATATCGATATAACAATTGCGATTATACTCCCTACGATATTTCTGAAGGAATTTTCGACCCCATTGAATGACTCGGCAATATCAGCTGTAGCTTTGAACACCTTACTTATAGCCTTCAAAGCTATTCGCATCTGGATTGCAATCCACAAAAATCCAAACAAACTGGATACACCATCCCCGCTCATGATTCCAGTCAAAGATTCGCTGATGTTTACTATTGCTCCAAGGATACCGTCGATGTTTATTCCTTTTATAGCGTCGCCAATATTCTGCAGCAAAGATTCTATAAACGAGACAAGACCATTGCTTGTTCCATTATCTATGGCGTCACTTGCTCCGGTAAAGATATTGGCGATTCCCTTGAACAATCCGGAATCAATAAGCTTATCCCCGAGAAGCTCTATCGCGGATACAATTTTATCGATAATTGCCCAGACCTGTGGACCGAAGCGAATAAGGACTCCGCCAATTGCCCCAAATATCGGTTTGAGACCCTCGTTCCAAAGTTTGCGAGCGACGTTAAACAATCGCTTCGCAACGCTCGCGGTCTTTTGGAAAATGACAGCAAGAACTCCCAAGAAACTGAACTGATTCTTTATCTTATTCTTGCCGGCAAGCAATCCAGTGAACCATTCAATGTTTTTGGCTACATTAGCAAGACTTTCTCCGAGATTATTCGTACCCGGTATCGCGATATGGAATAGATTGGAAATAGATTTGGTAATATTCTTTATAATATCCCAAATATTGAAAAGAGTCCCCTCTATCGCATCTCGTCCGCCAGCTTTTGCGAAATTCTCAGCCTGCTTCTTGACAGACTCGACAACGCCATCAATATCGCCAGTAACCTGCAGCATCAGCTTAGTCCACATCTTGGTAGCTACCGTAGTGTCTCCAAGGAAGGATCTAAATATCTGACCCCAACCGGTACCAATCGATTCGATGACGGCGTCCATGAACTGAGAATATGTTCTTACCTTCTGAGATTCTCCGAAGGCTGTCTTAGCCATGTTGATGATTTCATCAGAGAAGCCCTGAGCCTTAAGTTTCGCCTCATCATATTCTGTCCCAAAGTTGGCAAGAATATCCATAGCCTTAAGCATGACGCTGCTTGTAAGCCAGTCATCGGCGAGGCTATCTCGGAAGTTCTGGTCTGTTTCTTCCTCGTCATAGGGATTCGACAACTCTTCCCAGTCAGGAGCGTCCTTGCCGAGACTCTTTGCTGTCTCGATAAACAACTTCTTAGGAAGCATACCACCAATCTGAGAGAACTGCTCGATCGAACGCCACTGGTAGTATTGCATCTTACCTGCCAAGAGTGCTTGGTTCATCATGTAAGCGGCAGAAGCATAATCGTATGCTCCCTTGCCCATAAATGCCGTCCACGATGCAATACCCTTAGCCATTGTGGCGGAGTCTTTGACAGTAAGACCTGCATTGACAAAGCCGGTGAAGCTTCTCTGCATGTCTCGGAATTTATAGATAGTCAAGTCGGCATAACTGTTCAAATCATCGAGGGCGGTAGTTATTGCCTGAATGTGGTCAGTTCCACCAATATTATCGAACCATTGTGCCGAGTTCTGAACAATCGCTTGAAACTCCGTCAGCTGGTCTGTGTACTCACTAAGACCCTCCATCAACGGAGCATATGTGAATTTATTTACAACGGATTGGAGTCTATCAAAAGTGCTTGTAATGGTTCTATCAACCAAGTTGACGCCCATTAAGACAATCGATGTAGACTTTATATTCTGCCACGCCGTCCTCTTTTGCTCGTCATTGAATCTCGAGAGGACCCTTCGCGAACGAGCCATCCGTTTATTATACTCATTACTTGAATCGGACGTCCACCCACTTTCTGCGGCGCTCGCGACGTAGTATTCGTCTGTCATGAATTAGGGTCTCCCTTCTGATATCATTTTGAATTTCTTTGAGTATAGGAGATACAAAATCATTACCGGCAACCCAAGTGCCAGCTGTAGACATATGTCCATGACATAGAAATCTTATTACGTCTGGATTATCGTTATAAAAGAAAATTTTACTTCTCACGATTTTATAATGCCAACCATTCTTGGTTTCTCCTGTATCGACCGGAGTGGCATCTTTTAATCGTTGCAATCCGAGATATCCGTATCTATCAAGATCCACCATTGTTCAGTCTACTCCTATTGATTTCTGCCATTCTTCTATACTGGTCGGAGGACATGGACTTTTTGCCTTTCTTTCCCTTTTGCTTGGAATCATGTGCTGAATACACCTTAAGGAGATTGGCGAGGCGACTGAAGTGCCATCTTTCACACGCAATGGGTATCCCTCTCTCGAACATGGCATAATAAAATTCCTCTGTTGGAAGAAATCTGGATTTACCACTTTGTCGAGATTGGGGACCCTGAGACGGACTCTTGCTGGGAGTCGTTTTCTTCGCATATCTGTCGTCGAACATGTACGAGACGATCTTATTTTTATAGAGCCTTTCAATGACTCTTAACTCCTCATCGGATAGGACTTCGTCTGTCATGCAAGAGATATAAAAGCGAAACATCTCAGGGTCGAGTTTAGCGGTTGAGAAGCACTGCTTATACTCTGCTTCCCATAAAGCCATTGAGAGCAGAGAGTGCTCCAATGTAAGAACTCTCTCTGCCCTATCTGTGAATTTTTGTGTCGCATCGTCAAAAGTAGTTTCAGCAGGAATAACGATGCGTAATGGCATGATGTTACCCCTTATGCTGCAGCAAACAGAGTATCCGGATCCGGGCACTTAGCATCCGTATCGGCAGAACCGTACAGAATCTTGAGACGAGGATCGGTAGCAATATCCGCCAGAGCCACATCGAAGGTGAACTCGCACGCAGAATATACGTCTGCGCCGACGGTCAGCTGTGCGGGAGAGCCCTCGACGTCGAAACCGAACTCGACAGCATCCGGAGAATCGTCGATGGTCTCATAGGTCATGTCAGACGGGTCGCAAGCGAGACCATACACGACATGATACCGGTAGCCGGTCAAACCCTTCTCTGCGTTGTTCAGAGTGGTCCGGTAAGCCATACGGAAGTTCTCGCCCATCTGCTCATGGACATAGACGGTCTTACCACCGACCTCGATCTTCTTATTGCCGAGGCAGGGATTGAACTCCTCGGGATAGGTATAGCAGTTGATGGTCGCCGCATAGGAGACGGCACCTCTCATGACCGCATACTTGATATTGTCAGCCCACAGGGCTTCGGTCTCACCACCATCAGGTGCGGTATCAATGGAGGTCATACCGTTCCAAGCGACACCAGTCCAGTCCGCTCCCGTGTAGAGAACAGCGTGATCTACACCATTCTCGTACTTTCTTTCAGTGGCCTGATCAAAAACGAGTTTTGCCATAGCGAAGTTTCCTTTCTCAGAAATATATTGTGAATGTAAATTCGTTAATCCCAGCGACTTGACGAGAAGAAAGCAACCTTGAATGGTTGAAAAGAAGTAGCTTGTCAAATCCCTCATCGTAAGGCTCTCTTGTGAGCAGGACCGCTTCATACTTACAGATACCATCATAGACAGTGTTGTCGGCATAAAGACAGTCAGACATAGACACATCGAGCATTATACAAGGATAGCTGGGAATACGAAAACCGGTGGGTGCTCTGAAATATATAGGGTAGCCCGTTGCTTCGGTTAACTTCTTTTGTAATCTCTCATGCCGTGAAGCCATTGTATACTCCTCCAAGCGTGAGATTTATACGGGGAGGAGACTCCTCCATATTCGTTACGCACCAATAGCAATCGTGCCATTTCACATAACGAATATTCTGGAGGAGTTCACTCACCGTGGGACTGAGAGGAACACTGATGACCGTGTTCGAATACAATATGTCGCCGTTCTGAGTTTCGTCAAGCCATCTGCGACGGAATGTAGTGACTTCCCCACAAGTTTCTTTTTCTGTCGCTTCGTAGACAAAGACGCCATCTCCTCTGTCAACAGATTTGACGAACCCGATCATTCCGTGAAATCTCATTTTGATTCACCAAGCTTGTCCTCGCCTAAGACCGACTCTCCGAGGACGAAACTTCAAGGACCGGGGGAAACGGTCTTCGTCAGGACGATGGCAGACTTCGGAACCAGCAGAGAACCGCACCGACGAGTCTCCAGCAGATACTTGTACTGGTTGTAGTCGATGTCGAAGTCATCGAACATGGTGGGAGCACCGCCACGATTTGCACCCAGCGTATAGTCGGACAGGTCAAGGGCAACAAACGTGCCGACCGTCGCGTACTTACAGGTGACGATTCTGGAGACACCCATTTCGGCTGCCAGATCAGCCTTGGTACGATACAGACGATGGCCCATAGTATCGCGCTTGGTCATCAGAGGAGCCAGATCCTTGTAGTGCATGAAGACAGTGAGGTTGCCACCACCGTTGTAGTCTTCCATGGCACCATAGAACTGATCGACGATGTTGTCATCAGCACCATACTCCTTCTTGATCACATACAGCTCGTCGTCCTTCACGATGGGACGAATGGCATCCTCGGAAATCTTATCATCCGAACCGGTGTCACGACCATCGGAATACAGAATTGCACGAGCGAGCTCCTCGTCCAGCTTGATGCGCATCGTCTGACGAAGCAGAGCAGCGTAATCGAAGTCGGTGATGTCGAGAATATCATCGCGATCCACCTTCTGCTTGACGTAGATGGTCTTCGCGGTGGTTTCACGGGTCAGGGACTTGATGATGGCTTCCTTCTTCATCTTGCCCTTGGTGTAACCCAGAGCACGAGAAGTCTCCTGCTGAAGGTCAACGATCATGGTCTTCAGTCTGGTGTTGGGAGCCTTCTTAACGCCGTTCAGAACGACGCTTACCCAGTTGTTGTCAGCATCCCAGAGAGAAGGATACTTGCCGTACTTCTCGGGATCCGGGAATGCATAATCCGGCAGCTCGCCGGTAGTTCTGTCAGCCAGACCATAGGTCGCTGTAGCATGGCACAGAATAGCCTCATCGAGACCATCCATGTCGGAGTGTGCCAAAACAACCTGCCGAAGGGAAGGGGCATTCGTTGCTACGGCTTCGTTGAAAATAGCGCTGGCGTCGAACTTTCGAGCCTTCTTCTGCGCGTTCTGCTCAAAAATATTAGGCATAATATTACTCCTTTTTATAATTTTATTATTCTTCCTGATCACTTGCAAGGCTGAGCATGGTCAGAAGTTTCACCTTCGTTGCTTCATCCTTGGAGTCGATCATTGCAGAAATACTCTGGATGAGATCTTCGGGAACCTGCTCTTTCTTTCCAAGATGGATCATAAATCTATTCATAAGATTCATTTCATCCTCGGGCAGAGCCGAATAGGCATCAATGAGATCCTGAGCCGATTCGATTCCGTAAGTCTCATCTTCTTCCTCTTCTGCGTGAGAAAGCGACGCCAGATACTGTGCTACACTCTCAAGTTCCTCATCTGTGAGAGAAGAAAGATCGAGATTGTCAAGATCCACTCCGTCGAAGATACTTGTCTCATCCGGAGTATCCTCAGTCTCTTCGGAATGCTCGAAGTGAACACCATTATAGATAATGGCATCGCTATAGAGATCTTCCAGAGACATTTCGGAATGGTGCAGGGAAGTATAGTCAACTCGTGCATCGGAGTTCGCTCCAAACATCACGATAGACACTTCCTTGATTGTTCCATGCATAACTTCCTTACGAGAATTTTCTGTAAGCTTATTTGCATAGATAGACAAACTATCGATATCCCCATGCTCGAGAATCTTGCGGACATTGTTAGCCTTCGGAGTATCGTTCAGATATCCGTCGGTTCTCATACCACGTCCCTGCTCATCAGCATGGAGAATCGCATAGCCGAGTACGTTATCCGGATCGTCATGCTGATGCTGCCAGACAAGCGGCACCTTCTGACCGTCCATATCATCGAAAGCGCCTCTCTTGATCGTGCGACCATCCGTGCACTTTCGGTCATAGACCGTTGCCCATCCGGAGAAATCAGGCTGTACGTTAGGCATAATTTACTCCTTTACTGGAAAATATTTGGTACGGAACGAGACGCTCCAGTATCATTTTGATTGAAAATGTTCATGAGTGCTTGCTTTCCATTTTCCGCTGTTGGTTGCCCCTGTATGGGCTGATCCTGAAGCGGCATGTTCGGATTCATGAGCATGTTTGCCTGCGGTTCATCAGACTTAATGAGACCAAGCTCTCTACGAACTTCATTGCCCTTGACAATAGCGTTTCTGGACAACTTATCAGACATATCAGCAATTTCTGTCCCCGTAACCCCCGAGAACATACTCTTTGTGGAGATAATTCTTTCCCGAAAGAACATATCCTCACTGATCCACATATACGTAAGACCTTCGGAAATAGCTCTGCAGAAAGGTTCCACTGTCTTTGCCTGATAGATTCTGTTGGCGTCTTCTTTCGCTTCTCCGGTGAAAACGCTTCGTGTCAAGCCGAGTTCGGCAAAAACTTGTTCTTCGAGATATTTTACCTGATCAACAACATCAATATCGATCGGCTTGTTCGGGAAAGTTATCTTGTCTGTACTGTCATGAATGTATATACCGTATTTGTTATTCTGCATCTGCTCTTCAAGATTCTCGATTCTCTGTCTCGCTCTTTTTTCTGTAAGAGGATTGGAAATATCGTAATCAAGTCCAATAAATGCATTAATTTTACCGCTTGTCGCGGCTGCGGTATAGGCATCCATCTGACTTATTTTGGAGATCAGACGTTTAATGCCAGAAGCGTTATCATTCATTACCGTATATAGCGGATTCTCGATGATAGCACACTTCGACTTCTCGATAACTACAGACTCAATAGATTGCTTGGTGTTATTGAACAATTGAACACAGACGTGCTCTGGATACCAGCCGGTAATACTCCCAACCTGAATCTGCTCTGGCTCATCATTGTCGTTTGTATATGTTGTGACAACAGCGGCACAGCCTTCAGAACACAATCTTAGGACAATATCTCGAATGAACTGAGACGGAGATTGATTGATATTAGGTTTATAACGAAGTCTCCGATTTATCATTGAATCGGGAATTTCTTCGATAAAACCCTCATCATCAACCTTCACATGCATGAACCTATTGTTGGATACGTCTATTGCAATTCTATTAAATATAGAACCGACAATAGATTTTTCGGCAGCACCAAGACCAATTGTAGAGAGAGAAGGATAAAACCCGCTCGTTCTTATTTCAGTTCTGGTAGGCGATCGGTTAAAAATGGAATACATTCTTTTTGCCATATATTATTCCTCTTTTTAATTCGGAGTAAGTGTTGCTATTATAGCAGCTCCAGAACCTCTGACACAGAATTTGAGATATCTCGGAGCAGCCAGAGACGCAAGAACAAGAGTGAATCCCTTTTTGTCTTCGTCGACAGTTATCGTGCCGACAGCATCTGCTGAGCCGGTCTTAATATACGAAGCCTGAGAAAATGTTGTTCCGGTTCCTGTGTAGAGAACCCACGCACTATATGCGCCATTTTCTGTTCCGCTCCAGACATCACCAGCACAATTAACGGCTCCAGTGACGCGTATCGTCGCTCCGTTCGGGTAAGTGGTTTTATCCACTGGAATCGGAGTTGTATGTCCGATTGTCACATACCCATTTTCTGCCTTCTCGTTACCGGCAGATGTGGAAAGACGAATGTTATCCGCATATCCATGAGTAGATATCAGGTCAATGACTGTTGGCTGAACTTTCTTCACTGTAAGATCATACGATGCGGTAAAGCCACCGTCAACAGTTGTTGCTATTATGGTTGCAGTCCCTTCAGTCAAAGCTTTTACGACTCCATTATTGACGCTTGCCACGGCTGGTTTGGAACTTGACCATGTGACGGCTTTATTGCTTGCCGTTGTGGGAAGAACTGTCGGAGTAAGAGTTACCTCTCCTCCAACTGTAAGTTCTCCGGAAGAGGCATTCAGTGTTACTCCAGTCACAGCAATCGTCTGGACTCCCGTAAATATCTCTCTGTCATACCCTGCCCCATAGCAGAAACTATAGATTTTTTGCTGATCTGGGTCGATAACGTTCACAACGAATGCCGTGTCATTTGCTCCTCCACTTGTCTTATTGTATGTCGTGCTTTCTCCGAATTCAATTCCGTAATATTCCGGACCGGTATTGGAACCATATTCGTTGTTTCTATTGAAACACATGTTTGGAGTAGCTATTCTCCAAACATCGTATTCTGTCCCGACATTTCCCTCGATCTTGTTCAGTCGAGCCGCTTTAAAGCAATGGACATGACCATGCACAGCGGCAAGGATGGTCGCTTTATTCGAACCGGAAAAATTCACGCTGTTACTTCCAATTGTGATGCTGCCCCCTGTATGATAGGCGTGTACGATGTTCGAGAGAGCGCAGACATTACCCCAGTCAAGAGGATGATGAGACAAGATGATCACAGACCATCCTGTCTTTGCTCCTACTGCTTTTAGAGTATTTGCAAACCATGTTTTTTGGATATCGGAGACAGACTCTTTTTCTGTGCTTTCTGCTGTATTAAGGCAAATAACTCTCAGCTTCTTGGACTCAAAATCCCTATAGCAATAGCCCTCTGTGGTCGATCCATACACAGCCCCTTTGTTGTACGATCCACAAAAAGCATATAACTCCGATACGCTTAAGACGGCTCCGTTCTGGTCTTTACTGTACTGAAGACTATCGTGATTTCCAAGGGTTCTGAACTGAGGAATCCCCTCGAAAGCTTCATCGATATCGGCATTAATCTCTGAAAAATGCTTTCTCCCTTCAGCCAATGTCGTTGTCGAATTTCCTTCGGTATAATCCCCCAAATAACAACAGAAGTCGATATTGGGGAGTGCATAGGCAAGAATCTTCGCCGCCATTCCTGCATGAAGGTTTCCAGTTTCGACATTGGCAGCTGTTTTAGACTGATGAGCGTCGCTCATAGAAATAAAGGTGATTGTCCCAGAGGTTTGCTTTTCTTTTACTTTTTTAGCGAGCGCCAAGGCCGCATCCTTAATATAGTCCGGAATATCTCCATGCTTAATCCGATCTCCTGAGGTCGAGCTTGTGGGAATCGCTCTGACAGCAGCACCCATCTCGGAGACATTATAAGTTGTGCTTAGTCCATTCTTTTCTCGAATGGCGACAGCAATGTCGTTTACAGACTCTTCTGGATAGAGTTTCTTCGCCATCAGTATTTTACCTCCGTTCCATCGTCAATCGAGATAATCGGCTTCTTGCAAACAAGAATGCTTATCGTTTCTGCGATCGCTACTGATATTACAATACACGCGATCGTAGTGGTAGCAGAATATGAAAAACCATATTCACCTTTAGCCGTAATTCCAGAAAACGGAAGAACAAAAACAGTACCGTTTTCAAAATAACGATTTCCGTTGATTTGAAGACTGACTTCTTTTCCTTTCGATACAGCAGCTACCACATCGTTATATGTTTTACCGTCGGTGAATCTTAACGAATATATATCGTCAGCTATTATGCCCGTTGGTTCCATTGAAAATACAATGCGTTCCGCTTTCTTGGCTGTCTCTGTCTCGTTGTCCTGAATCCCCTGCTCTATCTTAACCAATTGAGATGCGTTAAGAACATCCCCGTCCTTGAAGCCCTGCTTCACGTATCCCATATTAACTCTCCTTTATTGTTCTGTAGATAGCGTCGATGTCGTCTTTCTCAAGAGCAATTTCGCTTCCGAGAAACTTCAGCCGAAGCCTACCGCCCATAGAGTCAAGAGCATTGAAAGCTCTCTGTCTGATCATGTCGAGATCGACTCCATTATCTACGACCAAATCGGAAAACAGAGAATCTCTCGATAAAGCATCATAATATTCTCCCAGCTTCTTATCCAGTGAAGGAAGAATAAAATATATCGCGAAGGCATTTACTCCACTCATCTGCGGAGCAATTTCGCTGGAAATATAGTTCTTGATCCCAGCAATAACTTTTTCTTTGTTAGCTTTCATAATCGTTTCTCCTTGTAGAAATATGGAAGCCCTCCCCAGAAACTTCCAAGGAGGGCTAATAAGGTTAAACGGCTGCCTGCCTCTTGAGAATCAGCGTTCCGTTTCCTCCTGTAATTGCTACTCCAGAAATCTGAAGAGCTAACGTAATCGGTGTCACGTTGTTACAGCAGTTTTTCGGAACACGAATCTCCTTTGACAGAGCGAAAATGAAACTTCCGTCGGCGGTCACGGTTGCCGAACGCGTTGCAATAGCTACCCCATCCGCAAGCAGGGACAGCGTCAGAACTCCAGCTGCTCCGGCAACGAGAGTTCCTGTGTACTCGACGTTATAGATTCCGTATTCGGAAACGGTGACGACATTGTTTTGCGTCGTTCCGACTTCGAACGTCGGCGTGCAACGAGGCTCTTGTGCAACTTTACGAGTAATCGCCCCAATCGGCAGTAGAGATCCAGCAGGAACTGCGCCGATATTGCCATTTGTGAGTTCGATGAGTCGCCAGTTCTGGCACATATCAGTCACCTCCCTTTTTACAGGACAGAGGTCTGACAAGTGCCACATCCAGCGTTGAAGTCACAGATAACCGACTTCGGGACAGCAGTCTTCGTGATAGAAGAGAGCAGTGCGGCAGAATCTGCAACTTGGGATTTGATAACGTTAATTGCGGCGTTAACGTTTGCGTTGATTACCTCCTGAGCGGAGAATCGCGCGTTCATAGTCTCCTTGAGCTCAGAAATCTTCTTGTCGAAATGCTCGTAAAGCTTCAGATCCGAGGCATCGGAATACTTCTGGGCTTCCAGAGAAGCAATCTTCGCCTTGGCATCATTGAGTTTTTCCATCAGGTCCATGTCATGCTGACATACGCCCTGATTTTCGAAAGGAGTCGCAACACGAGTGCCGGTGAGTGCATTCCCACCAGCCATGGCCGTAGCCAAACCACCGAGTGTGGTTCCGATAATACCGAGAGCTGTCGTACCTGCGCCTGCGTCCCAACGCGCATGTCCATTTTCCACGATTTCAGGCATGTTTCTTTCTCCTTGTAAAAAATAATTTATTTAACAAACTTTCAAATTTACGTAGCGCTCCATAAATTCAAAAGAAAGTTACTCTTGACCCAATTTCATACTGCCAAGCCTCGCTGTTCCAAGTTTGGCAGTTGTTCCATAACTCGGAGGATTCGGATTGATGGTTACATCGTCAAAAGCTTTTCCAAGCAAATATAAGCAAGTCTTTAAAGACTCTTGTACCTCATTTGCATAGATTGTCGTGGAGACATCGTTTTTTCGTGACCCCCATTTTCCGAGTCCTCCTGATACTTTATCCATCCGATTCAGTTCAGTGTTATCCATTTTGACCCACCTTAAATGTCGAGTTTCGACACCGAGACAACAACAGAAATCTGATCGCCCGGGCTAATGTATTTAACCGCGATATCGTATCCGGTCTCTGTGAAATTCTGACTCCAATTCGAATATACAGCATTATTCTTGTAAATCGAAATCAAAGCCGAATATCCGGATTCGACTTTGAGTTTTGTTGAAACGTTTCCTTGAGCGTCAATCGGCAGCTTTCCGCTTGTTCCGATAATTCCCTCAATCGAACATTTATCAATATTGATTCCGCTCAAATATACCGAAGCGACTGGAGCCGCTGTAACACCGGTATTGTAGGTTACTTCTTTCGTCAGGCTATTAAATCGAAGCACAGCACCTGTCTGGTTCGGAACGAATGTCACATCGGTAGTCCCAGTACTTGGAACAACATAATGTGTCGAATTCGAATCAAACAAATATCCGGGATCAGGTTCAAAAGAATAAGACGGAGATCCAGAAGCTGGAACAATATCGGTGTATATTTTGATCTTCGAACCGTCCGGTGCCGCGAGACGACAATGATTACAAGTAATCTTGATTGTTGCACACTCGCTAAGAGCTGTGGCTACGGCACTCACCGTATACTCGGCACCATTTTGAGCATTCGAGATTTTAATACTGATGTTCTCGGGATCAATAAAGCTGATCGTACATCTCGTATTTGTAATGTCAATAGGCTGAGAACCACTCGTCAATTTCTCCTTTATTGTCACGTAAGAAGAGAAGAACTGGTACCCCGTTTGCGCTCTGAGAGTAAACGAAAGACTATTCTCCACAATTTCCATAGAATTGTTAGATCCAATGCCAACGATCTCCGTTCCTGTTGTCGAGCTCTTAACCGTCGCTGTCCCCTCAAATCCCGTCAAATAAGCCGACGTGTTCGCCTGCTGGTAGTTAAAGCTAACAAGATTCGATCCAGAAACAATCGTGCCACCAATCGGGAGGGTAATATTTATGAGATTCATGTCTTCGATTGAAATCGTAGATAACGCACCACCAGCAGCCTGTGTTACGGTTGCGGAAGATATAAGATTCCTGATATCTTCGACGGTAGAACCTACGACAATCTTTTGAGAAGAAAGAGTCACTTGCAGATTTGAATATTGAACAGGCAAGAATCGAGCCTTGACTTTGGCATATCTGGTAACGTCGTAGTCACCGTTACCCACTATTTCAAGTGTCTCTGTCGGCTTGTCGATAACATCTGTTGCAGGACGCCAAACGGCACCAAACATCTCGAGTTCTTTTACGTTCTTATACTCGACGCCATCTATTGTAACATTTACTGGCATAGTATCACCTCACACTAAGACGACCGGTCTTTTCGTCGAAGGTTACAACGTAACCAACACCCGTCGTCTCTCTGTATTTCAGATTATTCGCAGCCTTTCCGAGCGCATCGATGGCTATGGAAAGCTTCGCTCTCAAATCTTTCCCGGGTCTTGTGACTGCGATATCAGCAAGGAGTTTATCCCAGCTTCCATCACTACCGGATAGAATTTGATCCATGTATGTTGCCATTTTGATTCCTCCTTACCAAAGTTTTGTATCTCCGGGACTTCTTGGACCGAGTGGTTCTTGAGGAATGGTCCCGTAATGAATATAGTCATGCGTTTCTCTTGAGACGGTTATAAGATTGTCAGGATCATAAAGCATTGGACTGTTCGTACCATACATTTCATCGGTAACCGGATTAATATGGTGAACAATAACGCTTCCGACGATCTCCTTTCCGGGAACTCCAAGATCAAATCCAAGGTCTCTTGCTATGACTTTTTCTCTGACCCTATCCCATAGTTTTCGATTCCGCATATGGAATCTCTTCCCGGGAGCCCCGGGTAAAATATCAGAAAGTTTCAAATATTCGAGTCTTTCCCTATACGTCTTCATAGACAATAAATCTGTATAAGATTTCATCGTCTATACCTCGACATCGCCTCAAGAGCCGCTTCTGCAACATTCTTCGAATCATTCGCCGCCTGAATAGCGTCCGCTTTACGACGATTCAATTCGTTGTTCGTGATGAGTCGCTCCTTCTCGAGCTCTTCCATTGTATCGCCTTTTTTGCAATAATACAGAACAAGAGATGGCGGAGGGTTATCTGACGCGAGCAACTCGCGAGCCTTCTTCTGCGCCATCGCTATCAGTTCTTGTTCAGCATTATTCTGCATAACGCTCTTTTCCCTGCCCATGAAATCACCTCCTTGGTTGCTGG
>ERZ1034691.255-NODE-255-length-43406-cov-85.147194_pt1 | contig 43406 bp, 35 predicted proteins | sample MGYA00520638_ERZ1034691 | MGnify/ENA primary metagenome ERZ1034691 (study PRJEB33766, sample SAMN09781763) | gut metagenome | biome: gut microbiome | host: Homo sapiens | place: Madagascar | study: EMG produced TPA metagenomics assembly of the PRJNA485056 data... | reverse complement strand
TGTGGGTGTGGGCTTTCTCCTTTCTTTGTTTGTTTTCTTTTATAGGGGGTTCGGGGGAAATGTTTTCTTTTATTTGTTTCTTTCCTCTTACTTCTGTGCCCTTACCCTTGCCCTTGTCTGTGCCCTCAACTTCGGCAGAATCTTCGGAATCACCTTTATTTAAAGAGGTTTCGGAATTGTTAATCTGTGCCCTAGACTGTGCCTTTTGGTGTGCCCCTTGTTTTTGGTGTGCCCTAGAGCGTGCCCCATCTTTGCCCTTAATCGTGCCCCTATCTGTGCCCTTGTTATCTTGAAGATACGCTGCACAATCTTGTGTATCAGTAACTTGCGAAGTTAAAATCTGTGCCCCTGATTGTGCCCCTATCTGTGCCCTAAAGAGTGCCCCTATCTGTGCCCCTAGTGGGTTTTGATAGGGTAGTATGCAGTGGGAGAGGGGATGCGAACTGTTAACATACACTATTGTTGAGGCTTTAGGTGAGCTGCATTTTGTGATGATTCGCTCCTGTATGAGAACATCGATGGCACAGCGGATAGACTTGACCGAGGTATGGAGCCGATCAGCCAACAGACGTAAGGAGAGCGTAGCAGCGGAAGCCTCATTGTGGGTGGCAGACAGGAGCACATAGATGAGCACCTGTACCACCACCGGACGATGAAAGTAACGCCACTGCAGCAGCTCTGGAGTAAGAATGTAGCCATCTGTTTTCATTTGCTGTTTCTTTTATTTGGAATATAGAATTTACTATCTTATTTCTTTTCTTCTGCCTCAATAGCCCGGAATATCTTGTAGGCCACCTGAGGGACCCATGCATTGCCGTAGGCCTTTATTGATTCTGCTCGCCATTTAGGGAAAGAAATGGTAAGGCGGTCCACATCAAAGGGAATCCCATCATTTCTTCTACATACAGGGGATTGAGTTGGAAAGTCTTTCCAGAAGTCTTCTTTTTGGAAGATGGAGAAGGTATCATTCCACTGATTGCCAATGCCGTAAGACTTTTTCCCATCTGAGAATTTGGGTTGAAGGTCTTTGTGAACTTTGTTGCTTCTGTGGCGCAAGGAGTCGGCAAGAGCCAAGGTTGGACGTTCTGCAGCACCTGGAGAAGGACTTTTGTTTATTCTTCCACTTCCTCTGTCGATTGCTGTTGACGTAGGAAGGAGATCTAGAGGCATGAACTCTGTTTTTCCTTTCTTGTTGCAGCGTTTCAGCCCTTGAGTCTGTACGGTGGGCAACAATCCAGATGCGTTCTCTTTTGTGTGGTGCTCCGACACTGCAAGCTGGAATATTAAGCGGTTGGACGGAATATCCTGCTGCTTCAAGTTCTTGGCAGATTTTTTCGAGTGTGAACCTGCTTTCCTCTCTGTATATGTAATTCTCTTCGAAGAGATCGCCTGTGCGTCCCACTTTAGTCTCTTGGCCGGGCTCCACCATGGTTCGGATTCCAGCAACGTTTTCACCAACGATCCAAGTGGGCTTAATCTCCCGAATCGCTCGTAGCATCTGTGGCCAGAGATAGCGGTTATCGTCTTCTCCCTTTCTTCTGCCGGCAACGCTAAAAGGCTGGCATGGGAATCCTCCGGTGAGAACATCGACTTTTCCCTGCCACTGATGGAAGTCTGTTTTGGTAATGTCTTCATAACTTTCTGAATTTGGGAACCAGTATTGGAGCACCTTGCGAGGAAACTCTTGTATCTCGCAATGGAAGAGGTTCTGCCATCCCATCATGGATGCCGCGACCTCAGCACCACCGATTCCGCTGAATAAACTAGCGTGATTCATATTGCTTACTTTTGTTTCTGTTGTGTTCCAGGAGGCACTGTAGGTGCACAGTCTTAGAAGGATCACGGAAGAGGGATTTTGCCTTATCTATATCTGGATTCAGCATTATCTTCTTTTCTTTCTTTGCTGCTGCTCTTTTCTTCTGGTAGTATCTGCGCTGGTATTCCTTCACCTTTTCGGGGTGATTCTGTCTCCAGCTCTTAGATTTTTCCAGCAATTTTTCTTTGTTACGCTGATAGTATCTCTGATAATATCCAGTGCCGTTGGCTCGTTTCTTGGCTGCATTTTCCCGATATAGCTTTTTCTTTTCGGGATGATCCTTGATGTATTTGCGAGAATAGGCGAGCATTTTATCACGATGCTTAAGATAGTATTCTCGCTGCCTGGCTAAGCGGTCTGACTTTGCTTTTTCTGATTCCATAATGATTGAAATTATATAAAACCACATTTCTGTTTACCTAAAAAGGGTCAGCGGTGAATGCCATTTTCTCATTACCTTCGTATTTAATGCATTGGACAAAGTCACCTACCTGCCCAGTAGGCAATAGCAAAGCGTTGTACCTATATGGGGAATAATCACCTATACGTGTTTGTACAAAGATTGCTGGTCTCCATTTATGTTCATCTTGGTTACGCACAAGAACCTTATCGAAGGTTTTGAATGATAGCCGTTCGGTCTCAATCTCATACTGATTTCCAAATGTCAATGTGTCTTGACTATCTTTAATTTTATCTGGTAATTCAAATTGAATTTGAAATGTTCTACGTATAGGATAGCCTTGATTTACATACGTCTTCCCAAGATAAGCAGTAGTTGCAATACTTGCATATCCTAAATTACCATTGCTCTCATAACAAGTTACATCACAATTATCATATACTGTGTCTATATCTGCTATGATTTTTCTGAGTTCTCCTAATTTCATATCTCTATACTTTTAAGTTAACAACTTCTTCTTATAATTATTATATATATCACATGGAAGAGTACAATAACAATATCTCGAATCTGATTCTTGACACTCTTTATATTTATCAAAAGGACACTTAGCCATATCTACTTCCCTCCTTTGCCTTTAAGTATCTTCGCTTGAAATTTTTGAACTGTCTGTTTATTGCATAGGCCTCTTCGTTGAAGTCATCATCCAAAGTACCAGATATAGCCATAAGAGATTCTGTAGCTTGTAAGAAAGCTTCAAAGTCCTTTTCTGTTACATTCATTTTTGCCATATTATCTTCTTTTATATCCTTTGCAGGATGATTAGTTAATCTACTTTTCATTCACATGGTAGTTTCTCCTGATGCTCCACGTATCTTTTGTGCTTAAGGCAATACTTGCCATTGATGCAGTTACGCCCATCATGGCAGAGGAGGCACTTGCGAGCTGCGGTGCTCTTACTTCTGGAATCGCTCATAATAGTAAGTTACTATCTGATGTTCGGTAGGCTGAAAGCCATTACGAGTGGTAAGAGTATCTACTATCTCATCATAGGTGCTCTGAGGCATCTGTGAAATGAGGTTCTCATCATGAATGCCCTGTGAGAGTTTACTGAGGCAGAGCCATCCAAGAACGAGCCAGATGGCAATGCAGAAGAAGATCTTAATTGTTTTCATAACTTTATCTTTTTATATTGTTTATATTAGCGGTAGGTAAAGGGAATCGAACCCCGTGCCCGGCTGCTTAGTCCTTCTTCGCAGTCTTTTTTGATTAACATCCAGAACTAAGTAATTTAAACGTTATAACTTGAACATCGCCCCCAATAATGGGCAAAGCAACTGTTACCTACCATAGTTTCGCATAATTTGTACTAATCAATATCAGCCTTATATCTATCCTAAAAGTAAAATCTTATTTGGGACACAAATAGTCTTGAACTTTGGAGGCACAGGCTTCCAGCTCTGATACTTTGTATTCGTGGCGAGTAATCTTGCCATTACTGCCTCTTGCGAAATCCTTCACCTTTCCTTCACGTTTCCATCGCTCTACGTTTTTTCTTCCGTAGATGTCGTATGCCTTGGCTTGTGTGAGGAACGGACGTTTACCCACAGCCTTGCAGACTTCTTCTTTCACAACGTTGCGTATGGCTGACAGGAATGTATCAAAGGATAGCATCTTATCTGCAAACTGGATTTGTACTACTTCGTTCATGACTATTGTTTTTATTTTGTTCTTGTAACTGTGATGATCTCTTTCTCCCGGTTGATTTTGGTTCTGAACTTACGACAGTAAATTACACCTAATTCCGAGCAGGTTGTCTTGATCGTTCTCATTCTCCTGATAGGGAAACTGATTGATTTACCCAGCTCCAGTTCTCTGATCTGAGGTCTGAGTGGTACTTTTTCTTCTGACATATTGCTTGATTTTAATTATTATTTAACTAGTTCGAAATCGTAAACGAAAACGAGAGGATTGCTGTCCCAGTGGAGGTGGAGCTTGCAGCTAAGCATCTTGTATGCTTCGATAGGAGTTTGGTACCACCATTTCTTACGTTTGCTATCGTTAGTGGCATCGTATGAATAGACATCATGAAACCAGGGCATGTGACAACAGCAGATTCCTTCCTTCATGCAGTCATCGGTGCTGATGTCCTGTAGCCTTTCCCACCGAATGCTTGTAATCTTGATTTGATGAGGCATCAAACTTGACTTCACAAACATCTTGTTTCCCCATCCTTCGGAAGTAGTTATTCCTGGGGGTAGTTCTACGTTAAAGCGTATGTCGCTGTAACTTTGTGCTACCGCCACGACTTCACCTAATTTATATGTGGACTTTGCGACAATCTCATAGCCATCATTGATGATGAGCTTGCCTTTGTCTTTTCCTTCCGTGCAGATACCGCTGTTGCAGTTATACTTGAATGGCTCTTGATAAGCGATTCTTCTGGTCTGAGTCTTGCGGCCATCTAGAACAGCTTCGGTGAGACCGTACTGGTCATTGAACATTATCTTTTTCATACGCCTGATTTCGTTTGTTGTTTCAAAACATTATTCTGAATGGTTTGCCTTTCAAAGACGGTCTCTTTTCGAAAACAAACTTTAATAACTCCTCGTATCTTATCACGAACAATGGACAATACATGTATTTCAGTGTGCATACAAATCTGTTATTGAGCATAATATCGAGGAATAGAGCTTTATTCTTTTTCATTTTACGCCTCCTTTTTATAGTTAACTAAAGCTGGAACTAGATCGTCCAGGTAAGCCCATTGAACAATCTCTTCGAAACGATGACCGCCAGAGTCTGTGAGCCAGCCGCGTGAACCGTCAAGGTCTGTGTAAGTATGCCCCACCTCTTTAGTCAAGCCATCAGCATAATCAAGTAGGCAATCTTCTTCGTTGCTTTTTGGAAGTTCTTTTCCTGAATGCCATACATTGGATATGTTTATGTATAACACATCATCTGCAGTCGCTCTTACCGCCATACCTTGCCAAACAGGGTAACCGCCTTGTTGCTTTCCATCCGGGTCTAACAATCCGCATGTAAGCCCAGTGTGGCATGGAAAAACGAATAGCCTATCTGGCGCATCGAAAACTTTTTTATCTTCATTCTTCATTTTTCTTCAAATTTATTTGGTACTTATTTATTTATTTACTAACTTTACGGTGCAAAAGTACAATAAACTTTTTGGAAGTGTATGGTTTAGTGGGCATAATTAGTATATATTAACCCACCTTGTTGAACATTTAAAGGATTTTAATATGAATGTGCAAAGAATAGTGGACATTATAGCGTCCAATAAACTAAGCAAAATTGACATTGCTTCTAGGATGAAGGTTAGTCGAACTACGTTGGATAACCTTCTGAACGGTGCTGATGTGAAGGTTAGTACAGTTGAAAACCTTGCTGAAGTCCTTGGTGTAGATGTTGCTGAGTTTTTTAGTTCAGATAAGAAAACGCCTTCTTTGTCCAATAAAAGTGTAGTAGATATGAATGAATTGGAACGAGAAGTAATAGCTCTAAGAGCGGAAAATAAGGTGCTGAGGGAGATTCAGGGTCTTTCGGCTAGAAGACAGGTACATGTAGGATAATTAAAATGAGAAAGGAATGAAGAATTTTATAAATTGCTATTCTAATGGCAATGTAACAGTTTTAGGAATCACGATAGGTGACGATTTTCAGCACGTAATGGAAATCGCTTCTTTATATGATGGCAAAACTGATATGATTGAAATTATTATCCCTAGTTACAAGATAAATGCCAATCTGTATGTTTCAATATTATATAAATTCGACAATAATAAATGTGTCGATATAACAATTGAAAGTTGCACAGACAGAACTGCAAATGTATGGGATGCAGTAAATGTATTAATGGGGATGCTGGATTCCAATTTGTTTGTTATTAACAATTCTTCATCGAATCATGATGCAATAAAATATGGATATTTGAACCCTTTGTTGAGTATATCTATTTTTACCCACTTCAATCCCGATTATCGGAAAATGACTGCAGTTATGCATATAACTAGTAGGTATTGGGAGTGCTTCGGTAATAAATTGAACTCTAAAAGTGTTATGAATAGAATTTTTCATCTTTATAAAATTGATACACATTCTGGGCAAAATTGGCTCAAATATTACTATATGGTGCTAAGTATGATTGTAGCTTCTGTATTTATATATTGTTGCTGCATCTTTTTGTTGAATAAAAAAACTATCATGGATAGTAACAAAAGATATACTTTACAGGATAGGTATGTTCTAGACAATGAGACAGGTAAGGTTTATCATATTAGCACATCCTTTCCTCCAAAGAAAGTATTTGATGCTTCTCTTTTAAAATAGGCTGGTGCGGTAAATGATATATAGTTAAATTTCAAAAGGATTAAGATATGAAGAAGATTTTATTTGCTCTTTCAATGTTTCTTTTGAGTGTTCCGGCAATGGCACAGAAGACATTTGAGAAGTATACTGTTGGTTATGAATCAGGAAATAAAGGTATACAGGTTGATGGTGATGATGGTGTAATAGTTGTTGTCTCTAAAAAAGATGATCGGAAGATAACCAAACATCAGGAATTTTATGTTTCGATTATTAACCAGAGTCAGAATAGATTTAACTTTGACCCATCAAAAATACAAGTTGAGGCTATAAACAAGAATAAGACTGAGTCTTGTGAAGTGTACACATGTGATGAATGGGTAAAGAAAGAAAAGACAAGGATTCTGTTATGGGGTCCAAATAATGTAGAGGAGCAGTCTGTAAGCACTAATGTCAAAGGAGCTGATGGTAAGACTACGACCATCGAAACTAAAGCACAGATTGTAACTAACGCTAATGATGAGGCTAGAGCACAAGCAGAGGCAAGTATTAATAGCAGATACTTCAAGCGTGTAACTATCAATGCCGGTCAAATGCGTTATGGTATGGTTGTGGCGAAGAATCCAAAGGCTCAGAACTTGATAGTGAAGGTTCCTGTTAATGGAAACATTTATATCTTTGATTTATCAAAAGAATAATGATCTTTTGGATTAGTGAACAGCAAACTTGTTCAAGTTTAAGATATAGTATAGTATAATTTAGTAATAAACAATGTTAGTATTGTTCTAGTAGAATTTAATTAATACGTATAAATAAAGTAATTATGAAAATGAAAATGATCTTATCTTAGGTATAATTGCATATCTCTGATATTCAGTTGTTTACGTAAAATAGCTTTGTTTATGCGGTTATACGAACATAAATTTCTGTTTATTTGGCACATTGAACGTGCCAAATATAATGGAATGTTCTAGTATGGTTCTAGTAAAAAAGTGAAGTATGGCAACATTTAAAGTAGTAGTATTTGACAAACGTTCTGATGGGTTTTATTCAGTTTTCATCCGTATTACTCAAAATCGGAAGAAAACTCATGTAAAGACCGACAAAGTGGTAAACGATAAGGGCGTAGTAAAGGGCACGAAAGAGGTGAAAGATTCTTTCGTGCTGGAGTCATGTATGGCTACCATCAACAAATGGGTAGAAAAGCTAAACAAGGTTGATAGTAAAGATTGGACAGTAATACAGGTAAGAGACTATCTTTTGAAGTCAGATCAGGAACTGAGTTTTTCGGACTTTGCTCGGAGTTATATTAATTCATTATACGATGAGCTGCAAGAAGGTACAATAAGGACTTATGCTAACTCATTGCAAAGTTTGGAAAAGTTTGCAGGAAGTCAAAAGATTCTCTTTTCCCAGCTAACTGTTCCTTTTGTAAACTCATGGTTGGATAGTCTTTCTGGCTATCGCTCATGTAAGAGCACCTATCCGATATTTATTAAGAAAATATTCAAGGAGGCTTTGAAACGCTATAATGACTATGATTCAGACCAGATACAGATAAAAAACAACCCTTGGGAAAGAGTCATTATAGCTAAGAAGGATATAGCTAAGAAGAAAGCTATTACCATGGAAGAATGTCGGCAGTTGTTTGGCATTTTTACTGAGAATGGGAATCTGCAATTTACACTAGATGTCTGCAAAATGATATTGTGCCTAGCCGGAATCAATGTAGCAGACTTATATAAAATGCAGAAGACTGATTATTATGATGGCATCTTGCATTATGAGCGTAAGAAAACTAGGACTAAGAGAGCTGACAAAGCATACATAGAAATGAAGGTTCCTGATATGCTGTTGCCAACGATAGAGAAATATCTAGCCCCTAAAGATGATCCATATCTTTTTACATTTCATAATAAGTATGCCAGTTCTCACTCTATGGACACGAACCTGGACTTCTTCTTGCGTAAGATATGCAAGGAACACTTGAATATGGAAGAGGGGTACTATAGCCCTTATACTTTTCGTCATACTTGGGCCACTATCGCACAGAATGATATAGGTGCCAATTATGAAGAGATAGGCTTTGCTATGAACCATATAAGTACCCACAAGATTACAATGGGCTATGTGAAACCTGATTTCTCCAGAGCATGGGAATTAAATGAGAAGGTAGTGGAGAAGATATTTTTCACTAATGACAAAAGCAAACGCCTGGAGGAGCATCATCTGCCTGTATTTGATAAGGTAGAGGAGACGTTTGAGTTGTCTGCTGATGCTTACTTCATGGGTGAGGTTGTGGCTCATGTGGATGGCAAGGGCTACAAGAACACAGATGAGATAATAGAACAGCTCATGGCCAGCATAAATGATACTGTGCCTACTAACTGTACGATACAGATCAAGGTGAAGAATATCACCAAGGACCAGACGAAGTACTTTGAACGAGTCAGGGACATAAAATAGCTATTTTGTGTTAATACAGATTAAAATTGACCCAATATAAGTTAAAATAGAGCGTTTTTGCTCGATAACTAAGTCAAGGGTAGTCTTCTCTAAAGTTGAAGAAAATTTAGAGAGGGCTACCCATTTTTTATAATTAGCCATTATTAACAATTTTGAGATTTTTGATGTTGATAGTGGTTTCTTGTTTCTCAAATTTCTTTTCCAGTTCCATGAAAGATTCCTCCACAGATAAGTTTCTGGATTCATCATTATTGAACGATACAGACTGGAGTTTTGGAGCCACGTATGGAAGGAACTTTGCCACCATCGCCAGACGTCCGGCAGGCTCTTGAATCTGCATGAGATCCGTGAAAAGAGAATAGTTCTTCTCATTGATACCATTGATGTAGCCAGTAAGGGCATCACGGAGGCTTTCACGCACACTTTTAGTTACCTTGTTAGGTGTGCCGGCCTTGCGTCCGCCAGTCTTCTTCCTCTTTGGCTTCGGCTCATTATTATTTTCTTGTTTTACTGCCATATCCTATTGATTTTTAATGTTTACTGATAGTTTTCGGGTGCAAATATACATAAAAATATCATATATGGGTGTTTGAGTTGCGCAATTTATCAATAACCTTTGCAAAAAACGCATTACTTTTGAACAGTTTAAACATTAAAATTCGAATTTTATGGGAATTATTGGAAGTATTGCTGGTGGACTGACCTCTGCTGTAGGTGGTGCTCTAGCAGCTAAAGCAAGAAACAAGGGATATAATGATTATATCAACATGTTTCAAGACCGTATGCAACAGGTGAAGGATCATCGTGACAACTTGTATTATCAGGATCCTACTCAGTCAGCGGAGAATCAGGTAGCCGTGACCAATGCCCAGAAGGTATTGGATAATGCTACAGCAACCGCAAAGAACACCAATATTGTTAGTGGCGGTTCTGATGAAGCGGTTGCGCTGAGTAAGCAGGCTGCCCAGGAGCAGGTGGGTAAGATTATGCAAGACGCTGCTGTGCAAGGTGCTCAGACCAAAGAAAATGTGTGGAATACTGCTGATTCGCAGATAGACCAGATGACTAACTACATCGCCACTGCCAAGAAGGAGAAGGCTCTTTCTACAGCACAGGGGATTACAGATGCAGCTGGTGGCTTGGCTGGAGCTGCAAGTAAATTGCCAATTTAAGGAAGGAGGTAATTATGGGATTTACACTAGATGATTTAACTCCTAAGCGCCCGGCTACTGCCGTTACTCCTATTACTAATTTCCCTGATGATAATGCGGTGAAGCCGGAGGTTGCAGTATCAGTTCAGACAACTGATACAGAACCAGGAAAGGGTACAGCCATAGAAACGACCGGTATTACTGGGAATGGTGGCAAGGAATCTTTTGCCCAGCAGCCAACCGAGGAAGTTACCAAGGTGGAGCCTAACCAGGGTATCAAGATAGACTGGAGCAGACCTTATAGCGAGATAGAACAGAATCCTATCTTGCAGCAGATGAAGCCTTATGACATTATGAGGGATTACCAGAAGAATGGTGATGGAAACTGGTCTGTCTTCATGCCATGGCTCAATACTCTGGGTGATGGAGATAAAACCGTAGCTGCCAATGAAGCCTTGAAGAAGAAAGCGGAGAAGCAGGCCAAGATGGAGCAATGGAGCAATTTCCTGATGCACTTGGGTAATTTCTTTGGTACGGTTCAAGGTGCGCCATCGCAGAAGATAGAATCTGCACAAGAACTTACTGATCGCCAACACAAGATAAGAGAGGCTACTGAGGCTCTTCGTGCCAAGGGATATAACCAGATGATGCTGTATATCTATAAGGACCGTCAAGACAAACAGGCACAGATGCAGGCAGAGGCTGCTGCAAAGGCAAATGAGGCACTGGCTGCTTATCGTGGTTCACAGAAGAATCAGACGGATGCTCTTACTCCTGTAAAGGTTCAGACGGAGAAGGAGAGAGGCAATGCTGCTGCTGCACAGGCTGCACTTAGTACATCGAAGAAGGAAACTGAGGATGCTTTGAGAGGCAAAAAGGGAAAATTACTTGATGCTCAAACTAATAATGCCAATGCCGGAGCTGCTGATCATAATGCTAGCGTTAACGTTAAGGGAGCGCAAGTTAGGCATATCAATTCGCAAACAGAGGGACAGAATCAGAGGAATGCCAACCAGAAGGAGGCTGATGATTTCAACACCAGGTATGTGAACGACCCTGTTTTCAAGAAACATGTGAATGAATGGGCTAAAAACAATGGTATGGCTATCGGTGGTAATGATGGCAGAGGTGGCACTTGGGCGAATGAGAAAAATCGTCAGCAGGCTTCTAGATGGGCTAAGGCTAAGATGAAGTTAGACCGGACTCCTCCTTCTCGTAGAGGTAGGGGTGGCAGTAAAGTACCTCCTTCACGTAGAGGCGGCAGTAAGGTTCCACCATCAAGGAGAACAAAGTAACTGATTATTAATCAAAAAATAAGATAAGGTATGTTTGACGAGCAAGACAGACAATATTTTTATAATGAGTTCAAGAACAATGGCTATGAAGTAGGTAGCTATGATGACTTCAAAAAGGACTTGAACAACGAGGAAGATCGTAACTGGTACTACAATGAGGCCAAGAACATGGGGTATGATGTGGGAACACAGGCAGACTTTGATAAGATGGTTCTGGAGCTAGCTCCATCTACTTCTGGTGGTGGTAAGCAGGTAGATGCTTCTTCTACGACTCAGAGTGTAGAGCAGAAGGCTTCTACTGAGACTAAGCCGCAGGTGGCTCAACCAGCAAAGAAGCAGGAAACAACAGCCAAGGATCCTGGGCTTATAGCAAAAGTTTTGGATATGATTCCTACTGGTGTTCAGACGAGCAACGGAACATATCAGCCATCACCAGAGATTCCTCAGCCGGTTGTAAAAGGTGAGGAAATGCCTGTGAAGGAAGAAGCTTCTTCTTCATCATCAGCTAATGCGGTTTCTCCTGAATCTAAAGAGGCGGCTCCTGTTACGACTCCAACCGGTGTGGTGAATAATGAAGGCATGATGGATGCCAAACTTGCCAACTATTTGGAGAACTGGAAGCAGAGACCGGATAAGCAGAGTACTTACTTTGAGAATTTGGTTGCCGACTTGTTGGCTGATGGCACTGCCAATAGCAATGAGGAGGCAGTGAGCATAGTGAAGTCTGCTCTGGGCAGATATGCCAACCGTTCGGCTATGGACGTTACCAACCAGGTGGTATCTTCTTTGCCTGATGATACTGTGCAGGATGCTGAGAAGAGTATTGAAGCGCAATGGTATAGCCATGGCGTGCAGGATAAGTTGAAGCAGGAGGCATATAACATGGGTATCAGCTATGATGACTATGTGGGACTGTTCTTGAAGCCAGCTATGGTACAGAGTTTGGTTAACAAGTATGGTCCGAAATATCGTGACATCGCTGAGGGTATTGCTACACGCCTCTATTCGCATGATGAGAATGTACAGGACAGACTGATGAATCAGGACATCAATGATGCGCTTTCTAGCGTTATCAGTAAGTATGTGAATCCATCTGTAGTGGAAGAGTATAATAAGGCTCAGGAGGCAGGTAGCAAGGCATTCAACGAAGGTATGGAAGGAAGCCAGTTTATTCCGGCTAATCTTCGTCTAGGTACAGCACTTGGTGCTCAGTATGAGGCAAACGAGGCCAAGGATCCTGCAAAGGTGCTTTCTGGTTTGCAGAGGAAGTTTGGCAAGCTCTACCGGAATCCGGAGTTCCTGAATGATATGAGCAATGCGGCATTTAAGGTGATGCAGCGATATGGCTTGAATGGCACTCAGAGTAGTGATCCTAAGCAGTTCAAGCCGATGATTAATTCTGTTCTTAAGAATGAACTCGACCAGCTAGAGATTAAGGGTATGATGCCTAAGGGTAGTGCTGAGTACATCATGAAGACTGGTTTGGGTAACACTATTGTGGGTAAGATTACTCGCAAGGCTGTTCAGACGGACTACCAGAACTGGCTGGAGGATATTGCCAATCAGCAGTATCAGCCTGGCTTCTGGGAGAACGTGGCTAGTGGTGCTCTGACCTTTGCAGGAGATGCCTGGAGTTATTGGCTGCCGGGAGCCGCAGGTGGCAAGTTGACTAAGAGCATGGTAGCTAAGGCAGAGGGTAAACTGGCTGGTGACCTCATGGCTAAGGGTATGGAGCGCAAGATGGCTGAGCGAGCTGCCAAGGTGCTTATCGGTAAGAGTAAAGCCGAGGCTTTGAAGAGTGGAGCCGCGCATGGTGCTGTTACCTTTGGCGGTCAGTCTGCTATCTCGAAGCCTATTGATGAGATTTATCGTACAGGTCAGTTCGATGAGAATGGCAAGATTTACAATCCTTCTGTGGGTAAGGTTATAGCTAATACTTTGGGCGAGGTGGCTAAACAAAGTGCCGTAGGTGCCATCATGCAGGGTGGAACCATCGCAAACATGGTAGGTAAGGGCAGAGGCTTGGCTACCAATATTCTTGCTGATGTTGGTGGAAAGGTTGCGGATTCCGGTATTATGACCGGTCATCAGATGCTGGAGCGTATGGCGCAGGATCCGAACTTCAAGCCTACCGGTAAGGATGCTGCCGAGAGTTTCTTGGAGAGCATGGCGAACCTTACTGCTATCGGCTTGCCGGGCATGGTGGGCAAGTATGCTCGATTCAAGGACGCAAGGGAGTTTAACAAGAAGTTTGACTTCACTGATCAGGATATTGCCGAGTTGAAGAGATTCGGCTATGATGGTCTTCGTGATGCTTTTGAGAAGGTGGGCATTGGGGAGTATGCTGTGGTTGGTGAGAATGCTCAGCGACTTGATGGGCAGTTAACCCAGAAGTATATGGACCTGATGAACGACAAGAGTGTTCCGGAGGTGTTGAAGGCTAAGATGATGGCAGTTGTAGAAGGCAAACGCCCTTCTTCTTTCTCGCCTATTGTAGATTCCATCATCGTGCAACCGATGGATAATGATGGCAAGGTTTATCTCGAAACCTTAAATAAGGATGGCGGTGTCGTTGACAGAAAGGAGTATTCTTCTCTTGATGAGGCTCAGAAGGCAGATAAGAAACTGGAGTATGAGAAGACTCTTGGTTTGGCTTCTGTGCTGGAAGGTGAGTTCCACAATGAGTTTACGCAGGATCATCTTGATGGCTTATACAACAAGGCAGCCCAGAAATACAATATGGGTGAGAAATTGACGGATGAGGATAAGGCAGCGGTTTACCTTCATCAGAATGCTGGTGCCATCAAGGAGATCATGGATAAGCAGCAGAAAGGTATTATCCTTACTGACGAGGAGCAGAAGCAGGTTAACGCCTACCGTCATTATTATGACAGTGCTCTGGAGAATAGTTCTGTGATGAGGGAGTTTGTCAATACGTTTGAGGATTCCCATGGCGTGGCGCGCGGTACACTTCGTAAGGCTTTGGAGTCGAAAGATAAGAAGTATGCGCCTTTGGTAGAGTCTTATCTTAAGGAACTTTACAATTCCATTGAACTGAAACGTGAAATGAAGCAGATAGAGGATGACAAGAAACGCATAGAGCAGGGCGATGTTGATGGCGCAAAACCAGCTACTCCTGTTGAGGGACCTGCTTCTGTAGAGGGTTCTGCTGGTGGTCAGGAGCCTCCTGTTTCAGAGGAACCTGCTCCATATCAAGACCGTACCAACTCCGTACCAACTCCGAGTGATGCAGAAGTTGCTGCAAACCCTGCAAACTCTGCTGCTGAGGGTGCAGGAAATGAGCCTAAGGTTGCAAGCTCTGATGCTTTTGTTATGGGACAGAATGCCTATAAGAATGGGGATTCTGAGGCTTTGCAGGCTATCGACTATAATAGTGATTTAGCTACAGGACGTTTGAAGCGTGCTTTTGCTGACAATGAGAAGATGCCTGATATTGTAGCTAATGCTTACAATGAGGGTAGAGATATGGAGCAGTTTGTGGCTCAGCGTGCCGGTAGTCTGACACCGGCACAGAAAGATGCTATCAGTAAGTATGTAGAGGCTATGGATGCCAAGAATGGTGCTATTGATGCTCTGCAGCATGCTGATGATGGTTATGGTGATGCCCTGAAGGAACAACTCTGGCCATACCAAACGGAAGACGGAAACATCGTGCCAGCTACTTTGGATAGCGGAAAACAGGTGTTCCTGAAGAAAGACAACGAATATGGTGGAGCCTTTGTTGTTGTGCCTGATGAGCAGGGAAAGCCTACGATTAAGCAGATACCGAAAGCTGGTATTATAGAGAAGGGTACTCCTATTCCTCTTGATGAATACATCGAAAAAGCAGTGGCTCTGCAGAAGGATGCAAGAAATAAGCAGTTTATCAGCCAGTTTGATGGCAGTGGGTTGAAACGAGGAGATATTGTATCAGTTTCTATGGAAGCAGGTGATGAGCCTTCTGATGTTAAAATTGTGGGTTATACAGAAGATGGTCGTGTGATATTGACAGATACAGATGTTGATGTTAATTCGCAAATAGACCCTGACAAGTTGGAAATTGTTACCAAGGACAAGTTTAATGCTTGGCGACAGAATGCCATCGATTCCTCTGTTGGTGCAGAGTTGGATGCCGAGGACGCACAGCGTGCCAATGATGATGCAGTCAAGGCTGAGGCTGAGAAGAAGCAGCGTTATGCCAATGGCATCGTGGGACTGAGCGAGGGCCAGCCGGACTATTCTTCTAATGATACAGATCCAAATGTGGCGGCTGAGTATCTGCAGGAGCAGTTTGGGGAAGACCATGGCAAACTTTTGAACCTTGTTAATGGCAGCCGTGATGACATCAAGACTCAACTTGCCAACAAGAGAAAGGCTGCTGTTGAATATCAGAACTGGCTTGATACTAATGCCGATCTAGACCCGGAAAAGGCTAAGAAGGTTGAGGACGAGTTGAGTCTGGTTAATGAGCAGATTGCAGATCTTGATGCTCGTTTCAAGAACTGGAATACTATCCGTAACAGTGTGATGACTCCTGATGAGGTGAAAGCTATGAAGGAGGAGCGCAAGGCTGAGGTAGAGAAGGCTGGTGTTGATGAATCTGCCATCGTGCCATCTGATGATTTCCATGTGCTCGTACTTGAAGATGAAGAATTGAAGAAGCAATATCCAACTATGGATGAGGCTACCGACTATATTACTTCTCAGCGCAAAGACCTCTATCATACCCAGGAGGATGTGGAGCGCAAGATAAATGGTGTGAATGATATGCTGAATCAGTATATCAATGGTGAAACAGAGCTGGACCCTAGCCAACTTATGGAATTGAATACTACAAAGGCTCAACTGGAGGCCCTGCAAACTAATTTGTCTGTTGCTGCCAAGAATTTGAAGGCTCAGGCTAATAAACTCAGCAGACTCTACAAAACGGAAGTTAGCAAGCAGGAAATGGAGAAACTGGGCATGACACCTTCAGAGCAACGCAAGGCATTGGTGGCTGATGCGCTGAAGAAGAACGATATGAATGCTATCCATGATATATATAAGGATGCTTCCGTTGATGTGATGGACTTAACTCCTCAGACTCTCGAAGAGGCTGTGTCAGAGTCTTTGCTTCCTCATAGCTTGAATCCAGAATCTCTTCAATATGAGTTGGGCAAGAGTAATTTTAAGTTTGGTATTGGCAAGCGGTATGATTCTAATAAGTTCAATTATCTTATTGCCAAGAAAGGAACCGGTATGTCGGTTAACGAATTTGCTGTGAGAGTATATAATGACCTTCCTGTAAACTTGCAGGATATGGGATATACCGATCAAGATGTTCGTAATGCCCTTCTTGATATGTTCAAGTCTTATGACAGCGTGAAGGAAATGAGAAATGTGGCTCTGATGAACCGCATAGCAGCTGCAGAAGATGAACTTTCAAGCGAGGAAGAGTATTATGAGGCACAGAAAGAGCGAGAAATTTTCGAAAGACAGGCAGAAAATCCAGATTATTATGCTTATCTTGAAGATAATTCTGTACCTTTGCCGACTGAAAATGAACTCAACCAAATTGCAGGTATGGAATATGACCGCATGATGGAGATTGAGGATCGTGAACGAGAGTACAAACAATATGTTAAATCAATTTTACCAGAATTAGCAGATTATGATGACAGAAGCAATGAAGAAGGATATGGAGGAGGCAGTAGCCTGGGTAGCGACTCTTCACGGAGAGGAGCTGATGAAAGAAATCGCAATAGCCAAGAAGGTGGTAGCAGAGAAGCATCTGCTGAGGCCGAGACTGGAGCGTTACATAATAGCACAGGCGAAGGGAGACAAGAGGTTAGCGGCTTGGCATCTGGCGAAGGCTCAGCTGATAGAACTTCACATCTACCGCAAGAAGCATCCTTCGGAGAACGTTTAAAGAGTGCCATTGCCGAAACTGAGACCGAACCAACAGAGGCTCAGAAGAAGGCAGGCAACTACAAAAAGGGTCATTTGTCCTTTGGTGGCTACGATTATACCGTAGAAACACCAAAGGGCGTGGCTCGAAGCGGTAAGGACGAGCAGGGCAAGCCTTGGAGCGTGACCATGCACGATACTTATGGCTATATTCTTGGTAAAATTGGCGTTGATGGTGACCATATTGATATGTTCATCAATGATGCTGCAGACCTTGATACTTTTGATGGTAACGTTTATGTTGTTGATCAGGTGAACCCAGAGACAGGTGAGTTTGACGAGCATAAGGTAATGTATGGCTATCCTTCTGAGGAGGCTGCTACAGAGGCTTATCTTGCCAACTACTCCAAGGGCTGGAAGGGACTTGGTAAGGTTACTTCTGTGCCTAAGGCTACCTTTGACAAGTGGCTGGAGTCTTCTGACCGCAAGACTAAGCCTTTTGCGGAGTATGCTATGGTACAGAAGGAACAGGCGAAATTTGACCGCGATGTGAAGGAGGTGAAGCCTTCGGAAATGACGGAGGCGCAGAAGGTGGCTTATGATGCTGTATCTACTATGCTTAAGAAGGCTGGCATCCCTGTGAAGGTTGTTAGCAATGAGGATATGGAGAAGGTAGCTGAGGCGCAGGATAACCTGGCAGTAGAAATGCTTTTGAATGATCCTCGTCTTCGCTTCTATATCAAGACTCCTGAGCAGAAGGAGGCGGCCAAGGCTGCTTATGACTGGGCTGCTAAAAACAGACCGGACAAATTTAAGCAGTATGCCATCGTTAATATGGATAATCCGAACCAACCTCCTCAGTACTTTGAGAAGAAGGACTTAGCTGAGAAGTGGCGCAAGTACTATACCAATGCCTGGAAGATAGGAAACTACAAGGCATTTAATCTCAATAAGCCATTTGAGGAACAAATCAAGGACATTAAGGGTGATGTTCCTAGTGAGTTTGACCCTTATAAGGCAGAATCTCTGCTCAATAAGAGAATCGAGTTAGAGAAGCAGATTAAAGAAACCGAGGATTCCTATAATGCCAAGAAGAAAGAGCGCGCAGAGTATCAAAATCAGTTAATGCAGGACTATATGGATCAGCATGGCTTATCTTCTGAGAACGATATTCCAGATGATGTTTGGACTGACTACAGGGATAAATCCTTTGAAAAGTATCAAGATACACTTGATGACTTGTTCCATAAGTATGTTGAGTTAGATAATCAGTTGAAGGCTGTTGCTGAGCCGGGAGTAAGATTCTTGCGTACTTACCATGGTACTGGTGCTAAGTTTGACAAGTTCGATTTATCTCATGCCTTGGAGGGCGAAGGAAGCGAGACGTTCGGACATGGTGTGTATGTTACGAACTCTAAGGAGATAGGCACAGATTATGCACAGAGAGCTAAGGATAAGAAGGCAATATTTGGCTTTGAATTTGTAAATCCACAAAGTATGTCAAAAGAGGCACAGGATATGCTGAGACATTATATGTATAAGCATCAAGATGTGGCAAAGGGCTTGGAGAATGCACGTAAAGATTTGAAAGATGTTATAGGAAAATTCCCTGATACAGATTATCTGCAAGAACTAAACGAAATTCTTGCAAAGGACGATGATAGCATAGCTATACCAAGTAATAGAGCATATCGATATGATGTGGATATTCCTGATGATAATGGCAGCAACTATCTTGGATGGAACGAATCTCAGAATTTTCCATTGGAAAAATGGTATAGACTTTGGGAAATAACCCACAACGGTTTCAGTGAAAACGAGTATTTCAAAGATGGTGGAGCGAGATATGATATAGATAGGATTGAGCGTATCACCCAAATGAAACTTGAATCGCCAGAGAATGGCATGCAGAAACTTCCTACATTGAAAGGTGAAGAACTTTATCATGCTTTGGAAGACTTCTTTGACCGTGAAAGACCTTCGTATGGTGCAGAATTAGCATCAAGGGCTTTGGGCGAAATAGGCTTTGTCGGCATCAAGTACCCTGCTGGCATGATTCATGGTGGTGCCAAGGAAGGTGATTATAACTATGTGGTCTTTGACGAGAACAATGCCCAGATTGTTGATCATACCAAGTTTGCGCAGGGTAAAGGTGTAGTTTACGGCTACACTGATGGCAAGCAGATTGTGCTGAATCAAGAGCATCTGAATCCCAACACTCCTATTCATGAGTATCAACATCTTTGGCGTACTGCTGCCAAAAACATGAATCCGGAACTTATAGAGCATGGTGATAAACTCATCATGCAGACCCAGCTATTTGCCGATTTGAAGCAGGATCCTAACTATAATCATCTGACAGATGAGCAGATTTGCGATGAGGCTTTTGCTCGTTTGACCGGTGAGGACGGAGCTGCCATCCTGGAACAGATGGCTAAGGATGCTATCAAGGAGAATCCGCTTGATACAGCAAAGGAGCTGAGTGTTATCAATAAGTTGAAGGAGTGGCTGAAGAAGTTCTGGTATTGGACTCTTGATACATTTACGAAGTGGAAGCCTGAGGACATAAAGAAAATGACCTTGGAGGATATTCGTAATCTTGTGTTGAGAGACCTGGCGAATGGGGTGGATCCACGAACTAAACTTCATGAGGCAGAGAATGCTGATGACATCAAGTTTATGGGTTCTACTACTAAGAAACGTATGAAGGACATTTCTACACAACTAGAAGGTAGAGAACTTGATGAGGCTCAACAGGCAGTTGCTGATGTTTATTCTGGAAAAAAGGATAATGTATCATTAACCGTGGAGCGTGAAGATGGAAGCAATAAAATCATCATGCGCCAAGGAAATGATAATCATGCAGGAACAAAGCATAGCGTATTCCGTCATTATGGTGTAAAAGCTAATTCTTTAAATGTTGATGATTTGTTGCTGATTCCTACAGTATTAAAAGAAGGTGAACGCAAAGTAAGCGATAATGGCAGAGTTGCCTATGTTTATGTAGATCCAACTTCACAAGTAAAATACACTGTAGTAACAGAACCAAAGAATAACAAGGAATTTTTTAATGATTTCTATTCAAATAAAAAAGCAAATCCATCAGAGACGTCTAGGGTAGTTGAAAACTCCACAAACACTCCCGAAGGAGCACATAACAATGATGGAAATGCTTTTATGCGTGCAAAGGTAGATAATAATTCTGAAACTGCCAAGGAAAATGGTGGAAATTTATCTGTGGAGGATAAAATAAAGGCTGTTTCTCAGCAATTTGGGGTTGATGAGGCTGATGTGGCGATGTACGCCAATGCTATTAAGAAGGGTTCTACATCTGAGGCTGCACGTGCAAGAGCCAATATCAAGCGTCACTTGTTGCAGGTAAATGAAGGTAACATTTTCTCATTTAAGGATTTAGTTAAGTACACCGTGCCTGTAAATAATGCCTTGAAGGAGAACTTTGGCGACCTTGATGCTATGATCGAGGAGCGCGTGAAGCAGGTGGAGGCGCAGCGTAACGCCATGGAAGCCGCTAGAAAGAGAGCTGAGGAAGAGGAAGCCAAGCGACAAAAGCACTTGGAGGAACTTTCTCTGATTCCTGATGATCAGCTTGACAAGCAGTATATGAATGCTCTTGCCAAGGGTGATGATGCTACTGCCAGGGAAATGCTTGATGAAGCTGCCAGACGCAAGGGGTATGATGATACCGAAAGCGCATATCAGGGCGTAGGTGCATGGGCTGCACCGGGAAACCCTGGATATGAAAGCGACAAGGCGAGACGTGACGATTGGGAATCCAGTGGCTCAGATGTAAACCTGGAGGATATTGCCTTGGGCTATACTCCTCAGCCGGATGATTACTTCTCTCACCCTGAGCGTTATTCGCAGAACACTCCTCATGGATTGGAATCTGTGAAAGCCATCAATACGGCTATTGATGCCATTAAGAATGGCGAGAAGGATGTTAAGGTAAAGGTTTATCGTGCTGTTCCAACTTCTGTGAAAGAAGGAAAGTTGCGTAATGGTGACTGGGTTACTCCTTCTAAGAAATATGCCGAAATGCACGGAACGAACCGATTGGATGGCAAATATCGTATCATTGAAGACGAAGTTCCGGCTACTCAACTGTGGTGGGATGGTAATGACGCAAACGAGTTTGGCTTTGATGATGGCAAGGAGTATAAATACAAGAATGCCAAGAATAATAGAAAGTTGAACGACCTTGTTACCTATGATGATGAGGGTGACGTTATTCCTCCTTCTAAGCGTTTCAATTCTCGCAAGCAGGATGTTCGCTTCCATCGAGTGACTGAGACGGAGGAACTGGAGAGGCTGAATAAGGAGAAGACTTTCAAGATGTATAGCGGAATGCAGGAGGTGGATGGTAAACTCTATTCGCCTATGGCAGCTATCATTGATGGCAAGCGTACCGATGCCACCGAGATTGGTGCTTGGATGGGCGCAGACGAGCGACCGGACCTTGTGAAGAACGGTAAGTTCCAACTTGTGAAGACCGACAAGAACCCTGGAGCAGGGGAAGGTCCTGTGCCAGCTGCTTACAACCCTTACATGCACACTTCAACTTCGGTGATGAACGACCAATTCTCTGGTGCTTACGCTAGAGGTAACATCAAGGTTGTGGAATGGGAGATTCCGGAGAGCGAGAAGACCAGCGGTTATCATGCCGAGGGAGCAAAGGACTCTGTGGGCTTGGTACCTTGGACTTCTGGAACAGTGAACAGTCTTCTGCCTAAGGACAGACAGAGAAGCGTGATGCTGTCTCGATGGAGAAAGGCAGTGAGAATCGTGCCTGATGAGGAGGTGGCAGAGAAAATTGCCGACCAACTGAGCGGTACAGGTTTGGCTATTCCTTGGAATGTAGTTACCCCTAACCAGTTGAGAGAACTTGCCAAACTTGGTGTGCCTATCACGACCGTGGAGCAAGGTAGACAGAACCCAGAGGTTAAGGAGAAGTTCCTGGAGCAAATGGCAGATTTGAAGAAGGAGTTTCCTCAGGCTCAGTTCGTTGACGTGAAGATGACCAAAGAGGCTTTCAAGGAATGGGGCGGTAAGGGTATTGTGAAATCTCCTATCATGGAGCAAAAGTTGAAGAAGCACCCTGATTCTCTGATGAAGGCTGGAACCTACTTTAGCGGTGGTGGACTGGTAGAGGAAGGCTTGAAGGGTATCATCGACCCAGTTGTGGCCGTGGAATATGACCGGAAGATAAGCGGTGTATATCGCAATAACTTCGGGCAGCATATTGTTACGGCTGACGTGAGAGACGTGGACCCGAAGGAACTGGTGAAGCATATTGATGGCGAGGTGGAGTATTTCCATGCTTCGCCTGTATGCAAGAACTATTCGCAGGCCAAAAGTAATAGTGGAGAGGTGGAACTCGACAAGGAGACTGCCAAGAGCACTGCCGACTTCATTGATGCCGTGAAACCGCGAGTGGTGACTATCGAGAACGTGAAGGGTTACAAGGACTCTGAGGCGATGAAGATTATCACCCAGTCGCTGGATAAGAACGGCTACAAATGGGATGTAGACGTGTATAATTCCGCAGATTTTGGAGGCTATACCAGCAGGGAGCGACTAATTGTCAGAGCCGTGAAGGATGGAGAACTGCCTGAAAAGCCTAAGAAGCAACCACGCAAGGGTGGATGGCTAGAGGCTGTGGAGGATATTCTTCCTACCTTGACGGTGAAGGAAAGCGGTGTTGCTCCATGGATGGATGCCAGATTGAAGGTTGACGGTATCGACTGGCAGAAGGTGGAGAAGCCTCTTTATGTAATGGGTAGTGCCTATGCCGATGGCAAGATTCCTCATGCCTATGGGGATGAGATTCTGCCTACGCTGAGAACCAAGAGTGGTGATGTGATCATCATGCCGGGTGGAAAGGTATTGCGTGCAGATGGCAGGGTATTGGCTAGGATTACCGGACTGGGCGATGACTATAAATTGCCTAAGACGGAATCTTTGGCCCACACCATCATTGGTAATGGTATTCCGGTGCAGTTGACCCAGGGCGTGATTGCTCCTCTGCTGAATAAGGATGACTTGTCGGGCAGAAATGTATTGGCACGACTTGGCAGCTCTATCTTCAAGAACAACTGGGATGCAGACAAGCAGAAACAAGTGAGCGACCGGGTAGTGAACACTGCCAACAAACTGGGTGGTGCTGAGGCTACAGTTTACACTTCTGTGGATGAGGTTCCAGATGCTTATCTGAGTGATGTGAAGAATGGGGCTACCGGATGGTATGACCCTACTACACACACGGTGCATGTTTATCTGCCTAACTGTGCTGATGCCAACGAGGCTGAGAGAACGGTGCTTCATGAAAAGATAGGCCATGAGGGTATGGAAGTACTTCTTGGTGGCGAAGATGGCGTGAGAAAGTTCGCCAATTTCGTTTATAATTCTGTCGCAGCAAGCACTCGCGGTAAGATTTTGGATATTGCCAACAAATATGATCCGGACTGGAAGAACCCTGACCGCATGAATGTGGGAACGCAGGAGTATATCGCTCATCTTGCCGAGGAGGGTCCTAAGACTGCTGAGGATTTTTCTCTTTGGACCAAGATTAAGCATTATCTTATCAAGGTGCTTAAGAAGCTGGGTGTTCGTGTGCCGGGACTTCTCAATGATAAGGATTTGAGATACTACTTGATGAAGGCTGGCAAGGCTCTGCACGTTTGGGACGAAATGCCTCAGGAGAAGCAGGAAGCCATGATGAAGCAGTCTAGCAATGCTGAAATCAAGGATGCGCTATCTGATGGTGCTGGTAAGGGCAAGCCGAGACAGAAGAAGGGCGAAAGCACTATTCAGTACATGAAACGTGTACAGGAGTGGCGTAAATGGCAGAATGCACGCGAAGATAAAGAGAACCCAGAGCCTCCAATGTTCTACGACATTGATAAGGATGAAGCAGGCAAGAAGGAATGGGCACAGCTCAATAAAGACTGGCGTGAACGCCACCACCTTATTGGCGAGGAACCTACTGGTATGCCTATCCGAATGGAAAATGAAGAGGATGATGCCTACATGAATCGTATTCATGAATATGAGAAATGGCAGGCAGCCATGAAGGACCAGGAAGACCCTTTGCCAGATATGTTTGCCTTCGAAAAGAAGAAGCAGGAAGAGGTGAAACGCAAGTATGAGGACTGGCTGGCCAAACATGATTTGCTGGAGCAGCAACAAGCCGATCTGGACTTGTATGAGGGTAAGATTTACCCAGCAGAGACCAATCCGAAGGCTGATGCACTGGAGCAGCAAGTGATGCAGGATTTGGCAGAAGTGACCAGTACGGACGTGAGTAAGGAAGGTGCAGCAAGAACCGTTAAGCATGCCGTTATCCATCGTAGAAAGAACATGGAAGAGGCTAGTGCTGATGATGCTATCTATATCAATGATGTGAAGAACAGAATAGAGAAGATGGCTGATAGCGGTGTTTTTGACAAGTTGCTTTCTGATTACAAGGGAAAGAAAAACAGGGCAGAAAAACTTGCCGAGACTATACCTTATATAATAGAGGCTCCTAGACGTTTGCGTGACATGGCTCAGAACTTAAATGCCACTGGTGTTTTTGATAAGGGACATATCCATATCCAGTCAGCTGATGTAGAGGCTATCCAGCCATACGTGACAGACTTGATTACCGAGACAGCAAAAAAGCATACAGAGATTAAAAAAGGCAAGGAGATAGAGGTATACGATGATCCTAAGGCTGTGAGCGAGGTGGCAAGCAAAATGGCTCAGGCAATTAATGCCAATCACCAGGGCGAGGAAGGTTTTGTACCATGTGATGGAACGGACATCCTCAGTAAACATGTTTTGAAACTCGTAAAAGAGAGGGTAGTGCCTGGACGTATCAATTATAAGGAACTTTCTCCTGTAATGCAGGCTGCCATTGATTCCATCCGTGATTGGTATAACTATACCTACGACTGGTTGATGGATAATCATACTTTGAAAGCTGGCACTGGTTATAATGTTGACTACGTAAATCATATTTGGGATAAAGAGAAATCTGATCCTGAGGCGTATGCTACCTTTGTGGAGAATAGGCAGCGCACGAAGAGCCCTAATGAGAAGAAGCGAACCATCAGCACTTTGATGGAAGGTGTTTATGCCGGACTTGTGCCAAAAACTACTGACATTACGAAGATGATGGCATATTACAGCAGAAGTAATATTGAGGCATGGGCGAACAAGACCATGTTACAGGAGTTGACCGGACTGAACGTAATTGAGAGGAATGAAAAAGGAGAGGTGATTTCAACTGATCCACTACTTTCTTCTTCTGCTCCATTCAATTTGGAGCAATATAAGTACTTCGAGATTCCGGGCGTAGGCCCTGTATGGGTATATAATGTATCTCCAAAGCAAGTGAAGGTGAAGAATCCTATCACTGACAACGAAAAGGTGATCTATAGTGAGGCTAGTGCCGGTGACAGATTTGGAGTTGTGTTTGATACCTATCAGTCTTCCCCATTCTGGAAAACGTTTGATACGCTTGCTTCTAGTGCCAAGAAACTGGAATTGGGCTTTAGTGGTTTCCATGCTGGAGCATTGACGGAGGTTTATATGGTACAGAATATGGTGGAGTTTGGACCTAAGAAGGCTATGGCCAACTTTATGAAGTATATCTTTGCAGATACAGCCAAGAACCATGAACTTCCTTGCTTCGCCAATCCTGAGGATTTTCAAGAGGCTGCTAGCCATCTGGTGAAGTTCGGAGCGACCAACGACTATGCTGCAGCAGATGTGCAGAACATGTTCGACAATATGCGCGATGCGATGATGAAGGTGCAGGAGAAGTTGAAGGACGGAAATAAAATTTCCGGAACGGTGGCTAAGGCTTCTATGCCATTGAAGGTGGCAACGCAGATGCTTTCTCTCATCAATAAGGGTATGGATGTAGCTTTGTGGGATTTCCTTCATGACGGACTGAAACTTGCTACCTATCGTATGAGGGCAGACAAGACCAAAGAGCGTGCCAAGAAGAAGGGTTGGACTGAGGAGGAACTGAGCCGGGCTTTGGACGAGGACGGACAGTTTGTGAACGATATGTTTGGCGGTCAGCACTGGGATGTGTTGGGAGCCAGCCATCGAACTTTGCGTTATGCCGGACGAGTTCTTCTTTCGCCAGACTGGAATGCTTCTACTACTCGACACTTCCTGGCATTAACCGGATTTGGTTCTATCTGGAATGAGGCCACCTTTGAGAACTTCAAACAGTATTACAAGAGGCTCAAACATAAGGAACTTACACCGGAGGATGAAGGCAGAAGAAGCAGACAGATTTCGGCTTTACTCTGTTATGGTATCGGATTCATGGTATTTTATGAGGGTATTGCCAATGGCATCAATGCTGCCTTCCGTGCCCTGGACGAGGAGAAGGAGCGCAAAAAGGCTGAGGAGATCCGGAAGACCAACCCAAGCTATAAAAGCATGTATGAACTGGCTTATGGTGACGAGGGCATGAAATGGTATGACTATCTGATGAGAGGCAATAGCCTTGGCCAGCAGAGCAAAATCTTCTTAGGCAGATATGAAGATGGTACAGAAATGTATGTGAGACATGGTAAGCAGTTCCGTGAGGTTCCGGAATATCTCTTCAATCATAAGGGAGAACTAGAGTTCCCTGGACCTATGGTTCAGCGAATGATAGGTAAGGCTAACCCTATGGTGAGAATGACCTTGGATGATATAAACTATCTGAGCGATTTCCAAGCCAGCCATGCGGATCAAGAGATTCAGCGCAAGTATGGCAAGACCATCGGATTGCTTTATAAGGATGCTTTGTACTGGGCACCTTTCCTGATTCCGAGCCAGGAGAATAAGGAGTTCAAGGCCGTTGATTTCTTCTTCCCTTCCAGCAAGGGTTTCTCTCCATGGAAGGCTCAGAGTTACTTCAAGGACTTTATCCTTAGCGGTGACATGGAGGGCGTGGTGATGACCTATCAGAGCTGCCAGCGCAATGGTATTGATCCTGAGGCTCAGATTAAGGCTGCCATCGGTTCGGTGAAGGCACTGGAGAGTGCAGAAATGAGCGATGGTGTGACTTCTTTACAGGAGGCTAGTAAACGCTTTGATGCTGCCAAGAGTATCACGGAAAAGAAGAAGATGCGCCAGAAGATGAAGAAATTCCTCTTGCAGAGTGATTACAAGGCTTTCACCCAGAAGGAGGCTCTGGACATGGTGCAGGGTTATCTGAATGGTGATGAAGACTTGAAGGAAATGGAGAAGGCTGAAAGCAAGTACCTGATGAAGGCTAAGGCAGAGGACGTGACGGAGGACTGGAGAATACAGAACGTCTGGAACGGAACCATGGAGACTTATCAGGAGTATCAGCGTTTGAAGGATGTTGATAAGGCGAAGGCAAATGCCTTTAAGAACAGCAAGACCAACAAGCGACTGTTTGCGGCTAGAAAGGCTATCTCTGCTGCAAGAAGGAAGATGAATAAGGCTAAGAAGCAAATGGATGGTACGAACGATGCTGCCAAATTGGTAGAGATTCGGAATACCAGAAAGGAGCTGCTAAAAACGTTGAACGGAATGGAGTAGCCTTCGGGCTACTTCATTCTAGGAAATGTTCTATATTTCCGAAAATAGGCTTTGGCCAATTCAATTTTATGTTCGATATTTCTACAAACAGAAAAAGGGACTTGCTTCACAGCGAGTCCCTTTTTGATAGTTATAAAAATCTAATTCCAAATAAATTTAAAATAGTTATGATTAATGAATCATTTGTGTGTTTAAAGTTGAAGATGTTGGAGCGATGTTATCCGAGAGAAGGACCAGATGCATTCTCTGGTTCCTTTTTCTTTGGTGTTGCCCAGCGTATGTAATCAGCCATGCTGTCATCCATGCGCTGTTGTTCACTCTTTGGATTCTCCTTCTATTTCTCGCCCCAGAGACGTTGGGCAATATCATCCAAGCACCATTGCCAATCGTCTCGAAGAGTGATGACCTTGGAACTTGGCATGATGGTTACATCTGCCTTTGGTGGATCAACATGCTTGGTGTTGCCATCCTTATCGGTCTCCTCCTTGGTACTGAGAGAGGCGAAAGGTACATTATTATCGTTAAGGAATTTTTCTACATCATCTTTTTTGTTGTCACAGAGAAGAATGCAGACAGAAACCTTATTCTTCTTCAAGGTGGTAAGGGCTTCTTTAGCCTTGCCTACCATGGAGAGGTTGCCTTTATCATCTTTTGTAATGACGCAGGCTTCATGTACATTGATAGATTTACTCATAATATCTAATATATTAGAAATTCAACATGTTTTAATGAATTGCGGAACAAAAATACAATATAAGGGAGCATAAAGAGTGATAATTTGCGCAGATTATCACAAAGGTTGGCAAAAAAAAGAGTATTTTTGGCGAAAAATTAAGAATTATGGTTGACAATCATGTAATAAATGACATATCGAACTATGCAGAGCCGGGACCGGACTCACTTGAAGGAGTGAGCCGGGAGCGGTTTACGCAGAGCGAAAGCAATCTTCTGTTGCTGCAATGGGCTTGCCAATACTTCTATGATGGTGCAGAACTGAGAAAGAAGTGGAAGCGAGCGCAAGACTTCGTGATGGGAAGACAGTTGGAAGAGCTGATAGAATGGAACGGAAGAAAGATTACCATCCGTCAGTATATGGAAATGAAAGGTATGCCAATACTGGAATACGATGTAATCGGAGATAAACTTCTTTCACTCGTTGGTCTTGTGCGCCAGCAGCGCAGTACTGCTACATGTAGTGCCGTGGATCCAAACGAGGAAGACTATATCAGTTTCTTCAATGAATATCTTCGTCAGAACGACAACTTGAACGACAGGCAAGAGTTAGATGCGAGAATGTTCTATGCCTTCTGTGTCTTCGCCTTTGTGGGCATGAAAACCTATTATGGCAGAAGGGATGGCAAGAATGGCATCTTTGACTATTCTGTAGACATCTTTAAGCTAGCTTTACCACCTTTCTTTAAGTATGACCTGAGCGATGTGGAATTTATTGCTGAGGCTCATGATTTGACTTGGCGAGAGATTATTGCTACCTTTACAAATGGAAGCAAGGAAGAGGCTAATAAACTCAGTGAGATCTATCTACAGACGCAGCACCATTTTGCGCCCGAACAGACTTATCACCCGACTGGTGAAGCCCAGTATGCCGGAATAGATGATTTCACCCATTCTTCAGTAGTAGGCAAGTATCGGGTATTGGAAATCTGGACAAAAGAAACCAGACCAGCCATCTGGGTACATGACTGGGAGAGTGGAGATTGCGGCTATGCTTCTCCCGACCAACGAGCCTTCTACGAGGAGAAGAAACGCAAGATAGAGGAATCCAACATCATGAAAGATGAAAATGGTCTACCTGTGCTCGATGAGAATGGTGAGCCTATCTATTATGTAGACCCTTCAGAACTTAAGACCATCGAAATTAAGGATGAGGCTGAAACCTACTGGTTCAGAAGATATATCACACCGAATGGCTACCTGCTGGATGCCAGGGAATCACCATACTATGTGCTCAGGGACGGATTCAGAACCTCTATCCATCCATACACCTTTGTGGCTTATCCTTGCCTGAATGGTGAGATAAGAAGTTTCTCTATGCGTGCCGAGAACAACCAGCGCACCTTGAACCATTATATGATGATGATTAATTTTATCGTGGCCAATGGTGCCAAGGGTACGATGCTTGTGGACGAAAATGCTCTGAGCGAGAAACAGAGCATCGATGAAATGCAGGTGAACTATACCAAAACGGATAGTATCATCTTATGGAACTCGAAGAACGGAGGCAAGCCACCGCAGACTTTGGTCAACAAGAGTATTCCGGCAGGTGTTGACTTCATGGTGAACTTTGCCAAGACGATGGCAAGCGAGGGAAGTGGTGTGCAGGGTGCTCTACAAGGTCAGCACCGTAATACCAGCGGTAAGCAATATCAGTTGGAAAGAGAATCATCATCTACCACCATACAGGACTTTGTTGAGAGTTTCAACAACTTTAAGGTACGTGTGGCCAAGAAGAAACTTTACCTGATACAGGAATTTTGCACCGATGCGGACAGCGTAAAACTGACTGGTGATGAATTTGAAATTCACTTCAATTCAGAGACCATGAGAGATATGGATCTAGATGTTTCTATCGACTTGGACGCATACAGTCCACTTATCAGAGCTGCCAACAACGATATGGCTTGGCAGATGATGGTGAGCGGCAAGATGGATCCTTATACCATGCTTACGGTTGCTAATTTCCCTGGTACAGGAAGAATGAGAAAATACTTCAAGGAACAACTGGAAAAGCTAGAAGCTCTTCAGGCACAGCAAGCAGCCAATGGACAGATGCCTACAGATGGAGGGCAACAACAGGCAACAGCACCTGATACGCATCTAAAGGATTCCAGTGATGGAGCAAATGATTTGGCAGCTCTTCCTTCGGCAGCTATGTAGAAAAGAAGTTCTTAGTTAATTCATAATATTGAACGAAATGTTGTTCAGTTCTTAGATTAGATTATTTTATAGGGTTTTTAGTTTTTAAGGTTATTTGATTGTGAAGAGGAAGCCGTGATGGTCTCCTCTTCTTTTTGTTTAGTCAATACCATGTTTCTTCTTGTATATGCGTAACTTAAACATCAGGGTGGAAACTCGGTACATGTAGTATTCTTGCCATTTTTTCAACTTCTTGGCCCTAACCTTGTTGTCGGCATCGCAGCCGATGGCTCCCCACTTGGAAGGAGTGTAGTAGTAGGAAGCAGCCTTGATGTCTTCTACGTTCTTGAAGTAGCGTGTTGCCTTCCACTTGCCCATCTGGACTAATCTTCGATATGCGAGCATATTCTTTCTGTTAGGATCGTAGGTCATGATCGCAAAATCTTTATGCGACTGGTCGTAGAGCATGTAGAAGCGAGGCGCACCACATTCTTTATACTTGGCAATGGTTGCCTTGACTCCTTTTTGCCACATGCGTGTGGCACGGAAGAGTTCGATACGAGTGACGATAGGCTGGTAGATGGCTATGAGCATCTTACGCAGCAGGTTTGAATAACTTTGTTTCATTTTTCTTTTTACTTTTAATTATTAACTTATATGGACAGGCGATAGAATCGCCTGGAACGGTGACTATACAGGGGCGTATCATGCTGCTGGCTAGATAGAGGCTAGCTGCCACCACCTATGCCTGACAACTCAGCTACTACTGGTGGGCGGTTGCGGAGACGTTCACGTTCTATCTCTGCCTTTGAACGGAATGGAACGATTTCCGGTGCTGGCATATCCTTTTCTACGTAGAGGGCAATGGCGCGCGCCATGACACGGTCATCATGCTTTCCGGCTACGGCTCCATAGCAGTCGTTCTGCTTGTAATAGAGGAAGTAGGTACATTCATCTATTGCTGCAAGTTCTCGCTCCATATAGCCGCCATCACGGATGATGCGAGCCATGGTCTTCACTACGGCCACCTTGGTTGCCTTGTTGGTGTTGAATCCCCATTTCATTTCGATATTCTTCACCTTCTTCAGTTTGCTCTGTGATGCGCTATAGAGATTATCGTATAGAGGCAGAAGGATAGGGAAGAACAACTCTGACTGGTTGCCCTCAGTATTGTTCATGCGCGAGTAGGCAGTATTGTTCTCGATGACCAGATAAGCATCATTATAGAAATGGGCTATCTGGGCGCAGCGCATAGCCAACTGATCGGCATCGCAGTGACCATGCCATTCTGCTACGATTTCTGGTACACCACCATAGATTTCATCATAGCGGTCGAGGACTACTATATCAGAGAAGTCGGAGGTTTTATGAGATCCTCCAATATCGCAGGCTACGATATACCGATGTCTGACAATCTCAGAGTTGTCTGGTCCAGCCCACACCTTCAATGGTCCACCTGAACGTTCTATGAAGCGGATGTTGTTCATACAAGCATCATCGGCAGCATCATAAGAATCACCTTCAATGTCACCCACCATGATAGGCTCGATACCCTTGCAGTCCTCTTCCATTTCCTTCAACTTGTATGGATCGAAGACTGTAGTACCGGAGAAGAGGAAGGCTTCTACATCATCAGAAGGAAACTCCTGACGCATATCGTCAAGAGTCTCATACTCCTTGGACTTCTCAATGTACCAATGGATGCCCTCGAAGGATGCGCCCTTACATTCGTAAAGCCACCAATAGTACTTACCATGACCTTGCTCGTCATTGCGATTCTTCCACAGCCAGATGGCGAAATCGGCACGTTCATCCTCGGAAGCAAATGGCAATATATATTTTTCAATTTCGAACCATGCCACGAATACAGGAGTAAATGCTGACAGAGGTTTACCATCCTTGTCTACTGAGTTTGCAGCTACCCAAGCGTCGTGGAACTCGTTTTCTCGTCCGTTTGGCGTTGACTCTCTGACGATAAAGGTTAGAGGGTCCGGTTGAATAGATGATGATGCAGCCTTGATCACCTTAGCCGGAGTCCACTCTGTGGTGTTAGGGAAGAAGGCTTCCTCAGTAATATGAGCAAGGGCAGCATCTCCAGAACGACAAGATTCTGGGTTACGGGCAGAACCAGTCTGTATCTTGCAATCGCGTGGAATGAGATACTTGATATTCTGTATGGTTCCTGATGTCTTGATTTTGCGAGGGTCGTTCTTGAATGGTACACCAATATCGTAGAAGAGCCATGTAGGAATGGCATTAATTAACTTCTCGTACATATCGAATACCTGTGTGGCAGATGAAGACTGGTGGCCAACGATATTACTATTCCAGTTTGTCTTCCAGAAGATCTGCAGCCATGCCATGTAGATGTCGGTAAGGGTAGAACCACCCCATTGGCGGCACTTCAAGAGAATGACACGGATATAGTGGTACTGACTGTGAAGGCGCAACTGTTCGAAGACCTTGGCTAGTTTAATCTGGGCATTGCGAAGAAGAAAAGGTATATCTTCACCACCATCCTTATTCTTGATTCGGGCGTAGGCGTAGGCGAAGAAATAGAAATCGTGCTTACAGCGCAGGCGTATGAGATAGCGGAAGACAGCATCGCGAGCCTTCTCTTGATCGAAGTCTGGCATGTACTTATCGCAAAAGGCCTCTATAGAACCACATTTGATGATGGCGCAGAACTTCTTTTCTTTCAGCATTTCTACCGGGAGCCAGAGTTTCTTTCCCTTCAAGAAATCCGTGATGACACATTCAAAGCGGAGACCAGGCGCATCTTCTCCTGTAATGGGACGATAAGTAGCGAGGAGACTTTGGAGTCTTCTCTTATCTTCTTCAAGAATCTCTTTGAGCTTCTTTTCTGAAATCTGCTGCTGAGGTCGAACCTTTAAGGAGGATTTTGCTACTGGCATTCGTTATATATAATAATGTAAGTGTTGAATGTTAAATGTTAAGTGTATTGGCATGTCGGATAAATCTCTCTGCCTTGGCATAGATGAAACCTAAACAGAATAGAACTATGTGGAAGATACCAGCTATGTAAGGGAGAAGGAAACCTATAGCCATACCGAGCACCATCTGCCAGAAGTAGATGCGGTGATACCGATAATACCATTGCGCAGAGAATCCCATGAAGAAAGAAATCAATACGGATGCACCCAATACAGGTAATGCCGGATAGTATATGAACGACAACAACACCGAGCAGAGCCATGCTGCCAGTAGGCGATGGAAGCGGAACTGATGATGAACCATCAATATGCACCAGCCGTTGATACCCCAGTGTATAAAGTTGGCATGACCGAACATATAGGCGAAATGGGTGTATAATGGCGATGATGGAGACACAGCCAGCGAGGCATGTAGCGGTACGATGATAGCCATCAGAAAAATACAGATGAGAGTTATATATAATGTTCGCATAGACAGAATATTACTATTTGGAATTGTTTTTTCGATTTTGATTGAAATAGGCAGAAAGTTTCTGCCTGATGGTACGAGGAGAAAGCCCCAAGCACGGAGCAGGCCGCTCCAGGGCTAAGTCTACCAGTTTATACAAGCATGGAGATTTTTCCCTTCGCTGTTCCCTAAGTCTGAGCACTTCTTCATACAGAGCTTCATATAATTGCTGTTTGCGATAGGAAGCCAAATCGAACTTAGGAATGATACCTTTGAGACGCAGCGAAACGTACCTGAATGCTGATGTATCTGAGATATAGTAGCAGGTGGTAGGAAGCGATGAAACAACTTCGCATATCTTATCTGTAGTAGTAGGATATTCTACCACTTCGAGAGCCTTGCGATAGAGGATGATCATTTCACGGTCTCGTATCGGGTTTATTTGGGATATAGAATTTTTATGTTTCATGCTAGCAAAGTTAATATAGCAACTTGCGCATTTTATCAATAAGTTATGCGAAATTTTCCTTAATTTAGCACACAAATATTAAAAATGAATATTTATGGCAAAAGAAACTATTGATAATCAGAATGTTAAGTCAAAGCGAGATTCTTTCAGAGAGCGTCTTGCTAAGCGTTATCCTGACTTGAATATGGATGATGATGAGGCTGTTTATGGTCAACTTTCGACCGATTACGACCAGTATGACCAGAATAAGCAAAAAATGGATGACTTCAACAAAATGTTGCAGGACAACCCTCATGCTCCAAGTCTGGTGACAGGTCTTGTTACAAAGAAAAATGCCGATGGCAGCGACTTCAATTTTATCGATTTCATGATTGATGAGTTGGGTCAGGACTATGTTGATGCCATCAATGGTGACGAGAAAGCTAAGGCTCGTTTGAAGGCTAGTGAAAAAGAGAAACTTGAAGCCAGCGAGAAATTAGCAAAGAACAATGAGCAACTTGCTGCCAATATGGAGCAGGAAGATGCCGAACTTGACGCTGCTATTAAAGAAGCGAAATTGAAGCCTGAGGCGATTACCGATTTGATAGAATGGCTTTACAAGCGTAGCGATGATGGCGAGGATCACGATGATGATGGTTTTATATGGCGTGCAGCTCGGTATGGCTTGAAGAAGGAAGACTTCTTGCGCCTCTTTCAAATCAAGGACTTCGACAAGGCTGTGGCTGATGCCGAGGAGCGAGGCTACAAGCGTGGTAAAAACGAGAAGATTGACCAGCAGAAACAACTGCATGATGGCAAGCAGGGCGGCAAGAAGAACATCAACATCGATGGAGGCGGTGGTGCACCATCACTTCCAAAGGAAAAGAGCCGTACAGAACAGGTGTACAGCAAGATGGTTGGAATGTAGAATTAGAAATTTATAATTAATAATTTTAAATGTATAGATTATGAAACAGTTTAAGAAATGGTTTGGTTTCATGATGGCGGTGCTCGTCATGATTCTTAGTGGTGGTAGTTCTTATGCAATGGCTGAAACGGCTCCTCCAGCAGTACCAGGTGGTGGCGTTCCAAAGGGCGCAGGTGGCGGTGGTGCGACAGGTCCTTTGGATGGTCCCGGTGTAGGTGGTTCCGGTCCTCAGTGGCAGGGTGCTAGTCAGGAGCAACAGGAAGCTATGGGTAACTGGGATTACTATGTAGCTCATGTTAACCCGACAGTCGTAGAGATGAAATTGGAGAGTTGTCCTATTGATCAGATTTTACGTGCATCTAAGAAAATGACTCCTATCGACTCTGTTCGAGTAGAATACTATTCTATCGGTCAGAAGCCTATCATGTCAAAACTTACTACTCAGGTTAATAAGCAGACCAATGGTAACTCTGTAACCTTCGTGGTAGAAAATCCGGCAGCTTTCGATAATGGTGATGTTATTATGGTAGATGGCATTTATGGCTATGATGAGACAGGTACGAATAAGAGTACTTTGATTCCTCTTCAGTTCCGTGTAATCAGCCATGATAATGACAATAACCCTATTGCCTACGCTCTGAACGGAAAGAAAAACCCTTCGCGCGGCAACCGTGACTTTGAAGACAATATTCCGGTAGGTACAACTCTGATGCGCCTCGGAAGAGCCGCAGGCGAGAAAGAGGTTGAAACTGGTAGTTATTACTCTATGCCAGATAAGAGCTTCCAGTATTGCCAGCGATTTATCATGCAGGTTGAGGAGTCTCTTATCAACCGCATGAGTAAGACTCAGGTAAAATGGGACTTCACACGACAGGAAAAAATGGCTATGGACGATATGCGTTATGGCCAGGAGCGAAGTGGTCTGTTCGGTGTAAAGAGCATGTCGAATGGTGGCGAGAAAGTTGGTTTGACCTATACCATGGGCGGTATTTACTGGGAAGCAGGCAAGGACTTGCAGATTGGCCATTGGGCTGTCAAGAAAGATGAGAATGGTGAAATTGTAAAGGCAAAGGTAAAAGTACCTAAGCCAGGTGGTTCCGATGGCGAAACTGTAGAGCAGGAAAAAACAGTATATGAGTATGTGATCAGCGAGAAGGAACTTTCTGCATTTATCGCTGCAGTATTGAAGGGTGCAGGTAACTCCAGCCGTACGAAACTTCTCTTCGTTGACAACTTGATTTATCAGGCATTTGCTAACCTTCGCTCTAACAAGCGTATCATTACCCAGACCGAAAAAGACTATCAGGGTTGGAAACTTGATTTTGAGAAGTTTGAGAGTATGGGTACTAAGATTCTGATTTATCGTCACGATGCTTTTAACTCCTGGGGTATGGATGGTAGAGCGTTCTTGCTGGATGCTCGTTATCTTGACAAATACGTATTCGGTGTGTGGAGTAGAAATGAGTTTAACGCTAAGGATCTCTTGATTCGTAACACTGCAGGTGTTGTGATGGAGGAGTATAGCTGCTGGGTACTGACCTTCCCTGATGCTCATGCGCGTGTAGCCCGACCAGTCTTCACTGGTGATGGCGTTACAGATGAGCAGATTCTGGAGGCAGCGTAATCATCGTATAGGAAACTGATAGTTTTCTACATATATCAATCTAGGGGATAGTTGAGGCTAATGCAGTCTCACTATCCCTTCTCACCATAAACACAAATAGATATGTATAGATTTGTAGCTAAGAGCATGCTCATTTTTGTGGTGACTCTGCCGAGCGGACTGATCAAGAACATTGAGTTTGAGCGGTGTGGCAACGATGCCTATTCGTACATTACGGATAACAAGCAGGTGGCAGAATGCATAAGGAAACATCCTCTTACGAAGGCAGGTCGTATCATTGATGAGAGCCAGCCGGAAGAGGTGCAGATTCAGCAACAAAATGAAGAGCAGGTGAAGGACGAGAATGCCCTTCATTTCGAGAACATCACCAAGGCCAAGAACTATCTCCAGAAGACGTATAAGGTAGATGTAAGGAAACTGAAATCACCTTCGAGTGTGAAGGAGAAGGCTAAAGAGCTGGGTGTGGTGATTGAGTTTTAGTTTATAATTTTTAGTTAATAGGTTTCTTGCTTATGGAAGTTCTTATGAGTGACCTTGTGAAGGAAATGCGCATAGCTATGGACGAAGTAATCCATGATGAGGTGAATGACATCATTACGGATGATTCAGACACGGAAATGAAGCAAGCCATTGAGGCGGCAGCTCAACAGATTCTGCTGCAAGCACCAGCGCAAATGATTCTCCCCAAAAGGGTGGAAGTTTCGCTGAACGAAAGCGGCAAGCAGGATTATGATGCCATCCAGACACAGTTTACAGATGGTCATGGATGCCTGACAATTCCTGAAGATTGGCTGAGATTGGTAGAACTGAAACTGAAAAGTTGGCAAAGCACGCTGACTATGCTGATGGAACCGGGCAGCAAGGAGGCTCAGATGCAAGCCTCCCGGTGGACCAGGGGAACGCCACAGAAACCAAAGGGCATGATTACCACATCGCCAACTACAGGAAAGCGAGTGCTGATGTACTGGACTGCCGGAAGGTATGATGCCAACCATGCACCTGTTGGAGCTGTATATGATCATGAGGTTGAACTGTTCACGTATATTCCTTATCAAAAGTTAGAGAATGTGTATTCCACCGAAACTGGGCAAGAAAAAGAAGTGAAAGACCAGAAAATCATCCTATCTCTGACAGATGAATGCAAGAAATATCTTATCTATCGTGCCATCAGCATCTTCCTGGTAAGTAAGAAGGAAAGCGATTTGGCAGAAAAGTATAACCAATTATCTCAAATATAATATTTTATGGCTAACGATATAGATAAAACAAGTCCTCACTACAAGGGTGATTTTGGCAGCATCTATGAGGTGAACCGAAAGTTCCCTACTGGTGGTGTTTCCGGTGACTTTGTGGTCATAGACGGTTGGGCTCATTACTGGAATGCAGACAGAGGAACTTGGTGTGTAAATGCCAAGAGGGATAGCTATTGGGACGAGTTGATAACGAATAACATAGAAAAGTTTAAATCTGATATTGCCATATTGAAGGACTTGATCCGTGCTGCTACCGGTATGCCGCAAGATCTGCTCGACAAGATGGTGGAGTATAATGCGGTTTTGGAGCAGGTAATGCCGTATATTCGTAATATGAGTGAAATCACAGAGAGTGATATTGGCAAAATTATTGCAGGCACTTATGTTCCTGAACAAACGAATCCTCCCCACAGGCCTGATTCAGATTTGATTAGTTATGTGAAGGCAATTGATGTAAAGGTTACTGATACAGGCAAGAAGCTAGATCAGTTTATCGCTTCTGATCTTACAACGGAACAAGTTAATGATTTGTTGGATAAGCAAAATGATAATATTAATATTTAATTTTTATGGCTGAGTATAATTATTTAAGTAAAACTGGTTTGACTGCACTTTGGAACAAGTGCAAGAGTGTGTTTGTTAAGGCTTCTGAAAAGGGCAAGGCAAATGGTGTTGCTACACTTGATGGCAATGGTAATGTACCTTTGTCTCAGTTGGGCAACATAGACACCACCTTTGCGGAAGTAGTTACGGAACTTCCTAAATCAGGTATCAAGAAACATATCTACATGATGAAGGCTGGCACCACTGGCACTAAGAATATTTATGCTGAGTATGTTTATACAGGTGATGTTGCTGGCACTTACGATGCAACCAAGTGGGAGAAGCTGGGTGAGGCTACTACAAGTGTTGATTTGTCCGGCTATGTTCAGACTGCAACATTGACAACAGAGCTTGCCAAGAAGGTTGACAAGGTAAGTGGTAAGCAGCTTTCTACTAACGACTATACCACTGATGAGAAGAACAAACTGTCTGGTATTGCGGAGAGTGCCAACAAGTATGTTCACCCTACCAGTGCAGCTGGAGCCAAGACTGCTGGTCTGTATAAGATTACAACAGATACCAATGGTCACGTTACTGCTGCCACTGCTGTAGGTAAAGCGGATATCACTGCTCTTGGTATTCCTGCAAGTTCTGACTTTGTTGAGATTACGGAGGAGTTCATCAACTCGCTGACTTAACGGTGTCTTTTCTATGAACTTTAGTCCAAGCCTATACTTTGGGTGTAATAGACACTAAAGTTACAATAGAGTCAAATTGTTTTATTTTAAAATTATATACAATGAAGATATTAACTGATACAGGTTTAATGGTGCTTTGGCAGAGGATAAAGGATTTGTACAAGAAGATTTCCGTCTCTGCCAAGCAGACTACCACATCTACAGCAGATGGTGGTACGAATGTCATGACCTTTACTTTTGGTGATGGCACATCTACGACCTTGTCCGTAAAGAATGGATCTAAAGGTTCTGATGGTGCAAGGGGAGAAACAGGTGCAAAGGGAGAAAAAGGTGATCGTGGCCCAATAGGAGAAACTGGACCTCAAGGAAACAGCGGTATAGCTGATGCAAGCAACAAGCCCCTTATCAACGATGTTATAACTGGTGGAGGAACAAACTATCTCTCAGCAGAGGTAGGTAAATTAGGAATCCTAAACTACGACTGCTCAAAAGGAGGTTACGTTACTCACGCTACTCTCCAAGATGCCATCAACTCTGTTCCTACCACATTTCAGAAGGTAGGTCTCACCATCACCTACAAATCAGGTGACACCATCTACCGCTATGTTTTAAAGGCAAATACATGGTCAGCAGACCCAGCAAACTGGTTTTCTGTAGAAGACAAACTCAGCGACTTACAAGAAACAAAATTTGTACCAACAATCCCTACTTCTATATCTAAGAATAATATGACATTGTTGTCTTCTAGTATAGAAGAAGGTAAAATATTACTGTCTACAGGGGAAATACAAAGCTTTGCAGGTATTAACTGTATTACCGCAAATGTAAAAAAAGGAGATGTTTTATATCTTGATTTAGATGATGCTTTCGCGGACGTGTATGGTGTGTTTGCTATTTACGATAATGAAGATAATCTCATTTATGTGCAGAAAGGAGGGTCTTATTATACAGGACCTGGTAAATGCATTCAAGTTTATAAAAATGGGTATATAAAGTATTGTATCAGAGAACATACTAATAAAGGTATTTATAGAATAAATGATACCGCAGATATAGACAACTATGCACTAAAGTCTGAGACAGATAAGCTAAAGTCCGTATTATTACGTTATGCAGATGTTTCTATTAAAGAGCAAGGCGTAGACGGGATATATGACACTGATGAAAGCATAGTTTTAGAGCCACTAAGATGGCACTGTATATTCCAATCTAATTACAGTGCGTATAAAGTAACTACTGACACAGGACTCGCACACGGAGTTGTTGACCATTGGTATGCAATTGCATTTCTAAATTCAGAAATGCGAGTTATTGGAGGCTTAACCGATAAGCAGGTTGGAACCAATGATTTAACAGAATATTATTTTAATGTAATAGCAGGAACCGCTTATATATCTGTATCAGTAAGTAGCAAAGATTATAAGCCAGTGCTAAAGGGACAGTCAAGTGAGTATATTAACCTAGTAGACCATCCCGAATTGGACAACTACGCAACAAAAGAATATGTAAATCAAATTGTTGGTAACAAGCCCAATAAAGTATTGTGGCTTGGAACATCTATACCAGAGGGGTGCTTATATCCGGAAAATGCCTGCAAAAATATAGGTTACATGTGCCATAATATGGCACTGGGATCGTCTGGAATTATTATGAACAGTGGTGTACTCGGTAATGACAGAGACGGAAAAGATTTATCAGAAAGCGCAGCCGAAAAAATGTTAAGATACAAAAGCCATATTGGAGATGGTACAAATGGAACTATTACACAAAGCAGGTATGACGCAATGATGAATTGGGGATACGATAAAAGAATTATTCCTTATATAGATGGAACTATTGATAATTGTGATATTGTAGTTTTTGACCACGGCTATAATGATAGAGATGCCAACGCTATGAAAGAGGCGGTGGCTAATTTTGACAGCTACGACTTATCTTTTAATAAAGATGACTCAGACTATAATAGAGGTACCTATGTTGGAGCTTTTTGCTTTTTGGTTAAAAAAATATATGAGGTAAATCCGAATATAAAAATAGTTATATGCTCATACCTTGAAAATAAAACTGGTAGTCCTGAGTTCCCAAATGATAACATGAATAAATGTGGATATATTATATGTAAGTTATTGGAAAAAATCGCACATCATTTTAACTTTCCATACTTAAATATGTGTGACTATAACGGCTTTACTATGGAGTTTGTTCCAAATACTTCAAGTTACATCTCTAATATAAATACTAATCAGGGAACAAACTATTCCAATATCAATTTCACTGGTAAAGCTAATAGTAAAGGCGATGTAACAATGTTTCAGTATTATTGTCCTGACGGAACACATCCGCACACAGATAAAAGTGGTAGAGCACTTGAAAGAATAACATCGAGTATAACTAAGTTACTAAGGGATATTTAATAATTATTATAAACCATATTGATGATTACTGTCTTTTCTAGATAGGCATCTGTATATAATTAACAAAATTGTTTAGTACAAACTAGTAAAAAAGAACTCTAAGTCGCTGAGTTTAGAAACTTAAAAAAATAGATATATGAAGAAGAATAAGAAGCAATTACATGAAGCACTGGCAGTGCTTCTTACCAAACTTTCATCGGCAAGGGAGAATCCCTTGCTGATGGATAACTACGTGACAAAAGCGTTGCGCACGGTTCTTTTGGAGTTTAAGGAATCGGGCGAGCTTTATGATGCCTACAAGGAACAGATACAATCTACCATGGAGAGTGACAATCCATGGATAGGTATGTTGATGAAATCGTTTGGCAATGATTCCTCCATCAAAGAGAGCATGACCGATGAAGCCATCAAAGGGATGGTAAACTCTATGTTAGGAGAATAGGCTATGAAGGATTGGACTGGAAATAGAAAGAGTACGTTCGTAACCTTGGGAGCATCCAACCACACGGACAAGGAGCGTGAGAGCAATGACTTTTACGCTACCGATCCTATAGCTATCGACAAACTTGTGAAAGCTATACATCTTCCTCATAAGATTTGGGAGTGTGCTTGTGGTACTGGGTGTTTATCTGACAGATTGAAAGACTTTGGGCATGATGTTATCTCCACTGACCTTGTGGATAGAGGCTATGGGGGGGCAAGCGATTTTTTGGTAACCACCGAACTGCCGAACGATTGTACTTGCATCCTTACCAATCCGCCATACAAGTATGCCCTGGATTTCATCAAGCACAGTTTGGAACTCCTTCCTGATGAAGGTCTTTGTGTCATGTTCTTGAAGACTACTTTTCTAGAAGGACAAAAGAGGTATGATGAGCTATTTAGCAAGCATCCACCTCAGTACGTTCTTCAATTCTCCCGAAGAGTGCTTTGCGCCAAGAACGGAGAGTTTCAGATGATGAAGGACGGAGGAGGCAGCGCTGTAAGCTATGCTTGGTTCGTTTGGAAGAAAGGTTATCATGGTGATACTGTCATCAAGTGGATATAATATAATAAGGTGTAACTCTTTATAGGGCTACACCTTATTATATATATGATGGATTTGCGATTGTTGCTTACGAATTGTTACTTTAGCAAAGTTTAACTATTAAAATACTGCTCAAAATAAATATTTTTATGCCGAATTGTTTATTTTTGCAGTACTTTCCTTATTATTAAGAATGAGGAACTAAGAACAAATAATAAATCCAAAAACCACTGCTGTCCCGTTTAGAAATCGTCGGGGCTGAAAAGGCTAGGATATAGCCAAT
>ERZ1034691.254-NODE-254-length-43429-cov-16.861784_pt1 | contig 43429 bp, 36 predicted proteins | sample MGYA00520638_ERZ1034691 | MGnify/ENA primary metagenome ERZ1034691 (study PRJEB33766, sample SAMN09781763) | gut metagenome | biome: gut microbiome | host: Homo sapiens | place: Madagascar | study: EMG produced TPA metagenomics assembly of the PRJNA485056 data... | reverse complement strand
GCCAGGCGCCCGATCCTAAGCTGGTCAAGCACATTCGAGACAAGATCATGAGCTATCCCGGCGTTTTGGGCGTTCACGATTTGATGGTTCACGACTACGGCCCGGGCAGGAAGTTCGCAAGCGCTCACGCCGAGATGGCAGCTGAGGCCAGCCCGCTGGAAAGTCACGACACGCTCGATAACATCGAGCAGTCGTTTAGGGACGAGGACGGCATGATCGTCACGCTTCACTACGATCCCATCGTGACCGATGACCCCAAGGTGGCGAGCATGCGCTTGCGCATTCACGCCATGGCCCAACAGATCGATAGCCGCCTCTCGATTCATGACCTGCGCTGTGTGCCGGGTCCTACGCACACCAATGTGATCTTTGACTGCGTGCGTCCCTCGGATCTGCAGATGAGCGCCGAAGACGTAAAGCACGCGCTGGCCCAGAGGGTCGAATCGGAATATCCCAAGTCGGTCGCCAAGATTACGATCGACGAAGACTACGTAGGCCATACCCACGAGTAGGGCTGTGCCAGCAAGGTAACTGAAGCAGAAGGGGAGAGCATGAAGAAGCTGTATCTACTCCGCCACGGCCAGACGGAATTCAACGTCAAAAAGCTGGTTCAGGGCCGCTGTAATTCACCGTTGACCGACCTGGGCCGCAAGCAAGCGGGAATGGCAGCCGCATGGCTCAAGGCCCACGTCGTCGTCCCCGATAAAGTGGTCTCTTCGCCCTTGGGCCGAGCCATGGACACGGCAAGTCTCGTAGCATGCGAGCTCCTCGGTCCGGACGCTGCCGTCGAGCCCTGCGAAGGCATTATCGAGCGCTGCTACGGCTCCTTCGAAGAAGGCCCCCACGATGCCCTTCCCACCGACGTCTGGGATCCGGGCGAGGACCTGGTCCCCTTCGGAGGGGAAGGAAGTCGCGCACTGCAAGAACGTATGGTAGGCACCCTCGCCAATCTCATGGGCTCCGAGGGCATCGAAACCCTCCTAGCAGTAAGCCACGGCAGCGCCAGCCGCCAATTCATCAAGGCTGCAGCCCCAGAGGACTTCGAGCTCCCAGCAAAACTCCCCAACTGCGCCATCATGATCTTCGATTTTGACGATGCGCGAGAAGAGGACGATACGCTCCAATGCAAGTTCACCTTGCAGCAAATTGTGGATCCCCAACAAAGTATTTAGCTGAGCGAGCAAGGTTTAGCAGACATCAACGTGGCGTTCCCAGTGTGCGGCGGAGGGGGGCGGGCCCGAGACATATTAAGGTTGCTGCTCTACAGTCCTGCTCACGACGGAGAGCACATTAAGTGCTCTCCTGTTCGTGCGGAACTCGCGACAACCTTAATATGTCTCGGGCCCGCCCCCCTCCGCCGCACACTGGGAACGTGCCACGCACTTTACCTGCGTAAACAATGTGAGTGAAATATGAATCTCGATGGATACGCCCGCAGCCGTGTATACTAAACAGCTGTGTGAAACCAGGGGAGTATTCTGGCTGGACAAAATGCCTGCTTAATAGGGTTGTCAGGTAGTCCGGGCGAAATACAAGGCTGGGGAGCACGTCGTGTAAGTAGTGGTCCTCTAGGGGCGTACGCTCGGTGGTGTACGCATTGTCCCAAGACCACGCGAGAGTTGGGATCATATCTTGATCAGCATGATTCTCGGCCGCAAGATTGGCATGACCCAGGTTTGGGACGAGAACGATAACGTCGTTCCCGTCACGGTCATCCAGGCTGGCCCCTGCGCTGTCTCGCAGGTTAAAACTCAGGCAACCGACGGCTATGACGCCGTCCAGATCGGTTTCGGCGACATCAAGGCCAAGAACGTGAACAAGCCCATGGCTGGTCACTTCGCCAAGGCTGGCGTCGAGCCTGTCCGTTTCCTTCGTGAGGTCCGCGTCGAGAACGGCGAGGAGCACAAGGTCGGCGAGGTCGTCACTGTCGCTGATTTCGCTGATGTCGAGAAGGTCGACGTCATCGGTACCTCCAAGGGTAAGGGCTTCCAGGGTCGCATCAAGCGCTGGGGTCAGCGCCGCGGTCCTATGACGCATGGTTCTCACTTCCAGCGTCACCCCGGTTCTATCGGTCAGTGCGCCTATCCTGCGCGCGTCCTCAAGGGCGTCAAGATGGCCGGTCACATGGGTAACGAGCGCGTTACCGTCAAGAACCTTTCCGTTGTCCGCATCGATGCCGAGCAGAACCTCATCTTGGTCAAGGGCGCTGTCCCGGGTGCCAAGAATGGTCTCGTCGCCATCCGTATGGCCTAAGGGCCCAGCCCATTTAGCCCAGCGTCATACCAAGGAGAACACTTAAATGGCAAAGTTTGAAGTAAAGAACAGCGAGGGCAAGAAGGTCGCCGAGGCCGAGCTCGCCGCTGAGGTGTACGGCATCGAGCCGAACATCCACGTTATGCACCACATCGTCAAGTGCCAGATGGCCTCTTGGCGTCAGGGCACCCAGTCTGCTAAGGGTCGCTCTGAGGTTTCCGGTGGCGGCAAGAAGCCTTGGCGTCAGAAGGGCACCGGCCGTGCCCGCCAGGGTTCCATCCGTGCTGCCCAGTGGCGTCACGGTGGCGTCGTCTTCGCCCCCAAGCCCCGTTCTTACGCTAAGCGTATGAACAACAAGGAGGTCAAGCTGGCTATGCGCTCCGCGCTGTCCGCCAAGCTGGCCGATGGCGAGCTCGTGCTCGTCGACGACTATGGCTTCGAGAAGCCTTCCACCAAGGCTGCCGTCGCCATGCTCAAGGCTCTTGGCCTTGAGGGCAAGCGTCTGACCATCATCGTTCGCGATGAGGACGTCAATGCCTATCTGTCGTTCCGCAACATTCCCAAGACGTTCATCATCACTGCCGACGAGGCCAACACCTACGATCTCGTCAACAACAACGCTGTGCTGATGCCCGCCGACATCGCCGCTCACTTCGGGGAGGTGCTTGCATAAATGACCGCCCACGAGATCATCATCCGTCCGATCGTGTCCGAGCGTTCCTTCTCCGGCATGGAGCTGAACAAGTACACGTTCGAGGTCGCCAAGGATGCTAACAAGTATCAGATCAAGGACGCTGTCGAGGAGATCTTCGGCGTCAAGGTCGTTCGCGTGAACACCCTGACGGTCAAGCCCAAGACCAAGCGCGTGCGCTATGTCGCCGGCAAGACCCGTTCTTGGAAGAAGGCCATCGTCACGCTGGCCGAGGGCGACACCATCGAGGTCTTTGGCAACCAGGCCTAAGACTCGCTGCTGTTGAGTGAGCTCATGCCTCCCAAATAGGGGAGGCGAGAGCTCAAGGTTTTGGGCGTATAAAATGGACACGCCCGGAACCGTGTATACGTCCGGTGTCATCGCACCCGAGGCAGAACCTCGAATCCCTGTCTGCGATGGCTAACGGATTCCTATTGAAAGGGATTGTAATGGCTGTAAAGCACCTTAAGCCGACCTCCGCTGGTAGGCGTTGGCAGACGATCTCCGATTTCTCCGAGATCACCTGCACCAAGCCCGAGAAGTCTCTTCTCGAGCCCCTGCCCAAGAAGGCCGGTCGTAACAACAACGGCCGCATCACCACCCGCCACCAGGGCGGCGGCGTGAAGCGTCGTTACCGCGTGATCGACTTCAAGCGCAACAAGGACGGCGTGCCCGCCAAGGTTGCCACGATCGAGTACGATCCGAACCGTTCTGCTCGCATCGCTCTGCTGCACTACGCTGACGGTGAGAAGCGCTACATCCTGGCCCCCAAGGGCCTCGAGGTCGGTCAGACCATCATGTCCGGTTCTGACGCCGACATCAAGCCGGGCAACGCTCTGCCCCTCGCCGACATCCCCGTCGGTACGCTCATCCACGCCGTCGAGTTCCAGCCGGGCAAGGGCGCCGCTATCGCCCGTTCCGCCGGTAACTCCTGCCAGCTGATGGGTAAGGAGGGCAAGTACGCCATCGTCCGTATGCCTTCCTCCGAGATGCGCCGCATCCTCGTTACCTGCCGCGCCACCGTCGGTGAGGTCGGCAATGCCGATCACGCCAACATCGTCATCGGCAAGGCCGGCCGTAAGCGTCACATGAACGTGCGCCCGACCGTCCGCGGTACCGTCATGAACCCTGTCGACCACCCGCACGGCGGTGGCGAGGGCAAGAACCACACCTCTGGTCGTCCCTCCGTTACCCCCTGGGGTAAGCCGACGAAGGGCCTTCGTACGCGCAAGAAGAAGAAGGTCTCGAACCAGCACATCATTCGTCGCCGTAAGAAGTAATTTCGGATACCGAGTTTTAGGAGAAAGCACTTATGAGCAGAAGTCTCAAAAAGGGCCCGTTCGTGGAGACTCGCCTTCTCTCGCGTATCACCGCGATGAACGAGGCTGGCAAGAAGGACGTCGTGAAGACCTGGTCCCGCGCGTCCACCATCTTCCCCGAGATGGTTGGTCACACCATCGCCGTCCACGACGGCCGCAAGCATGTGCCCGTGTATGTTACCGAGTCCATGGTTGGTCACAAGCTCGGCGAGTTCGCGCCGACTCGTACGTTCCGTGGCCACAAGGCCAAATAGGGGGTTAACCGTAAATGGCAACTAAGTCTATTGAAACTGAGGCCACCGAGGTTCGCGCCGTCGCTAAGTACGTGCGTGTTTCCCCCAGCAAGGCCCGCCTGGTGGTCGATCTGATCCGCCGCAAGCCTGTCGCTCAGGCCTTCGACATCCTCCACTTCTGCGACCGCGCCGTCGCCGTGGATGTCGAGAAGGTTCTCCGTTCCGCCGTTGCGAACGCCGAGAACAACAACGGTCTGCGTGCCGACAACCTGGTTGTCGCCGCTGCCTATGTTGACGAGGGTCCGACGCTTAAGCGCATCCGTCCCCGCGCCAAGGGTTCCGCTTCTCGCATTCTGAAGCGTACTTCCCACATCACCGTCGTCGTTGCTCCTCGAAAGGAGGCGTAAAGCTGTATGGGTCAGAAAGTCTACCCCACCGGCTTCCGTCTTGGCATCACCGAGAACTGGCGCTCCCGCTGGTTCGCAGAGAAGGATTACGCTAAGACCCTCGGTAACGATCTCGAGATCCGCAAGTACCTCGAGAAGCGTCTTTCCCGCGCAGCTGTCTCCCGTGTCGAGATCGAGCGCGCTGGCGACAAGGTGAAGGTCATCATCCTCACCGCTCGCCCCGGCGTTGTCATCGGTAAGAAGGGTGCCGAGATCGATACCCTCCGCACCGAGCTCGAGAAGGTCGCTGGCGTTTCTAAGGGCCAGCTCTCCGTCGACGTTGTCGAGATCAAGCGCCCCGAGCTCGACGCCAACCTCGTTGCTCAGTCCATCGCTGAGCAGCTCGAGGGCCGCGTTGCCTTCCGTCGCGCTATGCGCAAGGCTGTCCAGTCCGCCCGCAAGGCCGGCGCCAAGGGCATCCGTATCCAGTGCTCCGGTCGTCTCGGCGGTGCCGAGATGGGCCGTCGTGAGTGGTACCGTGAGGGTCGCGTGCCTCTGCACACCCTCCGTGCCAAGATCGACTACGGCACGGCTGTCGCCAGCACCACCATGGGCGCTTGCGGCGTGAAGGTCTGGATCTACCTGGGCGAGAAGCTCCCGGGCCAGCCTGTTCCCAACCCTGCACTCGAGGGCTCTTCCCGTCCTCGTCGTCGTAACTCCGAGAGGAGGGGTCAGTAGTGCTTGCCCCTAAGCGTATTCTTCACCGCAAGGTGCAGCGTGGCTCCATGAAGGGCCAGGCCAAGGGTAATACCGAGCTGCATTTCGGCGAGTTTGGTATCCAGGCTCTCGAGGCCCATTGGATCACCAACCGTCAGATCGAGGCCGCTCGTATTGCCATGACCCGCTACATGAAGCGTGGCGGTCGTGTCTACATCACGATCTTCCCCGATAAGCCCATCACCAAGAAGCCTGCCGAGACTCGCATGGGTTCTGGTAAGGGTAACCCCGAGGAGTGGGTGGCCGTCGTCAAGCCCGGCCGCATCATGTTCGAGGTCAAGGGTGTTCCCGAGGAGGTCGCTCGCGAGGCTCTGCGTCTTGCTCAGCACAAGCTCCCCATCAAGACCAAGATTGTGGTTGCCAAGAACGCTGAGCAGCGCATCGAGAAGGAAATGGCTGAGGAGGCCGCTCTCGAGGCCAAGTGGGCTGCTGAGGACGCCGCCGCCGCCAAGGAGGAGAACTAATGAAGCCCGCAGAGATTCGTGAGCTCTCGGACGCTCAGCTCGTTGAGAAGCTGAAGGAAATGCGCGCCGAGCTCTTTAACCTTCGTTTCCAGATGGCCACCAGCCAGCTGGACAACACCGCTCGCGTCAACACCGTGAAGAAGGACATCGCTCGCGTCCTCACGGAGCAGCGCGCCCGCGAGATCGCAGCGGAGAAGTCCGCTGTCGCCGAGTAGGACCTAAGGAGAGAACATGACTGATTCGCGTAACTCGCGTAAGGTCCGTACGGGTGTCGTTACCTCCGTCTCCGGTGCCAAGACCATCGTTGTCACCGTCACCGAGCGCAAGCGTCACCCCAAGTACGGCAAGATGATGACCAGCTCCAAGAAGCTGCATGCTCACGACGAGGAGTGCACGGCTGGCGTGGGCGACACCGTCCGCGTTATGGAGACCCGTCCTATGTCCAAGATGAAGCGCTGGCGCCTCATCGAGGTCGTCGAGCGCGCTAAATAAGCAGTCGCTCTTACGACTTGTACGTTTCCGAAGATGTGCGTATGCCTGGCTTGCATACCACGGGCCGCGTAAAGGCTGCGCACCTCTCTTCGGTTCTTAGTTCGGAGGAACATCTACCATGATTCAGATGCAAACCATGCTGAACGTCGCCGACAACTCCGGCGCTCGCAAGATTCGCTGCATCAAGGTGCTTGGCGGTTCCAAGCGTCGTTATGCAGGCATCGGCGATATGTTCATCGGTGCTGTCCAGGAGGCTACCCCTGGCGCTAACGTCAAGAAGAAGGACGTTGTCCGTTGCGTCGTCGTTCGCACCGTTAAGGAGATCCGCCGCAAGGATGGCTCCTACATTCGCTTTGACGAGAACGCTTGCGTTGTCGTCAACAACGATGGTTCGCCTGTCGGCACCCGTATCTTCGGGCCCGTCGCTCGCGAGCTTCGTGACAAGAAGTACATGAAGATCGTCTCGCTCGCTCCCGAGACCCTGTAGTTAGGGGAGATATATGTATATCAAGAAGGGCGATAAGGTCCAGGTTCTTTCCGGTAAGGATCGCGGCAAGCAGGGCGTTATCCTGCGTGCTCTCCCCGCCGAGAACAAGGTCGTTGTCGAGGGCGTTTCGGTCGTCAAGAAGGCCGTCAAGCCCAACGCTGCCAACCAGCAGGGCGGCATCGTTTCGCAGGAGGCTCCTATCGACGCCTCCAACGTCAATCTCGTTTGCCCCGAGTGCGGTAAGGTTACCCGCGTCGGTCACGAGAAGGACGGCAAGAACAAGCTGCGCGTCTGCAAGAAGTGCGGCCACAAGTTCTAAGCTGCCCGCAACACCTAAGTTGCTAGCAAAGGCCCGGATGCCACGGCACCCGGGCCTTTTTCTATCCCTACTCATTGGGTAATCATTGGGGACAGTCTTAAATGAGCGGCCGTTGTTTGGTGGTCATTTGGGACAGACTTAAATGAGTGCCGTTGAAATGCCGGCATCAAATGACTAGTCGTTAGGAACGTTCTTAATCGGCTAGTTGATGGGGGCGGTCTTGCCATGAAAGCGTCATATGGGGAACGTCCGCATGTGCCGGCGACTGGGGACGTTCCCCATGTGCCGGCAGTTTAGGACGATCCATTGATGTCTGATGCCCCCAGAGGGGTGGAGTATCACTGCTTACTCTGTCTTTTAGGGCTCTGGTGTTCCGCCCCTTTATGTTTCACAAGGATCGTCGCATGCGCTTTTACGCGCATAGCCTTGCGCGATAATGCGTGTAACCGCGCAAACATATGCAAACTATGGCTAATTACTGACCGAAAAGCAAATAAACACGCAAATACGAGCAAATGCGCGCGCATTTGTGCGAATATAGGGCTGTTAGAAATGAAGGACTTCCGATGACTCAGGAGGCACATCATGGAAGATTCCAAACAGGCTCCGCTCGACGCCGAGGCAGCCGCTAAGGCGGCGTTTGCCTCGGTCCAGAATCAGCCGTTCCCCGACGACATTTTTACGGCTCCCGAGCTTCGCTGGGCCGTGATCGGGTGCGGTGTTATCGCCAACCAGATGGCCCAGTCTCTCGCCCTTGCCGGCCGCAAGCTCGCGGGCGTTGCCAACCGCACGCTGTCCAAGGCTCAGGCTTTTGCCGAGCAGTATGGCGTTGAGAAGGTCTATGACACGGTCGAGGACCTCTACGCCGATCCGGACATCGACGCCGTCTATATCACCACCCCGCATAACACGCATATCACCTACCTGCGAGCCGCTCTGGCAGCTGGCAAGCACGTGCTCTGCGAAAAGGCCATCACCCTCAATTCCGCCGAGCTCGACGAGGCCCGCGCCATCGCCGACGAGCATAACGTGGTCCTTATGGACGCCACCACGGTGCTTCACATGCCCTTGTATCAGGAGCTGCGTCGTCGCATGGATGCTGGCGAGTTCGGCCGCATGAATCTCGCTCAGCTCAACTTTGGCAGCTACAAGGAGTACGGCGATCTGACCAATCGCTTCTACAATCGCAACCTTGCCGGTGGTGCCATGCTCGATATTGGCGTGTATGCTCTGTCCGTCATGCGCCTCTTTATGGCAAGCCAGCCCGCTGAGGTTGTTTCGCTGGGCAACACCTGTGAGACCGGCGTTGACGTTGCGGGCGGCATCGTCTGCCGTAATGCCGAACAGCAGCTGGGCGTGGTGAGCCTCACGCTCCACTCCAAGCAGCCCAAGCGCTCGGTCATCAGCTTCGACAAGTGCTATATCGAGGTCAACGATTATCCGCGCGCCGATCACGCGACCATCGTGTGGACTGCGGACGGCCACTGCGAGGAGGTCCACGCCGGCACCGAGGCTTACGCTCTTTGCTATGAGATGGCCGATCTTGAGAAGGCCGTTGCCGGCGACGACTCCAAGCGCGAGCTGCTGGATTATGCTTCTGATGTTATGGGGCTTATGACCAAGCTTCGCGCCGACTGGGGAGTCGTGTACCCCGAGGAGGAGTAAGCGATGCTTGCGGAAGATAGGCTCAACGCGATCGTGTCTATGGTGCAGCAGGCTGGCTCGGTTACCGTACCGGAGCTTGCCGATACCCTGGGCGTGACGGCGTCTACCATTCGGCGCGACCTACAGACGCTCGACCGTGCACACCGCATCTCCAAGGTCCACGGTGGAGCGACGAGTCTTGAGCGCGCGCACGTGACGCGTGACCTAACGCTCAATGAGCGCAGCGATCTCCACAACGACGACAAGGAGCGTATCTGCGCCCGTGCGGCGGCGCTGGTGGAGCCCGAGAGCTTTGTGTACATCGATTCGGGCTCTACGACGCTCAGGCTCATCGAGCATCTTCCGCGCCTTGAGGGTGTCACCTATGTGACCGACTCCGTGCTCCATGCTCAGCATCTCGCCCTTCGCGGTATGCGCACCGTGGTGCTGGGCGGCGAGCTCAAGCCCGAGACCGAGGCGCTCGTTGGTCCCGATGCCCTGGCGACCCTGGACCGTTACAACTTTAACTGCGGCTTTTGGGGCTCTAACGGTATTGCTGCCGAGCAGGGCTTCACGGCGCCCGATATCGAGGAGGCGCAGGTTAAGCGCATCTCGATGCGCCATACGGCCAAACGCTTCGTAATCTCGGACGCCAGTAAATTTGGCATGGTGGCGCCCGTCAAGTTCGCGGACTTCCGCGACGCAACGATTATTACCGCGGGCGAGGTGCCCGCCAAGTACCAGACGATGGACAACGTCATCACGGTCTAGCGATGGGACAAGGCCAAAACCACCACAAAGGTGCCTGTCCCCATTGTGGTGGTTAGTAACGAAAACTGAGTAGTTTACTCAATAGAAAAGCGGCAACGTCCATCACGGGCGTTGCCGCTTTTGTTGTCTACCGGTTTGTCTAAATCTGTAACAACTAGACCGTTAAAAGTGGGCTAGGTGTTACAGATTGAGACTGTTTGGGGCGACGTTGGTGGTTTGTCTAAATCTGTAACATCTGGGACCGATTTTGCCGAGTTACTGTTACAGATTGAGATTTTCCCTTGAGGGGGATTCGAATGTCTCGAACTGTAACAACTAGACGTCGAAATTGACCCTTACTGTTACAGAACGAGACAGACGGAAGGGCCCGAAACAAATCATCTCAATCTGTAACATCTGAGGCCATTTTTGCCGAGTTACTGTTACAGATTGAGATCTTTGGGGACCCGGAAGAGTCTTCGCGGCAAAACCACCACAAAGGTGCCTGTCCCCTTTGTGGTGGTTTTGACGTTTGACCAGATAAAACCTGCCAAAATAAACCTGTCCCTTATTGGCAGGTTTTAGGGCTCCCAGGGGCAGGGGGCTTCGATGTGGATGTGCTCGCCGGTTACGGGATGCGTAAAGGACACGCTGTGGGCGTGGAGCATCAGGCCGCAAGGACGCGGCGTGCCGTACAGGTCGTCGCCAACCAGGGGATGGCGCTCGCTCGCCAGGTGCACGCGGATCTGGTGTTTGCGGCCGGTGAACAGCTCGACATCGATATACGAACGCGTGGGCAGACCTCGGCGGCTCTTAAGGCGCTTGAGCACCTTCACGCGCGTCTGTGACGGCTTGCCGCTGGCGCCGACGCGCATCTTGTGGCTGTCGTGGCGGTCGCGGGCGATGGGCTTGTCGATGAGCTTCTCGTTCCAGTCGATCTTGCCCTCGGCCAGCGCCAGATAGTGCTTTTCGAAAGCGTGGTCGATCACCATCTGGTCAAAGGCGGGCTGCGTCTGTTTGTCGAGCGAAAACAGCACCACGCCGGTGGTGTTGCGGTCCAGGCGGTTGAGCGGCTGCATGTCAGTCGCGGCAAAGCCGTCGCCCATCGCCAGCAACAGATCGCTGGCGTAGTCGGTGAGCGTGCGCTCGCCGGTGCCGTCGCCGTGGACGATCATGCCGGCGGGCTTGTCGATGGCCATGAGCCAGGCGTCGCAGTAGAGGACTTGAGGTTCTTCGTTCACGTGTAAGCCTTTCGATTAGCTAATTCCCACAAACATGCAGCCCGAGGTCGCCCCGCGCAGGCGGGCGGCGGGCTTACGGCCGGCCTGCGCGGCCTCGACGGCGCGACGGACGCGTGCGACGGCGCGGCCCACCTCATCCGTCTCGAGCAGCGTGCCGTCCACCATAAGACGGCGCACGCCGGCGTCGAGCAGCTGTGGCACCTGCGGCGTGAGGTCGATGGGGTAGGCGTCGTACAGGCGTGAGCGGCCGTGGATATCGGTACGCACGGGCATGACCTTGCCATCGATATTCTTGAGCGACAGCTTGCGGGCGCGCAGGCGGCAGTTGGCGCAATCGTGGATGCAGCCATTGGCCACCTGCAGGATGCAGTGCTCGCTCGTCATAACGCGTGGGCGGCCGAACACGGTGATGCCCAGGGCTGCAGGCGCGGCGGTGCCAAGCGAGACGATCTCGTCGAGCGTGATCTCGGGCGAGAGCCAAAACGCGCCGGCTCCGCGCTCGGCAAGTGCCTCCATGCAAGGGATGTTGTGTACGGGCAGGCAAGAGCGGACCTCCGCCGTGGCGCCAACCTGGGCGGCCAGGGCAAGCTCAGAGATGTTGCCAATAGCGACCGTGGCGCCGGCAACAACCCACGGGTCAACGCGGGCGTGGTCAACGGCGCGGCAGACCTCGTCGAGTACGGGTACGATGCCCCGCTCAAACGCATCCGTGGGGGAGAGCTCGGCCGCATCGAGTGCGTCGGTGGTCATGTAGATGCGCGTTGCACCCTCCGCGCGGGCTGCCTCGGCAGCCTCGAGTGTGGTGACGGCGGCGCAGATCTGCGGCTCGTCGCGGTAGCGTTCGGGCATGGGGCGCGAACATTTGTCGAGCATCGGCAACTCGAGCGTTTTCGCGCGCTCCGCGTACGGTGCCAGAATGGCCTCTTCCAGCGCCTTGCAAGCGGCGGTGCGTACCTTGTGCACAGCGGAGAAGCCCATGCCGCAGCCCTCATCGAGCGTCACATCAAAGCTCGCGGCCTCAAAGGGCGAGGACCCCATGCGGCCCACATGCTCAACCAGGTCTGACGCCTCGACGGCGCGGGTCTTGGCAGCCTCGACAGTGAAGCCCGTGGCGGTGGCGGTGAGCGCGGGGTTGTCACAGCAGGTGAGTGTGACAGTAAACGGCTCGCCCAGGCGCGCCACGACGGATACATCAATAGCTCGGCGGCGCAGCACGTCGCGCTTGAGCGCGGCGCCGGCGGCGTCGATGGCGCGCTGGCTGCGGATGACGCGCACGCGGCAGCCCTCGGGCATGCTACGGGGCACGCGGCACTCGATGATGTCACCGGCGGCGGCATCATCGGCAGCGATAGTGGTTAGGAACTGGTCGAACTCGTCGTCGTGGCGAAGTTCCAACAAGTCGCCCTTGCCCACAGGCTCAAACAGCTCAATGCGGGCGATGGCGGCGCGGCGACGACGGTCGTCGGGTTTGAGCCCACGCACGTCGCGGTTGGCCAGACGGCTGCCCAGCACCGTGCCTACAATCTGGCCGCGGTTGTTGGAGCGCTCGTAACTCATCATCTCGTCGCCCGAGGCGCCGTCCTGATAGGCGTGCGTAAAGTCGCGGTTAAAGCAGCGTTTGAGCTGGCGCTGGCGGGCGGCGTCCTCGTGCTTATCTACGGTGACCCCGGTCAGCATGTCATCGATCTGATGACGGTACACATCGACGATGGAATACACGTAATCGGGCGCCTTCATGCGGCCCTCGAGCTTGAGCGATGCGGCGCCGGCGTCATACAGACGGCGAACGAGCTGCGAAGTGTTGGTGTCGCGCGGGCATAGAGCGCGCTCGCGTCCGGCAGGGGAGAGCGCGCGGCCGTTCTCGTCGATCAGCTCGTAAGGCAGGCGGCAGGGCTGAGCGCACATGCCGCGGTTGGCTGAGCGGCCCGCCATGGCAAAGCTCGACAGCAGGCACAGGCCTGAGTAGCAAAAGCAGATGGCGCCGTGGCTAAAGACCTCTAGGTCAACGTCGGGCGCGGCATTGTGAATGGCGGCGACCTCGTCGATGGAAAGCTCGCGCGAGAGGGTCACGCGGTCGGCGCCCTGCTCGCGGCACCAGATAGTTCCACGGTCATCGTGGATGTTCGCTTGGGTCGAGATGTGTGTCTCGATGCCGGGCATGGTGCGCTTGACCTCAAAGAACAGGCCCCAGTCCTGGATAATGAAGGCATCGGCGCCCAGCGTGGAGCAGCGGTGGATGAGTTGCAGCGCATCGCCCATCTCGGACTGCTTGATGACGATGTTGACCGTGACGTAGACGCGCGAGCCGGCAAGGTGCGCAGCGCGGCAGGCCTGCTCAAAGGCCTCGTCGGTAAAGTTCGTTGCCTTGCGGCGGGCGTTGAAGCTGCCCATGCCACAGTAGATGGCATCGGCGCCCGCGGCGAGCGCGGCGGCAAAGGGCTCCGGGCCTCCGGCGGGGGCCAAGAGTTCGGGTCTGCGGTTGGTGGTTCGACTGGCGGTTACGGTCATATCCTGCCTTTCAAAATGCTCAGATACTCAAAAGTATAGTGGCGCCGTCGCGGTGGACGATGACCGCAGCCTAAGCAGGACAAAGTCTTCAGGTGGGTCGCCAGTCACGCCGTTCAGCGGCCCGTACGCGCCGTTGAGCGATAAAATATTATCGCAATCTGATAATTATCTTGCATCGGGCAAAATCATCCCCTACTATCCCAATCAAGCGCGGTGTTCAGACCGAACTGTGCCTCCCGGTGTGAACACCGCGCTCACGCTCTCTATTTGATCGTAAGGAGAAAAACATGAGCAAGACCGTCGTGTCTTCCGATAACGCACCCGCAGCCATCGGTCCGTATTCCCCCGGTATCCAGACCGGCAACATGGTGTTCCTGTCCGGCCAGCTGGGCATCGATCCCGCGACCGGCAAGCTGCCCGAGGGCGTCGAGGCCCAGGCCAAGCAGTCCCTCGCTAACGTCGAGGCCCTGCTGACTGCCGCCGGCGCCACGTTTGCCGATGTCGTCAAGACCACGGTCTACCTGGCTGACATCGCCGACTTTGCCGCCGTGAACGAGATTTATGCCTCCAAGTTCGAGGCCCCGTTCCCCGCGCGCAGCGCTTTCCAGGTTGCCGCTCTTCCGGCTGGCGGTCTGGTCGAGATCGAGGTCGTCGCCGCTCTCTAAGGCGTTGGCAACAGCTAAACATGACATGCAAAAAAGACCCTGCAGCGCGTGTGAGCTGCAGGGTCTTTTGTCAAGCGGTACGGCAAAACGATCCGTTTTCCTCCGTCCCCAAGGGATCGGCGGATTAGCCCTCCTTGCGGACTTTTTGCAGGTAGCGGTAGACGCTGGGCTCCGAGATGCCCAGCGCGGTGGCAGCGCAGGCAACAGCGCCCTTGAGCATAAATACGCCGTTGCCGTTAAGGTGGCGAATAACGTCCACGCGGTCGGCCTGCCCAAGCGAGGCGACATCCTGCCCGCGGCTTTCGAGCAACTCGGAAATACTGCGGTCGATGAGCTCCTGTGTAGACTCCGAAAGACTTTCGACCTCGATAGACGCGGGCTCCGCCTGCCTTGGCACAGCGTCGAAGCAGGCCATGAGCTGCTGAGCCATGGCGTTGATGGAGCGTACCGTGGAAAGATCGGTGTTGACGCAGAGCATGCCGACGATCTCGTTATCCTCGCGGATAAAGTACGTTGCGGATTCCAGCGTCTTGCCACCGGCACCGCGTCCCTCGTAGCCCGTAATAAACGGCAGGTCGCGATACTTGGCGTCGTGCATGATCTTGAGTGCCAGATCGGTGGCAGGACCGCCAATCTTGCGGCCGCTCACGATGCCGTTGCGAATATCGACGATGGCATGGTCAGGATCCGAGAAATCGTGCAGCACGATTTCGCTGTTTTTGCCGAGTATCTGCTCCAGGAAATCGACCATCGGCAAAAAGCGACGTACGGTCTCGTTCACGGGCAACTCCTTGGGGTGAAATCGGAAGTGTTCATAACAATTTTTTCTCATGGTAACACGGTGTCTATTGACTCGCATATTCGCAGGTACATTGCGTAAAACAGACGAACGGTAGGATTTTGGCGGTAAGCGGTCGACCAAAAGAAAAGTTAGATGTTACTCAGAACGAACACGTTTCTGACCTGCGGAAATACATTATCTCAGCTGAAGAATAGTCTGATAACAAAAAATTATTATTGAGAATGAGAAAAATCTTTAATACGATATGCAACGAAGGCACAACCTCACCCCCGCACTGCGTCACAATAGAGCGTTAGATGCGAAAACAACTACTTCGAGGATTGGTGGTCATATGGCCCAGGAGACGGTTACGAACGGCACTGAAGCCCTGTTCACTCGCGAAGGCATGCCGCCCGTTAAGGAAATGATCCCGTGTGCCCTTCAGCACGTGCTGGCATCGTTTGCCGGCATCATTACCCCGGCGGTCATCATGGCCGGCGTCTACGGCTTTAATAGCCAGCAGAGCACCGACATCATTCAGGTTGCGCTCATTCTTTCGGCAATCGACACGGCCCTTCAGGCCTTCGCTCCCTTCCGTCGCATCGGCGGCGGCCTGCCCATCGTCATGGGCGTTTCGTTCGCGTTCCTGCCGGCCCTGCAGGCCATGGGTGCCTCGGGCTTTAGCTTTGGTGCACTGCTGGGCGGCGAGATTGTCGGCGGTGCCGTCGCGGTCCTCTTTGGTCTGGCCTACAGCAAGATTAAGTGGCTGTTCCCGCCCGTCGTGACCGGTACGGTCATCTTCTCCATTGGCGTTTCGCTGTATCCCACGGCCGTCAAGTATATGGCCGGCGGTATGGGTACGCCGCTGTGGGGCACCCCGCAGGCCTGGTGCGTCGCCCTTATCACCTTCGCCGTGGTCTTTGCGCTCGCCAACTTTGGCAAGGGCACGCTCAAGCTGGGCTCGGTGTTCTTTGGCATGATCGTTGGCATGATCGTTTCGATTCCCTTTGGCATGATCGACTTCTCCAGCGTCGCCACCGCTCAGGTCTTTGCCCTTCCCAAGCTCATGCCCTACGCGCTCGAGTTTGATCCCGAGGTCTGCATTACCCTCGCCGTCGTGTTCCCCATGGTTGCCATCCAGGTTATCGGTGACGTCTCCGCCGCCTGCCTGGGTTCCATCGACCGTATGCCCACCGAGCGCGAGCTCTCCGGCGCTATCGTGTCCCAGGGCCTCACCTCTATGGTCGGCGGCCTGCTGGGCGGTCTTCCCACCAGCGCCCTTGGCCAGAACGTGGGCATCATCTGCTCCAACAAGGTCGTCAACAAGTGGGTCTTTGTGATCATTGCGGCCGTCTTTGCCATCGCCGGTCTGTTCCCGCAGCTTTCTGCCGTCCTTTCCGCTATCCCGCAGCCTGTCATCGGCGGCGCGACCGTCGGCGTCTTTGGCACCATCACCATGAACGGCGTGCGCATGTTCACCCGCGAGGGCCTCACGCAGCGCACTACCACCATCGTCGGTACCTCTGTCGTCTTTGGCCTGGGTATCTGGATGGCCAGCGGTTGCCTTGCCGGCGAGGGTATGCCCGCCTGGGTGTCCACCGTCATCGGCTCCAATGCCGTAACCCCCACCGCCATCATGGCCATTGTCCTTAACCTGATCCTTCCGCAGACGCCGGTCGTGGCTCAGCACATCGATGCTGCCAAGGACGCTGCCGTGGATCTGGTCTTGCCCGAGAGCAAGAAGTAACCAATTCGGTGCTATTCGTCGGCGGGCACATCGCCTCGTCCGCCGACGTCATGCGGCGCCAAGCCGCACTTCAAAGGGTTTGTCCCTTTGGTGAAGCGTTGACGGGAGAGGGCCCGTTTCCGGTGTAGGCCGGCGCTTCGCACTTCGCCATGTCAGAGGTGTCAAACCCCGCCCCTGATGTTGAAGGGAGCATCCATGCTTCTGGTCGCTAACGGTTCTGTCTTTACCCGCAATGCTCAGACCCCGTTCATTCCAAACGGTGCGGTCGCCATTGACGGAGATACGATCGTCGAAGTGGGCCCCGAGTGCGAGCTCAAGGCCAAGTACCCGGATGCCGAGTACGTCGACGCCCAGGGCAACCTCATCATGCCCGGACTCATCAACTGCCACACCCACATCTACTCGGGTTTGGCCCGCGGCCTTGCCATTAAGGGCTGTAACCCTACCAACTTCCTGGAGAATCTTGAGCAGCAGTGGTGGAAGATCGACGACAACCTGACGCTCGACGGCACCAAGGCCAGCGCCTATGCCACGATTCTTGACTCCATCCGCGATGGCGTCACCACGATCTTCGATCACCATGCGAGCTTCTGCGAGATCCCGGGCAGCCTCTTTACCATTAAGGACGCCGCGCAGGAGCTGGGCATGCGTTCGTGCCTGTGCTACGAGGTCTCCGATCGACGCGGCCAGGAAAAATGTGACCAGGCCATTGCCGAGAACGCCGAGTTTGCCCAGTGGGCCGCCAAGGAGCGTCGCGATAACGACAACCACATGATCGCCGCCATGTTTGGCGGTCACGCCACCTTTACGCTGTCGGACGAGACCATGGACAAGATGGCCGAGGCCAACAACGGCCTGACCGGCTTCCATATCCATGTGTGCGAGGGTATGAACGACGTGTGGGATTCCCGCCTCAACCGCGGCGGCATCAGCCCCGTCGAGCGCCTGCTGCAGCACAACCTGCTGGGTCCCGACACCATGCTGGGCCACTGCATCCACGTGACGCCTGCCGAGATGGATATCGTCAAGGAGTCCGGCACCTGGCTCGTCAACAACCCCGAATCCAATATGGGCAACGCCGTGGGCTGTGCCCCCGTGCTCGAGTTCTTCCGCCGCGGCATCCCCGTGTGCATGGGCACCGATGCCTACACCCACGATATGCTCGAGAGCCTCAAGGTCTTCCTGATCATTCAGCGCCACAACGCCGCCATGCCCAACGTGGGCTGGTGCGAGGCCATGACGATGCTGTTCGAGAACAACGCCAAGATGGCGAGCAAGTACTTCGATCGCAAGCTCGGTGTGCTCGAGGCCGGCGCTGCCGCCGACGTCATCGTTATGGACTACAAGCCCTTTACGCCGCTGAGCGAGGAGAACATCGACGGCCACATGCTCTTTGGCATGATGGGCAAAAACTGCCGCACTACCATCATCAACGGCCGCGTCCTGTACAAGGATCGCGAGTTCGTTGGCATTGATGAGGACAAGATCAACGCGTGGACCATGGCTGAGTCCAAGAAGCTCTGGAGCACGCTCAACGATCGCGCCTACTAATTACAAGTAGATTCGCGCGCGTCGGATGTTTCGCCGCATCCGACGCGCGCATAGGCGACCTCCGCGGGGTCGCCGGCGCTGTGCTAGCGCTACACCGTATTTGCACCCGCCGCGCGGTCTCGCCGGGCGTTACAGAGAGGAGCTCACTATGAGCGACATCATGAGGCCGATCCCGTTTTCGCAGCTGATGAACTGGATCATCGAGGAGCATAAGACCCAGGACGCCATCTTTGGCGTGCGCAAGATGGTCACGACCAACCAGGAGGGCGCGCTCCCCATTTTTGACGAGCGCATCGAGACTCCGTTTGGCCCGGCTGCCGGCCCCAACACGCAGCTGGCCCAGAACATCGTGGCATCCTACGTGGCCGGTTCTCGTTTCTTTGAGCTCAAGACCGTTCAGGTTATGGACGGCGAGGAGCTCTCCAAGTGTGTGAACAAGCCCTGCATTGTGGCGCAGGACGAGTGCTACAACTGCGAGTGGTCGACCGAGCTCGAGGTTCCGCAGGCCTTTGCCGAGTACGTGAAGGCATGGTTCGCCTGCCACCTGATCGCTCGCGAGTACGGCCTGGGAAACCCGGACGGCTTTGTCTTTAACATGTCCGTGGGCTATGACCTGGAGGGTATCAAGAGCCCCAAGGTCGACGCCTATATCGAGGGCATGAAGGACGCCAGCGGCTCCGAGGTTTGGAACGAGTGCCGCACGTGGGCGCTCGCCAACCTGGACAAGTTTGAGCATGTCGATGCCGCATTTGTCGAGTCCATCCCGGCGCGCGTCTCCAATTCCATTACCGAGTCCACGCTGCATGGCTGCCCGCCGGCGGAGATCGAGCGTATCGCGACATATTTGATCACCGAGAAGGGCCTCAACACCTACATCAAGTGCAACCCCACGCTGCTGGGCTATGAGTTTGCCCGCCAGCGCCTCAACGAGCTGGGCTTTGACTACATCGTCTTCGACGATACGCACTTCCGCGAGGACCTGCAGTGGGCCGACGCCGTGCCCATGTTCGAGCGCCTGATTGCCCTGTGCGCCGAGCGCGGCCTGGAGTTTGGCGTCAAGCTGACCAACACGTTCCCCGTCGACGTGACCAGGAACGAGCTGCCTTCCACCGAGATGTACATGTCCGGCCGTTCGCTGTTCTCGCTGACCATCGAGGCCGCCCGTCGCATTACCGAGCAGTTCGATGGCAAGCTGCGCATCAGCTACTCCGGCGGTGCCACGGTCTACAACATCCGTGCCCTGTACGATGCCGGCATTTGGCCCGTTACCCTGGCGACCGACGTGCTCAAGCCCGGTGGCTACGAGCGCTTTAGCCAGATGGCTGGCGAGTTTGCCGACCTGGACGGTAAGCCGTTCGCGGGCGTCTCTCTCGACGCCGTGACCGCGATTCAGACCGATTCGCTCACCAACCCGCTCTACAAGAAGCCGCTGCGCCCGCTGCCCGATCGCAAGGTCGCCGGCAAGAGCCCGCTTTCCGACTGCTTTACCACGCCGTGCCGCACGAGCTGCCCCATCCAGCAGGATATTCCCGCCTACCTGGCGGCTGTTGACGATGGCCGCTACGAGGACGCACTCAACATCATCATCGAGCGCAACGCCCTGCCGTTCATTACCGGCACCATCTGCCCGCATCCCTGCGGCCGTGCCTGCGAGCGTGCATTCTACGAGCCCGAGGGCGCCCAGATTCGCGCCAGCAAGCTCAAGGCCGCCCGCGAGGCCATGACCGCCGTGCTGCCCAAGCTGCGTGCCCAGGCTATCGCCAACGACGGCGAGCGCAACGTTGCCGTTATCGGCGGCGGTCCGGCCGGCCTGGCGACGGCGTTCTTCCTGACGCGCGCCGGCGTGCCCGTCACCATCTTTGAGGCCCGCGATTCGCTTGGCGGCGTGGTCCGTCACGTGATTCCCGAGTTCCGTATCGCCAGCGACGATATCTCGCACGACGCCGAGCTTTGCCTGGCCTTTGGTGCCAAGGTTCAGCTCAACGCCCGCGTGGAGTCCATCGACGAGCTCAAGGCCCAGGGCTTTACCGACGTGGTCGTGGCCACCGGCGCCTGGATGCCCGGCTCTGCGGGCTTAGGCGAGGGCGCCGAGCTCGACGTGCTGGAGTTCCTCGAGGCCGCCAAGAAGGGCGAGAAACTCGAGCTGGGCGAGGACGTCGTGGTCATTGGCGCCGGCAACACCGCCATGGACGCGGCCCGCGTGGCCAAGCGCCTGGCTGGCGTGAAGAACGTGCGCCTGGTGTATCGCCGCACCAAGAAGCAGATGCCCGCCGACGAGGAAGAGCTCGATCTTGCTCTTGCCGACGGCGTTGAGTTCTGCGAGCTGCTGGCGCCCAAGGCACTCAATGGCGCCGTGCTGACCTGCGACGTTATGGAGCTTGGCGAGCCGGATGCAAGCAGCCGTCGCAGTCCCGTCGCCACGGGCGAGACCGTCGAGCTTCCCGCCACCACGGTGATCTGCGCCGTGGGCGAGGGCATCGACGCCAGCCTGTACGATGCCGCGGGCGTCGAGCACGACCGTCGCGGCCGCCTTGCCGCCACCTCCACCGGCGTCGAGGGTGTCTGGGCTGCGGGTGACTGCCGTCGCGGTCCGGCCACCGTCGTCGAGGCTATCGCCGATGCCGCCGAGGTCGCCCGTGCCATTGCCGGCGTGGACTTTAACAAGTACGCCGACTGCAACGAGCAGGCCGGTCGCGAGGACACCTGCTACGAGCGCAAGGGTACGCTCTGCCGCGACAAGCGCAACTGCACCAAGACCCGCTGCCTGGGCTGCGGCTCGGTGTGTGAGGTCTGCTGCGACGTGTGCCCCAACCGCGCTAACGTGGCAATTAAGGTGCCGGGCCTGGCCAAGCACCAGGTGGTACATGTCGATGGCATGTGCAACGAGTGCGGCAACTGCGCCGTGTTCTGCCCCTACCAGGAGGGTCGTCCCTACAAGGACAAGCTCACCCTGTTCTGGAACGAACAGGACATGGAGAACTCCGAGAACGAGGGCTTCCTGGCCGTGGACGAGGACCACTTTAAGGTCCGCGTCGCCGGCACGGTCCGCACCGTCTCGGTCGATGCCGTCAACACCGGTCTTCCCGAGGCCGTCCGCCTGACCATCAAGGCCGTGCGCGACAACTATCCGTATCTCCTTAAGAAATAGGCGAGTCTCTTATGGCCAAATCCATTCAACATAACGTGGCCTACGTTGCCTGCGGAAGCGGCTGTGCTTCCGCAGGCGGCGACGCCCGCTGCAGCGAAGGCTGCATTGGCTGTGGCGCCTGCGTCACGGCCTGCCCCCACGGCGCCATTGCGCTGGTCGATGGCGTCGCCCGCGTGGATCGCTCAAAGTGCACGGGCTGTGGCCTGTGCGGCATGGCGTGCCCGCAGCGCGTGATCGCCTTCGTTCCCGGCTACCAGAACATTCTGGTGCGCTGCAACAACACCGATAAGGGCGCCATTGCGCGCAAGATCTGCGACACGAGCTGCATCGGTTGCGGCATGTGCGCCAAAAAGTGCCCCGCCGGCGCTATCCGCATTGAGGACAACTGCGCCCATATCGACGGCGCGGACTGCCTGTCGTGCGGCATGTGCGCCGTCGTCTGCCCGCATGGCGCCATCCACGACCGTACCGGCATCGCCGCCGGCGTGTAGAAGGGAATCACCATGGCACAGGAATTCACTTTTACCGTTAACGGCGTCGAGCACACGACGACCCAAAACAAGCCGCTGCTGCGCTACCTGCGCGACGACCTGCATATTCACTCCGCCAAGGACGGCTGCTCCGAGGGCGCGTGCGGTACCTGCACCATCCACGTGGACGGTGCGGCCGTCAAGGCCTGTGTGCTGACCACCGCCCTTGCCGCCGGCCGTAACATCGTGACCGTCGAGGGCCTGCCCGAGGACGTGCGCGAGGCCTTTGTGTACGCCTTTGGCGCCGTGGGCGCCGTGCAGTGCGGTTTTTGCATCCCCGGCATGGTCATGGCGGGTGCAGCGCTCATCGCCGAGGATCCCGAGCCCACCGAGGAGCAGATCAAGTACGCCATTCGCGGCAATGTCTGCCGCTGCACCGGCTACAAAAAGATTATCGAGGGCATCTCGCTGGCCGCTGCGGTGCTCCGCGGCGAAAAGCAGATCGACGAGGACCTGGAGCGCGGCGATGACTACGGCGTGGGCAAGCGCGCCTTCCGTATCGACGTGCGCAAGAAGGTGCTCGGCGAGGGCAAGTATCCCGACGACATCGACGAGCTCGATCAGCCGGGTCTGACCTACGCCAGCGCCGTGCGCTCCAAGTATCCGCGCGCCCGCGTGCTCTCCATCGATACCTTCAAGGCCGAGGCCCTGCCCGGTGTGGTGGGCATCCTGCGCGCCGAGGACGTGCCGGTCAACCAGGTCGGCCACCTTATCCAGGACTGGGACGTCATGATTGCCCAGGGTGATATCACCCGCTGCGTGGGTGATGCCATCGTGCTGGTGGTTGCCGAGGACGAGGCGACGCTCGAGAAGGCCAAGAAGCTCGTAAAGATCGATTACGAGCCGCTGGAGCCCGTGCGCAACATCGCCGAGGCCAAGGCCGCCGACGCGCCGCGCCTGCATGACAGCTTCTTTGCCTTTGGCAACACGGTGGAGCTCAAGGACAACGTGTGCCAGAGCCGCCATGTGACGCGCGGCGACGCCGCCAAGGCGCTGGCAGAGAGCGCGTTTACCGTGACGCAGCGCTTTACCACGCCCTTTACCGAGCATGCCTTCTTGGAGCCCGAGTGCGCCGTCGCCTTCCCGTACAAGAACGGCGTCAAGGTGCAGTCGACCGACCAGGGTGCCTACGATACGCGCAAAGAGTGCGCCCACATGTTTGGCTGGGATAGCGAACCCGAGCGTGTGGTCGTCGAGACCATGCTCGTGGGTGGTGGCTTTGGCGGCAAGGAGGACGTGTCCATCCAACACCTGGCCGCGCTCGCCGCATATAAGTTCCAGCGTCCTGTGAAGTGCAAGCTCACGCGCGCTGAGTCGCTTGCGTTCCATCCCAAGCGTCATGCCATGGACGGCACCTTTACGCTGGGTTGCGATGCCGAGGGCAACTTTACCGGCCTGGACTGCGAGATCAACTTTGATACCGGCGCCTACGCTTCGCTGTGCGGCCCGGTGCTCGAGCGCGCCTGCACGCATGCCGTCGGCCCCTACAAGTATCAGAACACCGACATTCGCGGCTTTGGCTACTACACCAACAACCCGCCCGCCGGCGCGTACCGCGGCTTTGGCGTTTGCCAGTCCGAGTTTGCACTCGAGAGCCTGATCGACCTGCTGGCCGAGAAGGTCGGCCTGGATCCGTGGGAGATCCGCTACCGTAACGCCATCGAGCCGGGCGAGGTTTTGCCCAACGGCCAGATTGCCGATTGCTCCACGGCGCTGAAGGAGACGCTGCTCGAGGTCAAGGATGCCTACTACGCGCATCCTGGCCACGCCGGCATTGCCTGCGCCATGAAGAACGCCGGCGTGGGCGTGGGCCTGCCCGACGCCGGTCGCTGCAAGATTCGCATCGAGGATGGCCGCGCCGTGGTCTACGCCGCCACGTCCGACATCGGCCAGGGCTGCAACACGGTCTTTTTGCAGGACGTTGCCGAGGCTTGCGGTCTGCCGCTTCGCTGCATCGCCAACGGCGAGTGCTCCACCGAAAACGCTCCCGACTCCGGCACCACGTCTGGCTCGCGTCAGACGGTCGTGACCGGCGAGGCTGTGCGCGGCGCCGCCTTCCTGCTGCGCGATGCCATGCTTGGCATCGAGGCCGGCAAGCCTGCACCCGATACTCCTGTGAGCGCTCATGGTGACGGCGTCAAGATCGAGTACGACGACGGTCGCGCCTATCAATTGCGCACGCAGGAGCTCGTCGCCGGCCAGGGCATGCATCCTCAGGATCCTGCGACCGCCATCAAGGCGCTCGAGGGATGCGAGTTTGGCTACGTGTATCTGGAGCCGACCGACAAGCTGGGTGCCGACGTTCCCAACCCCAAGAGCCACATCTGCTACGGCTTTGCCACGCACGTGGTCATTCTGGATGATGACGGCCGCGTGAGCGAGGTCTATGCCGCGCACGATTCCGGCAAGGTGGTCAATCCCATCTCCATCCAGGGTCAGATCGAAGGCGGCGTGCTCATGGGTATGGGCTATGCGCTCACCGAGGACTGGCCGCTCAAGGACTGCGTACCCCAGGCAAGGTACGGTACGCTCGGGTTGTTCCGTGCCCCCGAGATTCCGGATATCCACGCCATCTACGTGGAGAAGGACGAGCTGCTGCCCGTGGCATACGGCGGCAAGGGCATCGGCGAGATCGCAACGATCCCCACGGCGCCCGCCGTGCAGAACGCCTATCGCGCGTTTGACGGCAAGCTGCGTCCGGATCTGCCCATGGTGGATACGCCCTACAGCCGCGTCCGCAACCGCGGGTAGGGTAGAGCACGGACGGCCATTGCTGACTGCCGTCCACGCTCAACATCAACTGCATATGCTGCGCCTTTGGCCCAGGCTCCATCGCGAGCCGGGGCCTTTTGTTTGGAGCGGAGGCAGCATCCCGGAATTGGCGCTCAGAATGGGGTGCAGTTTCCGGAGCGGTCCACGTGCGGTGGTGTACTGCCCCCTTTTGTGTGCGTCGGTCGTCGAATTACGTTATAGCTAGCTATATTATAGGAAGGTATAATATAGCTAGCTATAACGTAAAGGAAGGATGGCCCTATGTTTATCGGAAGAACAGCGGAAATGTCCGAGCTCAATCGACTGTATGGCACGGGCTCATTTGAAATGCCTGTGATTTACGGCCGTCGTCGCGTGGGTAAAACGCGCCTTATCACAGAGTTCATCCAAGGCAAGAAGGCTATTTACTTTCAGGCTCGTCGCACCAATGCAGAGGCAAACCTGCACGGCTTTAGCCAGGCGATACTTGCAGGCTCGGTTGGTGCTGCAGGCGTGTCGTTTCGTAGCTTTGACGAGGCGTTCGATGCATTGGCCACCATGGCTCGCACGGAACGTTTGATTGTCGTGATTGACGAGTATCCCTATCTCGCCCAATCGAATCCCGAGATCAGTTCGTTGCTGCAAGACAAGATTGATCACCTGTACAAAGAGACCAGGCTCATGCTGATTCTATGCGGCTCGTCTCTTTCGTTTATGGAGGAACAGGTGTTGGGCTACGAGAGCCCACTATACGGTAGGCGTACGGCCCAGTTTAAGATCATACCGCTCGATTTTACGACGACCCTCGGCCTGTGGCAGAGCATGAGTCGCGAAGACGCTGCGGTTTGCTATGGCATGACGGGCGGCATTCCCGCATATATCGAGAAAGTCGATCCTGCCGCACCGCTCAAGGACAACATCAAACGTCTTTTTCTTACTCCTACGGGCTATCTCTTTGAGGAGCCGAGTAACCTGCTAATGCAAGAGTGCCGCAATCCCGAGCAATATGATGCGATCGTGCAAGCAATTGCTCAGGGGCGCTCGAAGATCTCGGAGATTGCGAGCTCTACGGGAATCCCTGCGAGCAACGTAAAGAGCTATGTGGATAAGCTGGCGTCGCTTGGGATTGTCGAGCGCGAGCTGCCCCTAAACGAGACGAGCAATAAGCGGGCCGTGTATCTACTGAGCGACCAGATGTTTAGGTTCTGGTACAAGTTTGTGCCGCAGAACATCGGGCTGATTCAAAACGATATGGCCGAGATGGCGTATAAGCGCATTGAGCCGCACGTATCGGATTACATGGGCACGGTCTTTGAGCTTATATGCAGGCAATACGTGTACGAACTCGCGCGGGCGGGCCAACTCGATGTGGTTCCGGCGAGCGTCGGGCGCTGGTGGGGGACGGATAATCGCACGCATACGCAGGAAGAAATCGACTTGATTGTTGACGATGGCGAGGGCGCTGCGCTGTTTGCGGAGTGCAAATGGCGCAATGAACCGGCGGGCGAAGACGTGCTGCAAAAACTCGTGCACCGAAGCGAGCTCTTTAGGCGGCAGCGAAAAAGCTATGCACTTTTCTCAAAAAGCGGTTTTACGCAGGGATGTCGGGATGCCGCGGAGAGTAGGGGAGACGTCAAGCTGATCTCGTTTGCCGAGATGTGAGGGCGCAGCGGCGGTTGCCGAGGCCTCGTTACCGAAAAACCATTTGTTATACCTGGCGCCCGTAGGTAGAATAAAGTCGACGGCAGCCCAAGTTGTGGTTAGCTGGGCAGCGCCGTTGCTTAGATTAGGGGGTCAATGCCTTAACGGCGTCGACCCCTCTTTTTATGCTTCGAACGCTGCTTGAGTGCCTCGGAAAGTCCGATAAGCGCCGTGAGGAGCGTGGCCAAAGCGGCCAGGAGCTTCACGAACTCTGTTATATCGGTCATGGGCATCACCTCCCATCGCATGGAGGGCGCTGCCCGGCACATGGGACTGCCGTCAACAACAGCTATCCTATCAAATTACAGCTAGAAATACGAATATATGTTCGCTTATGATGATGTAACGAGCCGCCGGCTCCCTTTCCCTCGGACTGGGCTGACCTGCAGGCGTTTTACACCTCGATCATGGACGTGGGCAGCCACGGGTGCGTCTCGCTGGGCGACGCGGCAGCGTGGTTTGGCATCGAGTTCGACGAGTCGACGGGCCACGCCCACAGCGCCTTAGCCGATGCGCGCGTGACCGCCAAGCTGCTCAAGCAGGTGATGGACGGGGACTACCGCGTGAGCTCGCGCGCTCAGGAAGTTCGCCAGCGGTGGGGGATGGGCGAGCGAGCTCAGACGCGCCTTTCCAGCAAGTGCCCCGAGCTGAGCGACCTGCTGCTGAGGCTGAAGGCGGAGGGAAGGTAGGGGGACGCCCTCCGCCCATGCTGGCGCGGCATCTTATTGCCTAGCAGTTCCTGATGTTGGCAAATGGCTTCCAAAGTGGCCAATCACGATCAGCTGTGTCTCATCATCAAAGCAAAAGTACAGACGGAATGGATTGCGGCAGTTGCGACCGTCGCCCTCGACGTGCGGCAAGATGCAAATCTGGTTGCCCTTGTAAATGCGCTGGCGAAGCTGCATAAGTTCGAAGCCGACTGTGTCGATTAACTTTGTCGGCGTTCTTTGCGCCATTCATGGGCATCCCAGAGGTATTCGACTAGTGTCGCTGAACTTCCTACGGCAAGTTTTGCGTGTCTTATGGTCAGTCCCTTGTAGCTGTCGGCTTTGCCGTGACCTGTTCCATATGGGTTGCGCAGCTCGGCAATGCCGCCCGCGATGTTGCCGAGGCTGCTGAGGATGCGCTTCATGGTCCCTCCCGCCGGGAGGTTGGCGTTAATGTCGTCTGTCTCAATGCCGAGGCACTTCATCGTTTCCTTGACAAGCTGCGATACGCCCCAATTGCCTCCATAGTCTCTATTGTTTTCTTCAAGAATTGTCTTGCAACAACTTTCGATCAGTTCCTTGGACTTACCAATTGCTTCAGTTGGATTGGTCTCTCGTGATGAAAAGAGGGCATCGATTTGTTGACGCATGTAGTCGCTCGTGAAATGGGTCTCAAGTTCCTCACGTTGGGCGAGAACGGAGATGCCCGCCCGTTCTCGCCTCGCAACGGGCTTGCATTTTTCATAAAGAAAATGATGGTCCTTAGCGTCGCGGGCTGTGGAAGTGCCATCCATTTCGCTGGCGTATTCAGGCTGTGCCTCATAGTAATCAAACAAGTCACATAGCAACTTTGTTCCGCACACATCAGATTCTTCTTCGATGTACTTGGTGAGAGATCTGCCTTTCGATAGGTCGTAATGAGCGCAAAGCGCAACGCCAATACTGCTTTTGGTAAAAGTGTCGAAGGAGCTTGTTGTGAAATTAAGAACATAGCCGCCACGGTTGAAGAGTCTGAGAAACAGCCCTTTTTCAATTTCGGTCATAGCCATTTTTTCTCGCCTTGCAAAACACCTGATACTTCTTGATGAGGCATTATAAGGAGACGATGCAAGCTTTCCTAGAGCGGGTGTCACCGCTCGTTGAATCGTGTGCAAGATTATCTGAACGGAAAGCTATTATGCGTAATCCTAGTAGCTCTCTTTTGAGCAGTTGTCTTCGCTTGCCCAGATGGGGCCATACGCCTTGAAGCACCCCCGCCTCCCAACATCTCGCGGACCGTAATTGATTTGCTATGATTCCACTTCAACGATTGCTGTATATGCCACTGCGTGCTCAATGCAGAGCTCTTATATTATGCTTTGCGTTGTGCGCTTCTACATATCCTTTAATCTGCGCAAATAATGGTCTTGCTCCATTTTATTGGAGTCAATTACATTGTTTGCTTATCAGCACCAGACGGCTATTTCCCTTTCGCCCTTTGCTAGAATCAGAAGCACATTTGTATTGCATCATGCAATCGCGGAGGTTCCCATGAAGTACGCCGACCTTATCGACGGAGAAGTCACCCCGAGCGAGCTCAGAAGCTTCCTCGTGGACGGCGAGAACGTGGCGGTAACCATCCGCATCCCCAAGAACATGCGCGATGCCGCCAAGGAGGCGGCCGCTCTCAATGGCGTCAGCTTCACGTCCCTCGTGAAGACGAGCCTCATTGAGTACCTGTCCAAGAAGGAGAACTAACGATGGCGGACATCCGCAAACTTGAGAACGAGCTCTGGGAGGCAGCAGACGAATTGCGTGCCAACTCCAAGCTGACGAGCCAGCAATACTGCATGCCAGTTTTGGGTCTCATCTTCCTGCGCTACGCATGGGGTCGTTTCAGGCGCGCCGACGAACAGATCGAGGCCGAGCGTGCCGCCATCACGGGCCGCAAGCCGCCCAAGGAGGCGGCGGACTACTCCGCTAAGGGCGCGATGTTCATTCCTGAAGAGGCCCGCTACGACCACCTGCTCAACCTTCCAGACGGTGCTGATACTGGCAAAGCGGTCAACGACGCCATGGCAAGCATCGCCGCAATTAACCCCTCGCTCGAGGGTGTCCTTCCCGACACCTATACCGAGCTTGGCAATGACCTGCTGCGCAGCGTCATCCGTGTCTTTAACAACCCCGCCCTCGACGAGGAGGGCGATGACATCATCGGCCGCATCTACGAGTACTTCCTCGGCAAGTTCGCTCCCGCGGTTGCCAACGACGACGGCGTATTCTTCACGCCCAAATCGCTCGTCCGCATGATCATGAACGTTATCGAGCCCTCGCGTGGCAAGATGCTCGACCCCGCTTGCGGCTCTGGAGGCATGTTCGTCTCCGCCAGCGACTACGTGCGCGAGCAGGGTGGCAACCCCGCCGAGACCATGATGTTCTACGGTCAGGAGAAGGTCGACTACAACGCCAAGCTTTGCCTCATGAACATGGCCGTCCACGGCATGCAAGGCAACATCAAATCGGGCGACGCCGCTAACACCTTCTATAACGACGCACACGCCCTCGACGGCAAGTGCGACTTCGTGGCCGCCAACCCGCCCTTTAACGTGGACAAAGTGAAGCACGCAAGAGCCCTGGACGCTGGTCGCCTGCCGCTTGGCGCTCCGAAGGCGAACAAGAAGGAGGAGGTGTCCGCGAGTGGTGCTAACTACCTCTGGATCAACTACTTCTACTCCTACCTCAAGGACACTGGCCGCGCGGGCTTCGTCATGGCGTCCTCCGCCACCGATTCCAACGCCGAGCGAGCTCAGCGTCGCAAGCTCGTGGAGACCGGTCACGTGGACGTGATGCTCTACGTGGGCAACAACTTCTTCTACACCAAGAGCCTGCCGTGCACGTTGTGGTTCTTCGACAAGGGCAAGCCCGAGGCGCTGCGTGACAAGGTCCTGTTCATCGATGCCCAGCGCTACCACACCGCCGTCTCAACGACGCTCAACGAGTGGACGCCTTGGCAACTCAAGAACCTCTCGGCCATCGTCTGGCTCTATCGCGGCGAAATGGGCAAGTACCACGACCTCATTGAGGCGTACGGGGACCGTGCAGCCAAGGTCGCGTCGCTGTTTGGCGGTGACGCGGCGGAGAAGCTCTTGGGTATCGGTGGTATCGAGGATTTCACCATTGCTCACGAGGTGATGCTGGCGGCCATTGAGGCTCAGAAAGCCGCCGCTAAGGCAGAAGTCGACGCCCTGCCCAAACGCGAACAGAAGAAGCGCCGTGAGGCCCTTGCTGAGGTGACGGCCCGGATGGAGTCTGCCGCTACTGAGATCGGCGAGGCCGTCTGGCTTGTCGAGAAGTTCGGCGAGGGCGAGTACGCAGATGTGCCGGGACTGTGCAAGGTGGCCACGCGTACTGAGATTCAGGGCGACCAGCCTGCCGAGAAGAGCTCTTGGAGTCTGACGCCGGGTGCCTACGTGGGCGTGCCTCCTGTAGAGGACGACGGCGTGGACTTCCATGAGCGCATGACCGAGATTCACTCGGAGTTGCTGGAGCTGCAGAAGCAGGGTAACGACCTCATGGCCACTATCGACCGCAACTTCAAGGGGTTGGGTCTATGAAGTTCGGAAATCTATATGCTATACCATCTCGCAATGGCCTCACGAAGCCTCGGTCCGTGCGTGGCGACGGAATTAAGTTCGTTAACATGGGCGAGCTATTTGAGAATGAGCGTATCGGGAACATAGAAATGGACAGGGTCCCAGTCAGCAAAACGGAGATGCGCGATGCGCTCCTGCAGAAAGACGATTTGTTGTTTGCAAGGCAGTCCCTTGTTAGAGAGGGGGCGGGCAAGTGCTCGATTATTACAGAGGTTGAGGAGCCGACAACATTTGATTCGCACTTAATTCGTGTCCGGCTTAACAGATCGATCGCCAATCCAAACTTCTATCGATACTATTTTGCATCCCCGTTATCGCCGATGCCTGGGATAGTAAGTCAATGCGCTCAAGCTGGAATCAAGGGGTCAGATCTTAAGAATCTTGATGTTGATTGTCCCCCGATTGAAGTGCAAGATAAGATTGCTTCGATTCTGGGCGCCTACGACGAGCTCGTCGAGAACAACCGAAAGCAGCTCAGGCTCCTTGAGGAGGCCGTCCAGCGCCTCTATAGGGAGTGGTTCATCGATCTCAAGTTCCCCGGCCACGAGACCGCGCCCGTCATCGACGGTCTTCCCGAGGGATGGCAGAAAGGTAGTCTGCTCGATTGCGTTGATTTCTGCAGGGGGAAATCATATTCATCCGGCGATCTCGTCGAGCCAGGAGAGTTGCGACTTGCCAATCTGAATAGCATTGCGGCTTACGGGGGCTGGACTTGTGGTGCTGAAAAACCCTATACGGGCAAATATAAAGTCGAGCAGTTGGTTTCACCTGGTGACGTAATCATGGCTGTTACTGATATGACGAAAGAACGTCGACTCGTTGGGCATGTCGCAAGGGTTCCGAAGCATGCAGACGGCTTTCTCATGTCGATGGATTTGATCAAGCTTGTTCCAAAGGGCGTGACTGGTAACTATCTTTATGCCGCCTTAAGATTCAGTGGCGTAGCAGAAATGATAGCCATGCTTGCCAACGGCACGAATGTACTCCATCTTAAGCCGGACGCATTGAATCGCGTTAGTTTTGTTAGGCCTGATTATGGGACTCAGAAGCAGTTCTCCGCTGCCTCTGAGTCGCTATTTGCTATGTCCGAGCACCTTGAGCAGGAGGCCGTCTTGGCTCGTGAAGCGCGCGATCGCTTGCTGCCCAAGCTCATGACTGGCGAAGTTAAGGAGTAGGTGACATGGATTCCCGCTTTGATGCTGATAGAATTACCTATCTTCAGATGATTCAAGATATTATTACCCGGATATCCAATATCTCAGTAACCTTCAAAGGGCTTGCAGCCACTATTTTTGCAGGTGCTCTGTCCATTGCGGTGCCCGCCGATAGTCCTTCGAGAAGACTTGCTCTGTTGTTTGCCGCAGTCGTTATTGTCGTTCTGTTTTGCTTCTGTGATTGCGGCTACCTACTTCGCGAAAAGCACTATCGGCGGCTATACGACGAGGTACGTATTGAGAGCCATGAATGCGATTTCGACCTTTCCATTAACAAGGCCTGTTGGCATGAAACGCTGAAGTGCCTGAGCAGCTTTTCTATTTGTCTATATTACGGAGCGCTGATTCTAGCGCTGTCCGCTGCAATTATTTTGTCTGCAATAAACGTGATCTAGGAGGAAATATGGCTCGAAAGACTTTCATTTCGTATAAGTACAGTGAGTCGTGCGATGTGAGAGACCGAATCATCCGCGCTTTGGGTGATGACGCGACTTACTACAAAGGTGAAGACGGTTATTCTCAAGACCTAAGCGGATACGCTGCTGAAACCATTAAAGAGCATCTCAAAAAAATGATATATGACACATCTGTGACCATCGTAGTGCTTTCTCCGGAGATGAACGATAGCGCGTGGATTCCTTGGGAGCTTGAATACTCGCTTAAGGACGTAAAGCGTGGGGATCGCTGCTCGCATTCTAATGGAATCGTTGCCGTCGTAAAGAAAGTTGACGGAAGCTATTCTTGGCTTCGCCGAGATGTCGTTCAGGCTGATGGCTGCCACACTCACAGCTTTGATGAGTCGAAGCTCCCAAAGATCATTTCCGACAATCGTTCCAATCAAGAGCCAAAAGAATATGCTTGCAATTGCTGTAAGTCCATCGATTGGCTTTCAGGTTCTTATATTTCGGTCATCAACGAAGATGACTTCATTGATGACCCCAACCGTTTTATTGAGAATGCTTACGAAAAAAGCCAACGCCTAGAAAACTATCGCCTGACAAAACGGGCAAGCTAGATGCGTTTTTTCTAAGCACTGCTCATGCAGCAGCTGATGGGTCGGAATTCTATGTTTGGTAGGTGCGGTTCCGACTGGTCTATCTTAGGTTAAAAGTGGGAAGCCATGTTTGCGAATGGCGCTGCTCTTCCAGCCGTAGTCAAAAGCTTGGTCAGTTATCTGTGACGTGAAGAAATGGGCTAATCGTTGGATTTCAGTCTCGACAATGCCCAATGTTGCATGCCACTTTTTGTCTCTGGTGAAGAATGCGCCTTTTTATCTTCAGCAGTTCGAGGGTGAAGGTAATCGTCAGCAGCTGTCCTCCTACGAGGTTTTTGCTTATGAGGTGATGTAGACTATGCCGAAGAATCGTTACTCCGAAGAGGAAGCTGTTCAGAAGCCCGCGGGCGAGCTGCTTCGTCGCATGGGGTGGGACGTCCATTACTGCTTCGACGACGAGGTTCTCGGCCCCTATGGCACGCTGGGCCGTGACTCCTATAAAGACGTCCTCCTCAAACGAGACCTTATGTACGCGCTCGTCGAGCTGAACGAGCACCTCACCGAGGAGGAGTGCGCCGAAGCCGTGGCGACCCTGGAGCAGGTCTTCGTCGGCGACTCGCTGCTTCAGACCAACGAGGCCAAGTACAAGATGCTCCGCGACGGCATACCGGTGAAGAAGGCTCAGCCCGATGGCTCCACGCGTACCGAGCTCGCGCAGGTCTTCGACTTCGAGCACCCTCGGATGAACAGCTTCGTCGCGGCCGAGGAGCTTTGGGTAAAAGGTCCCATGCATCGCCGCCGCTGCGACATCGTGGGTTTCGTCAACGGCGTGCCGCTGCTGTTCGTCGAGTTCAAGCGCCACGACAAGGACGTGCTACGCGCGTACGAGGACAACTACACCGACTACCAGGACACCATTCCCCAGATTTTCTATTACAACGCCTTTGTGATGCTCTCCAACGGGTTGGAGTCCAAAATCGGAACGCTGGGCAGTTCTTATGAGTTCTTCGGCGAGTGGAAGCGCCTGAGCGAGGGCGACGCCGGCAGCGTTGCGCTCGAGACCATGCTGAGGGGTGTATGCAACAAAGAGATGCTGCTCGACCTCTTCCAGAACTTCATCCTGTTTGATCACTTCGACTCGCCGGCCGCCAAGATCCTCGCGCGCAACCACCAGTACCTGGGCGTGAACGAGGCAGTGCGTGCCTACTCCGAGCGCGAGCTGCGCGATGGCAAGCTCGGCGTCTTCTGGCACACACAGGGCTCGGGCAAGAGCTATTCGATGGTATTTTTAGCCGAGAAGATTCGTCGAACGCAGCCGGGCTCGCCGACCTTCCTGGTGCTCACGGACCGCGACGAGCTCAACAAACAGATTAGCGAGACGTTCGAGAGTTGCGGGTGCCTTGCGGGTGTCCCCGCCGAGCGCTGCCGCGCCACGAGTGGCAAGGACCTGGTGGAGAAGCTCGAGGGCAATCCAAGCTATATCTTTTCGCTCATCCAGAAGTTCAACCAGCCTGACGCCGAGCCCATCGTGCCCGACCACGATGTCGTCGTGCTCTCCGACGAGGCGCATCGGTCCAACAACGGTGTCTTTGCCGAGAACATGGTGAAGTTGCTGCCAACGGCGTCGCGCTTGGGCTTTACGGGAACGCCAATTCTTGCTTACGACAACCTAACGGCCAGGACCTTTGGCGGCTATGTTTCGGTCTACGACTTCAAGCGCGCCGTCGAGGACGGTGCTACAGTGCCGCTCTTCTATGAGAACCGTAGCGACAAGCTCGGCATCGAGAATCCGGAGATCAACGACGAGCTGCTCCAAGCCGTTGAAGATGCCGACCTCGACGCCGACCAGACCGAGAAGGTGCAAGCCCAGCTCAACCATGGCGTTCACATCATCATGGCCGAGCCGCGCCTGAGAGCCGTGGCCCGCGACTTTGTCTCCCATTACACGAACATCTGGCAGTCGGGCAAGGCCATGTTCATCTGCGTGAACAAGGTCACCTGCGTGATGATGTACAACTACGTGCAGGAGTATTGGGCCGAGGCGCTCGACGAGGAGCGCGCAAGGCTCGCCGGCATGGACCAGCAGCAGGCCATGGAACAGCGCCGTAAAATTGCCTGGATGGAATCCACCGAGATGGCGGTCGTAGTGAGCCAGGAGCAGAACGAGATCGACCGCTTCCGCAAGTGGGGGCTCGACATAGCGCCACATCGACATAAGATGGAGGAGCGCCAGCTAGATGACGAGTTCAAGGATGCCAACAGCCCGTTCCGCATCGTCTTCGTATGCGCCATGTGGCTCACCGGCTTCGACGTGAAGTCGCTCTCGGCCATGTACTTCGACAAGCCGCTCAAGGCCCACGGTCTCATGCAGGCCATCGCGCGCGCCAACCGCGTGAGCAAGGGAAAGAGCAACGGCCTCATCATCGACTACATTGGCGTCGTGAAGGCTTTGAGGAAAGCCCTGGCCGATTATACCGAGAATCCCGGCGGCGGGGATGGAGTCGACCCGGTGGTCGACAAGGATGAGCTGCTTGCGAGGATTTCTGAGCTCACGGACAGCACCGTTTCGTTCGTGTCGTCGCTGGGCTACGAGCTCGAATCCCTACTGACGGCCGAGGGCTTCGACAAGGTGGCGGAAATTAAGAACGCCGCAGACTGCGTGTCTCAGTGCGACGAGACTAAGAAACGCTATGGTGTAATGTGCCGCGAGCTGTTCACCTTGTACAAATACGTGAGCCGACGAGAGGTGGGCGAGGAGCTGCTGGCCAAGCGCGACGCTCTGCGAGCCGTCTTCAACCATATCAACGCCCACAGGGCCAGCGCCGACACAACCGAGCTCATGGTCCAGTTGCAGGCCATCGTGAGCGAACATGTGGTGGTCAGCGAGGCCTCCGAGGGGCTCAAGACGGCTACCAAGTTCGATATCAGTAGCATCGATTTCAACAGGCTTTCACAGGAGTTTGCCGGGGCCAAGCGCAAGCACCTCATCATTGACGACCTGCGTTCTGTCATAGAAGCGCGCCTTGAGACCGCGCTGAGGGGCAATCCCAGACGCATCGACTACTTCGAACGCTACGAGCGGATTATCGAGAGCTATAACTCCGAGCAGGACAAGGCGATGATCGAGAAGACGTTCAACGATCTCATCAACCTGTCCCGCGACCTTGATGACAAACAGAAGGAATGGGTACGCGAGGGCTTCCAGAACCAGCAGCAGATGACCGTGTTTGAGATGCTATTCAAGGACACGCTGACGCCTGCTGAGATCAAGCAGGTCAAGTGTGTCGCCATCGAGATGGTATCTATTATCGAAGAACGGCTTGCCAACATGGTGCGCTGGACGGACAAGGCAGAGACTCGTGACGCCGTTCGCGTAATCGTGCGCAATGAGGTGTATAAGCTGCCAGAGACGAGCTATCCCGATGAGGTCCTGGGCGACTGCATCACCGAGATTTTCGAGTACTTCTACGAGAGAGATTTGGCGGCGTAGAGTAATCTGATTTTACGCGTTTGCGGGAGGAAGCCGGTATGGCAGACGAACTTGTTTTTAGTGGTGGCGAGATAGTCTACGCCATATCTCAGCTGCCTCAAGTCACATCTGTGCCGCTGAACGGTAGCGCCGTGCTGATTGGTTTTGAGGACGCTCCCAATGGGGAGGAGGCCCTCTTTGATTTTGACCCTCGGGCCGAAAAGGCTACGAAGCTCGACTATGAACTTGCAGCCGTTAGCGGGCTCCTTACGGGCGCGTTGAATATCCTATGGCAGAAAGACTTCAACCTTGAGGGTGCCAAAGAGTGGAGCGACGAGAAGGTTGGCAAATTCGTTCTTATGGTTGCCAAGTCTGCGGGTATGACAAAGGCGGATGCAACTCTAGAAGACGCTATCCGCTTTTTGGAGAAAGAGTTTCCTTTTGTCGCGGACAAACTTACTGCCGAGTTTGGCGGCGGGCTCCAACATCATCTGCGGGATTTCTCGCACCACCCGAGTTTGGTTGGCCTTGCGTGTTCGATCCTCTCGCAATTCACGGGCAAAGGCTATGGCACCGATACGGTCGGCCGGTTTGTCGCTTTTGACCTGCCTGCCGCCGTCTTCGATCCCGACTGTCCACTTATAGGTAGGAACGTTCCAGAGAAGATCGCGTTTGGCACTCTGTTCTGGGCGATGCATCTTGTGAGCGACATGGCGGGGTCTAGCTCCAACCCCGGTAAGGGGACGGGCATTCCCGGCATCGTGCTGTCCCTGTTCAAAGAACTCTCTTCCTTACCTGTATTTCAAAACTTGCAGGTTGCCTATAAGGGTAAGAATATTCGCATTCAGCAATGGATTTCGAAGCTGTTTAATGGAGCGACGTTCAAGACCGAGGATGGCAAACCCATCCGCTTCGACCTTCGGGCGGAGGTTGGTCTTCTCGATCAGGCTCTAAGCCAGGTGCCGGCAGTCATGGCCAACGAGATTATCGTTCGCTGCCTCTATATGCTCTCTCGGCTCAAGGTCGAGCTAGAACGTTGCGAAGTGAGCGATGCTCCCGGCTTGCACAAGCTCAAGGCTTCGCATTTCATGCCCTACAACAGCAGAGCTCTCGCCCGCATGGTTACGGTTTCGAGCACTTCGTTCGTTCTGGCAAATCTGGCGACAGCAGCAGTTAGGGCAGGTATCGAATGCGAGGGGAACAAGGTCGTTTTCGCCCAGAAGCTCTTCTTGCGAATAAACTACGTCGGAGTTGGACGCCTTGCGTTTGCCCTCCATGCTGACTGGGGCTATATGGCGGAGGATATTTCCGAGGCCTGGGCTGAGCGCGCCAGGCGCCGCCAGGATATCTTCGACGGATTCCACTTTTATAGCCTAGATAGAGAAACGACTAGGATTGCCTTCTCGCTGAAGCTTGTCGCCATCAACTACGACTGCAGGAACGAGAAGAACGAAGTGCGCAAAGGGCAAAAGAGGAGCTGGGCCCGCGCGTGGCAGAATTCGGTCGCGGATGGCCTAGGCATTGATGCAGACGGCTACTTTTTGAGCGAGGAAGACGCGTACGGAGCCCTTGAGGCTATTTCGCGGCAGCGAGGCGGTAAGGTACGCGCCTTGCTGGTTGCGCAGGAGTTAGTCGAGTTTCGCCCCTATTCGCAGTTGGGAGATGAAGAGAAGAAGGAATACAAAGGTTTGAAGGAGAGTGGATCTTGGGTTAAAGATGAATTTCCCAGGAGACAAGACGCGGTTGATTTGGACGCCGTACGTTCCCTAGAGAAGCAATGCGGGGCGCATATCCGTGAGCTTTCAGGTACATTGCCAAAGGTCTTGGTGGGTGGCGCCATTGCCGTGGCGGCGGCCCTTGGCACAGGAGGAGTTGCCGCGGCATTGGCTCCGGATATTGCTGTCGGCATCTTTGGAGGCTCGTTTGTCGGCCTCCACGGGGCTGCGCTTGTCAATGCGAGCCTTGCTGCGGCTGGCGGTGGCGCCTTGGCCGCCGGTGGCATGGGCATGGCCGGTGGCACCGCTTTGATTGCGGGCAGCGGCGCTGCGCTTGGCCTTTTGGGTTCTGGTGGCGTTGCCCTGGCGGCGTCGATGGGGGAGGACTATGCTCAGTTCGTGCTCGTTGAATGCTCAAGGCTTCTCGCATTTCTTGATGTGGCAACTGACCGCTGCCCGCATGAGGGGGCCATTTTGGTGCAGAAGGCGGCCGAGGCCGTGCAGCGCAGCATCGCTGGTGTTGAGGTGGATGTCGAGAAGGAGAATGGAAAGGGTGACCGCAGGGATGGCAGGTTGCTTAAGCAGTTGAAGAAGGGTCTTGGGTATTTGACTTCAACCCTTAAGCTGATCGAGAAGATGCAGAAGCGCCTTGGTGCCGCCGGTGAGAGTGAGCCGCTCAACAGTTTGCCGGCATCAGGTGATGAATAGGTTCACTGCATATTGATGGAAGAGGAGACAGGCGCAAATGAAAGCAACCGAAGCGAATCTGCTCGACCTTATGGGCGTGGCGAAGATGCAGTTCGTCATTCCCGTGTACCAGCGAGTTTACTCGTGGAGTGTAAAAGAGTGCGAGGTGCTTTGGGATGACGTCATGCGAGCGGGTCGTGACGGCGTATCACACTTCGTGGGGTCGATGCTTTATATCCCCGAGTCCGAGAGCTCTGCCACGAGCATTTCGCGCGTGCTTTTGATTGACGGGCAGCAGCGCATGACGACGTTTTCGTTGATGATTACAGCTTTGACTGACTATTTGGAGAGCAACCCCGACAAGGCCGGCTTCCTTGGCGATCTCAAGATCTCAGCGCTGCGGAAGAATTACCTCTTTAACGATGATGACTACAACGGGCTGGCGCGCTACAAATTAGTGCTCTCGCAGGACGATAAAGAGACTCTGTTTTCCATCGTGTCTGGGTTTCCCATGCCAGATGAAAAATCGGATCGGATCGTCGAGAACCATGCGTTCTTCCGCGAAAAGATGCGCGGGAAATCATTCGATCCGGCAAGGCTTTGGGCGGGGCTAAACCGCGTGCAGGTCATCGACACTAAGCTCACCGCTGGCGTCGATAATGCCCAGCTCATATTTGAGTCCATGAACTCCAAGGGCAAGCCCCTCATGCCCATCGATCTCATACGCAACTATGTTCTTATGTCGCTTCCTAACGACGAACAGACCAAGCTCTACGAGGGCTACTGGCATCCCATTGAGCGTCTGTTTGGAAAAGGGGGCGAGGGCGAGTTTAACGCCTTCATTTGGTACTGGCTGTGGCTCAAGGCTCCCAATAGGCAGCCAAAGGAGAATGAGGCTTATTACGAGTTCAAACGGTATTTTACCGATGACTACGACGGAGACACCGAGAGTCTGCTCAAGGAGTTGCGCGAGTATGCGCAAAGGTATGCCAGCCTGTTCCGAGACAAAGAAAAGGACGCTGGCCTACGTCGGGTGTTCAGCAGAATCGTAAGCCTTGATGTGAGACAGATCAGGCCTCTTTTGATGCTGCTCTACTCGGTTTACGAGAGAAATAGGCTAGACCGCAACGCGTTCCTTCGCATCTGCGAGACCATCGAGTCGTTTCTGTTTAGACGCGCGGTTTGCGGCAGGCTTACCACGGGCTTAAACAACTTTTTTGCAGGCATGTATCGCAACCTGGAGCTTCAAGCCGATATAGAGGAGTACGTTACGGCGATGCTCCTTATCCACAGTAGCGGTATGACTGCGTACTTCCCGACAGACGAGCATTTTGTCGAGGAGTTTAAGACGCGCGACTGTTACAACCGCTTCTCCAAGAAGCGCTATTACCTGGAGCGCATGGAGAACTGGCACCACCCGAAGGAGCCCATCTCGGCTGACGATTACCAGATCGAGCACGTCATGCCCCAGACGATTGATGATGAGCACGGCTGGAAGGAATCGCTTGGCGAGAACTGGGAAGACATCCACGACAGGCTGTGCAACAACTTGGGAAATCTAACGTTGACGGGCTACAACCAGGAGTACTCAAACCGGTCGTTCTCGGACAAGCTCAATCTTCCGAACGTGGGACTTAAATGCAGTCCACTCTACCTAAACAAGTCGATTGCCTCGCATGAAAAATGGGGCGAGGAGGAGATTAGGCAGCGTGCGGACGAGCTGGCGAAAGAGGCGTGCGAGATATGGAAGTACCCCGATCTTCCGGCAGATGTCGTCGACAAGTATCGCCCTTCTCGCGGGGAGTCCGACGAGGCTCTCGTCTGGACTCTGCAGGAGAATCACCCCACTTTTGCCGAAGGCGGACTCAACCAGAAGCTTTTCGATGAGGTACGCGAGTCCGTTCTGAGCGGTAACCCTTCGTGGGAGTCCTATATAGCCAAGTACTATGTAGGCTTCAGGTCGGGCAAGCGAAAACTGCATGCCGTGCTAGAAGGCAGGACCAGCAACGGTGGTTGGATTGCCGTCGGCCTGGCAAAGAGTGTGGACGAGCTGATTGATCCGGAGGCCATGTGCCAGGACAAGCGCACGCAGGGCGGATTTGGGCCGGGTATGCCGACCTATGTTGCACTCCGTAGCGCTGACGATATTCCCGCGGTGCTCGATCTCATAAAGCAGTGCTAGGTTGAAGGCCGGGGATTGGCCCCCCGGCCTTCATTGCCTCAGATTTGTTGGTGGCTCTTCACCGTAAAGCGCATCTGGTGGGAGAGGCTGCTCTTGGTCGGTTGGTGTCGGAATCGCGGGCAATTATTCGGCTTAAATCCGAAAAAGTGTCGAAATGTCCCGTGTAAAAGTACGAAAAAGTGTCGTAATACACACTTTAAAGCTTCGAAAAAGTGTCGAAATGAGCACCTAACAACCACGGAAAAGTGTATCATAGTGCTAAAACAGCACGTAATAAGGGGTACGCTTATGCTGCAGAGAAAAGCGAAAGCACAGTTTGAATCTTGGCTTGCCTCGTCGCCTAACAAGGCTCTTTTGGTCAAGGGCGCCCGACAGGTTGGAAAGTCATATTCGGTCAACGTCTTTGCAAGCGAATCGTTCGAAAATGTCGTGACGTTCGACCTTATCGCCGACGCGTCCGTGCGCGATTCGTTTTTGGCGGCAAAAAGCGCGGATGACCTGCTTATGCGCATGTCTATTGCTGCAACGCAGCCGATGGTTGCGAACAAGACCGTTGTGGTTATCGACGAGGTGCAGCGATGCCCCAACGTAGTGACGTTTATCAAATACCTGGTCCAGCGCGGCGACTTTCGATACATCCTTACCGGATCGCTCCTTGGCGTTGGGCTCGAGGGCATCGATTCCCTGCCGGTGGGGTATGTCGAGCAGGTCCAGATGTACCCGCTCGACTTTGAGGAGTTCTGCTGGGCAAGCGGCGTTGCTGCCGGAGCGTTTGACATGCTCAGGGGTTGTCTAAAGGACGAAAAGGAGCTCCCCGGCTATCTGTATGACCGCTTGCTCGATCTGTTCCATCAGTATGTGGTGGTGGGAGGCATGCCCGACGCGGTCAATTCCTTCTTGGCGACGCGCAATGTCGACGAGGTTCGAAACATCCACCGCGATCTTCACGCCCTGTATCGCGATGACATCGCAAAGTACGCTCCGCCTGAGCTACGCTTGATTATTCGCGATATCTATGATCTGATTCCCAGCGAGGCCGGCTCCAAAAACAAGCGATTCAAACTGTCATCGATTAACGGTGTCAAACGTTTTTCGCAGGTGACAGATCATTTTCTCTGGCTATCGGAGGCGGGTGTCGCGCTTCCCGTGTATAACGTAACGGCGCCCGTGGCACCCCTTTTATTGGGGGAGCAACGAAATCTGTTCAAGCTGTTTTACTTGGACACCGGAATGCACATGTCGTCGTATTCCAAAAGGGTTGCCCAAGGCGTTTTTGATGGGGAGGCGGAAGACGCCTTTGGCATGAACATGGGGGCGGCGTTTGAGGGCTTCGTTGCCCAAGAGCTCAAAGCCCACGGATTCAGATTGCGCTACTTTACGTCTAAAAAAGTCGGCGAGCTCGATTTTGTGGAGGAGACGCTCGATGGGGAGGTCCTTGCCATCGAGGTCAAGTCGGGCAAGAGCTTTAAGTCCCATGCGGCGCTCGACAACGCGCTCGCGACGAAGGGCTACGGAATCGATCGCGCCCTGGTACTTGCGGAATGTAATCTTCACCGCGATGGTGACGTGCTGTATCTGCCCATCTTTATGGCAGGGCTTTTGGAGCCGTAACATGCCGCCGGCTCTTCCGGCCCTCCCTTAACCCTCGCTACTCGTCGTTTCCGTCGTTGGGGTCGCCCTTGAGGGTGTTGATGTCCAGGTGCTGGTTGTCGTTCTCTTTTTGCTGCGTTGCCGATTCGGACGCGGTGGGGCCGCGGAATAGCTGGAATCCTTCAAATGCGATCACGCCGAGCAAGGCCACGATAATAGCGATAAAGACGATCTTTGCCGCTTGGGGAAACTCGGAGAAGTGCGGCGGCTCTTCCTCGGTGTAGTAGTCGGCAAAGCGCTCGTCGTCGGTGCCGCGGGTATACGACGATGCCGATGCGGCCTTTACGCCGGTGTTGTTGTGCTCGGGAGCGGATGCGTCGGCAAACGGGCCGTTGTCGTATGCGCTCGATGCGGATCCGTAGCCCTCGGTCTCAATGCGGGAGGCGCGGGGCGCGGCGTCAAAGCGGTCATCGTACGCTGTTGTTTCGCTGTGATCGGAGCCGCGCTCCTCGGCAGCTGCAAACAGTGGGTTGACCGGAATATCGAGCGCCGGCATGCCGGCCGAGGTCTCATCCAAGTCGGCCGCGGCCCAGGAATCAAAAGCAAACTGGCGGTTGGCGAGGTCGTCCAGATCCATAACGGGCGGCTCGAGTTCGGGTTCGGGCTGGGGTTCGGGAGCCGCGTATGTCGGCTGCTGCGGGGTGGCATACGCGGGCGTGCTGCTGGGCGCATGGCGCTGCGTCGCCGCGGCAAGAAATGCCGCCGTCTCGGACGGATCGCTGGTGGGGCGGGGCGCAGGGG
>ERZ1034691.252-NODE-252-length-43724-cov-42.509629_pt1 | contig 43724 bp, 34 predicted proteins | sample MGYA00520638_ERZ1034691 | MGnify/ENA primary metagenome ERZ1034691 (study PRJEB33766, sample SAMN09781763) | gut metagenome | biome: gut microbiome | host: Homo sapiens | place: Madagascar | study: EMG produced TPA metagenomics assembly of the PRJNA485056 data... | reverse complement strand
CTGCCGCACCTCGCTCGCCGTATCGGCACTTAGAATTATGCGGTATTGCCCTTGGGTCCTGCTGTGCTATGTCCACATCAACCTTCCCTTTCCGTATTTTCCTTTTCCCCGTCTGTAGGGAACGGTCTTGACCGTTCCGTCCCCTCATCCCACCACCCTTTTATAAATGCACCTCTCTCATGGCCTCGCGCAAATCAACTTATTGTATTTTATTTAATTTTATATTCAAATTGTATTTCCCGTTTTCCTGCGTCCGCCCCCCTGTCCATTCTGCACATTCCGACCAAATTGGCGCATCGGGTGCTGGTCATTCTGCTATTCTTTCATAATTCTTACCAAAAATCACCCGTCTAACACTGTGCAATCATCCCATTTTCTGGACTTTTTACTCATTCTTGGGTAAAAATCCGTGATTATTGTTGATTTTTTATCAAAGTCGGTCTATAATAAAATAGCTGGCAGGGTCAAGCCCTCCAGCTGCTTGAACTGAATTTATAGGAGGTACCTGTTATGCTCGTAAATGCAACCAATATGCTCCTCAAAGCTCGTGACGGCCACTATGGTGTTGGCCAGTTCAATATCAATAACCTGGAATGGACCCGGAGCATTCTGCTTCAGGCTCAGGCCATGCAGAGCCCGGTTATCCTGGGCGTTTCCGAGGGTGCCGGCAAATATATGACCGGTTTCAAGACCGTTGCCGCCATGGTGCGCGCAATGGATGAATCTCTCGGCATCACGGTTCCCGTTGCCCTGCACCTGGACCACGGCACCTATGAGGGCGCAAAGGCCTGCATCGAAGCTGGCTTTACCTCCATCATGTTCGATGGCTCCCACTACCCCATCGAAGAGAATATTGCCAAGACCCGTGAGCTGGTTGAGCTGGCACACGACAAGGGCCTGTCCATCGAAGCCGAGGTTGGTTCCATCGGCGGCGTTGAGGACGGCGTAGTCGGCAACGGCGAAATCGCTGACCCCGAAGAGTGCGCCAAGATCACCGCTCTGGGCGTTGACTTCCTGGCTGCCGGCATCGGCAACATCCACGGCATTTACCCCGCCAACTGGAAGGGCCTGGACTTTGAAGCTCTGGAGCGCATCCATCAGGCTACCAACAACATTCCTCTGGTTCTGCACGGCGGCACCGGCATCCCCGACGAGATGGTTCAGAAAGCCATCCGCCTGGGCGTTTCCAAGATCAACGTCAACACTGACTGCCAGCTGGTATTTGCTGAGGCCACCCGCAAATACATCGAGGCCGGCAAGGATCAGCAGGGCAAGGGCTATGACCCGCGCAAGCTGCTGAAGCCGGGCGCAGACGCCATCATGGATAAGGTCAAGGAGAAGATCGAGCTGTTCGGCTCTGCCAACAAGGCTTGATTTGGCTAAGATTTAATTTGCCCTTTATCCAGTAACATTACACCCCGGAATCGCATATTCCTATGCGGTTCCGGGGTGTTTTTATTTTGCGCTGTTTGCGCTAATTTATTTGTAGGTACTAGCCATAACCTCGCAGTAGGGCGGGGCCACCCGACCCCGCCGAAGCCCTGCCTGACCACACATTGAAAATTGGCAAAAAGCAATACCCCCATTTGTAGGGGACGCTGCGCCCGCAGGCGCATTTCGGCGGCCAACCGGGATTTTAATCCCGGCTCTTAGGCCGGAGATAGACCATTCCCTACCGTGCATTTTATAATATGTGGTAAGTAGTAGGGCGGGGTGCCCTCACCCCGCCGCAACCTTGGCCTATCTCTCATATTACAAATTTTGTAATGCACCTAAAACAGATTTGTAGGGGACGATGCTTCGCATCGTCCCACATGCCGGGCTTTGTCTAATATTTCACCACATCATTCTCCGCAAGGCAGCGGGCGCACACTGTGCGCCCCTATGGGTAGCATACTATCACAATCCCCACCGCATCATTCAAAATCCACCTCCCCCTACACATAAAAATGGTGCCGCACCCCATCCGGGGCCACGGCACCATCTCTTTTTATCCTATTTTATGTGATGTATCATCATGCTCTGTGCTTTTTGTGCCTGCTCACCAATACGCCAAGCACTATCGCCAGCACAAAATAGATCACTGCCATCACCACAAAGCGGCCAAACAAACCGCCCACATAAGCAATCAGCAGGTTTTTCAGGGCAGGCGGGTCAATGCCCAGGCGCTCTAAGCCGATCATCGGCTTAACGCCCACACCCAGCACCAGGCACACCACAGCAGCACCGCCAAGGGCATACACCAGGCAGCGCGCCCCCAGGCGGGCATCTTTGCGGCTGATGCGCAGCATGGACACTACCGCAGCGCACAGCAGCACCGCACTGACCACCAAGCCGATTACCATCACCTTTTGCAGTTTCTGCATCAGGGTACGCAGCTGGCTGACCAGCGGCACCGCGGTGTAGGAGGCATACTCCATACGCACAGCCTCGGCCACAGTTTCCACGGCCGTCTTGGTATCGCCTTCCAGCGTAATGCCACGGTCTGCCGTAGCCTGTTCCATGGCGCTGTAAACAGCTTCCGCGATATTATCGCGGGTATAATAGGTCAGCGTTTTGGCATACAGCCCCGCCACAGCATCCTGCATGTCGCTTTCCACCTGGTCAACAGACATAAACCCCGTCATAACATCGGCATCAAAACCGGTGGCTGCACCATAACTGATAAAATCCTGTACCATATCATCATAGGCGCTCTGGGCATAGCCGGAGCTTTTCACGCAGCTCTGCATATAGCCCACGTTACCAAACGTGGTAAACAGCATGACAAACACCGCCAAAAGTGCCAAAATCAGGCTGCTCAGCCAGGAAAGCACCATCGGCCACACAGCGCTGCCTTTGCGGGAGTTTTTTTGTTGCGTCATCTCTGCATCTCCTCCCTCAACGGTCAGCATCCAGCTCCGGGCCGGATGTGTAGCTGGCATAAACAAAGTAGCGGTTAGGGGTAAAGCCCAGCGCATCAAACGGGTAGCAGGTATACAGGATCAGGTTTTCATCGGTGCGTGTAAAGTCATACGTGGTGGTATCCTGGTAATCCCGCACCTCGCAGCGCTCCACCGTATAGGTGTAGGTACCGTAATGGGTCTCGATCGTCACCACATCGCCCACCTCAACGCTCTGCAGATCGTTAAAAAAGGTGTTGTTGTGGCCCGCCATCAAAACGGTCTTACTTTCACCAGGGATGCCTGCTCCGCTGCTGTCCACATAAGTACCAACGCCCCGGTTCAGGATGCTGTTGGTGTCACCGTAATACACCGGCGCGTCCACCGTGGTGCCCGCAATCGTAATGCGGCCATAGCGGTCCCCCTTGCTGGGGTAGGTAATGCTGCTCAGCGGGATGGTCTCCTGTTCCGGCTCTTCCTGTGCGGTCCGGTCATTTTCCGTATTGGTCAGGGTCTGGGCTGCTTCATCAAACAGGTCCTTGGGCTGGGTTTCCACCACGCTGGTTTCCATAAACCACTCTACCAGCGAGTAGTACGGTGCGGCAAACACCTTGAACATGACCGCCAGCAGCGCCAACGTGACCAGCGCAAACAGCAGTGGCACTACCACCAGCCCTGCCGGACCTTTGCGCAAAAAATCGTTCTTATGCGTCATTTATTTTTTCTCCCCGTTCAGGCACAGGCTGCGGCCCATACCTGACGCTGAAACAAAAAAATTCGCCGCGGCACGCCGCGGCGAACAACATGTTAGTTAGGCGTGATTACTCAGCGTCACGGCTCTTGCGAACAGCAACACCCATAGTGCCAGCGATGGCAACCACAGCAACCAGCATAGCGATACCAGCATTGTCGCCGGTAGCCTTGATAACGCCATTGCCGCTCTTCAGGCTGGCAGCAGCGGTGGTGGTGCTCTCAGCAACGCCCCAGGTGCCATTCTTGATGGCTTCGCCGATTTCCGGATGGGTATCGGCATTGTTGAAGCTGTAAGGAACGTAGGTGCCGTTGATGTTGGCAGAGATGGTGATATCATTGCCGTTGACGGTAACCTTAGCGTCAGAAACAGAAACGCCCAGAGCATTCAGCATGCTGACAGCCTCGTTCTTTGCGCCTTCCGGATCAGACTTTGCACGGTCCAGCAGCTCGTTTGCCTTAGCGACCAGAGCGTCGTCGCTGTAACCGGCAGCAGCAGCCTTCTCAATATCAGAAGCGGTGACAGTGTAGACAATGCCCTTGGAGTTCAGGTAATCCTGAGCGCGGGAAACGCCATTAGCAGCAAATGCGCTGGTAGCGAACACACCAACCATAGCGGCGCAGGCAACGAAAGTGGTCAGTTTCTTCATTTTCATTACGCACATCTTCTTTCTTCATATTTGAATATCGGAATGTATATTCTTTCATGCACCCCATATTAGCTGATGGTTCATTAGAACTATCAATAGTAGCAGTATAGCATTTTTTCATCAAATGTCAAGATTTCTTCGGGCTTTTATGCTTTCCGCTGTTCATTTCGCGCTTTTTGCCAAAAGTAAAATGGAACTTCCACCATTAGCATCACGCACCAGCCGGTGGCGCAGGCAAAGGCAATGCCATACATTCCCATCCGCGGCGCCAAAATGCAGGTCGTCACCACACGCAGGCTGGTCTGGATCAGCGTGCCCAAAAGGGTCATGGGCATATTTCCCATCCCGCGGTAATACCCTTGGAATCCGTTCGTCATGGCAGGCAGCAGATAGAACAGTGCCATCGTTCCCAGGTACTGCACCGCCAAAGCGATCACCCGGTCAGCGCCCTCCCCTGTCACAAACATTGCGGCCAACGGGGTCTTGAACAGGGTCACCACCCCGCCGATCAGCATCCAATACGCGGCTTCCATCCCAAGGCCCACCGCAAATCCGCGTCTAATGCGGTCCTGCCTGCCCGCGCCGCGGTTCTGGGCAATGTAGGTGGTAATGCCCTGGGCAATGCTCTGTTCGGGGATGCAGGCAAAATCGTCAATGCGCGTCACCGCATTGAACGCAGCGATCACTTCCACACCCAAGGCATTCACCTGCCCCTGGATGAGCACTTTGCCGATGGGCTGCACCGCCTGCTGCAAAGCGGATACCCCGCCATATTGCAGCGTGCGGCCCAGCAGGCTGCGGTCAACGCGCCACTGGCCCCGCCGAGGGCATAGTTCCGGCGTTTTGTTCCACAGCCACCACCCGGCCAGCACGGCGCTGAACGCTTCGGCAATCACCGTTGTCATGGCAGAGCACACAATGCCAAAGCCCAGCCCGCCGATAAAGATCAGGTCCAGCACCGCGTTCAAAATGGCCGATATCATCAAAAAGCGCAGCGGCGTTCTGGCATCACCCACACTTTTGAACCCCGCCGCCAACGCATTGTAAAAGCAGGTGAACGGCGCGCCCAAAAAGGTAATGCGCAGATAGACGGCCGTGATTGCAAAAATCTCCCGCGGAACCGCACAGGCCTGCAGAATCGCCGGGGTAAACAGCACCCCCAGCAGCGCCACCACCGTGCACGCCGCCGTACCGGAAAGCACAGTGGTGGCCAGTTCCCGGCGCAGGCTTTCGCCGTCCTTTGCGCCAAAGAACTCGCTCATCAGCACCCCGGCCCCCAGGCAGACACCGGTAATTCCCAGAATAACCAGGTTCATCACCGGGCCCGCAATGCCCTCTGCTGCCAAAGCGTCTTTGCCGATGAACCGCCCCGCAATGATGGAATCCACCGCGTTATACGCCAGCTGGAACCAGTTGCCCAGCATCAGCGGCACGGCATAGCGCAGCAGGTGCCCTGCTGCGCCGCCTTTGGTCATATCCTGCATGGTGCTCATTTCTGTTTTGCCTGCCTGCGCTCATCGCGGTCCTGCTCGGTTTCCCGCGCAATATAGATGGGGCGGTGCTTCACTTCCAGATAGGTTTTGGCTAGGTACTCGCCCACAATGCCAAGGCAGAACAGCTGCACGCCGCTGCACAGCAGCATAATGCAGACCATGCTGGGCCAGCCCGCGGTCGGATCGCCAAAAATCAGAGCACGCACTACAACAAAAATAATGCCCACAAATGCCGCCAGGCAGAAGATCACACCCGCCAGCGCCGCCATAACCAGCGGCTGGGTCGAAAAGCCCACAATGCCCTCAATGGAATACTTGAACAGGCTCCAGAAGTTCCACTTGGTCTGGCCTGCCACGCGCTCCACGTTCTGGTAGGCAAACCATTTGGTCTTAAAGCCCACCCAGCTGAAAATGCCCTTGGAAAAACGGTTATACTCCGACATTTCCAACACGGCATCCACCATGCGGCGGCTCATCAGGCGGAAATCCCGCGCGCCGTCTACGATCTCGGTATCGGACATCTTGTTGATGATGCGGTAAAACAGCCGGGCAAACCAGCTGCGCACCGGGGGTTCACCCTCGCGGGTGGTGCGGCGGGTAGCCGCGCAGTCATAATCACCGGTCAGCAGGGCATCCAGCATATCCGGCAGCAGCGCAGGCGGGTCCTGCAGGTCAGCGTCCAGCGTGGCGACATAATCACCCTTGGCCGCTTTCAGGCCCGCATAAATGCCCGCTTCCTTGCCGAAATTGCGGCTGAAGGAAACGTAACGCACACGCGGGTCAGCATCGTGCAGCTCCCGCGCCACGCGCAGGGTGCCGTCTTTGGAGCCATCATCCACAAAAATAATCTCAAATTCTGCGCCGTGGCTCTTTTCCATCTGTGCCGCCACACGGGCCGCTTCCTGATAAAACAGCGGCATGGCTTCTTCTTCGTTATAACATGGAACGATCAGGCTGATCAACATTAGGGGGTCACTCCTCCCATGGTAGTTTCGTATCGTGGGTATTGCGGTCATTCGGCGGTCCATCCGGTAAAGTTCACCAGCAGGTATCCTTCCTGCAGGCTTACCCCAGCCGGGGCTTCGCCCGCTTCGGCCAGGGCATTGGCGGCATCCTGCTGGTCTGCATCCGCCAGGGTGCAGGGGCGACCCACCTGCTGCATCAGCAGGGCTATCTGTTCCTTACCGCCAAAGGCATCCTGCGCCCAGTTGATGACCATCGTCTGCGGGTTTTCGTACCGATCCAGGTCCCCCAGCGGGCCGCCCAGCACGGTATAAATCAGATACGCGGCCTTATACGCCGGGTTTGCCGCAGGGATCACCAGCCGGTCTTGCAGTTCGGGGCTTAATTCTGCCTGCCCCACAAAGGCCACCGGCAGGGTACCCGCCGGGTCCAGGTCATTCAGTTCATCTGCTGTTTTCATCAGCAAGCGTTCTTCATACTGCCAGCGGTCGCGGTTGTATCGTATCGTCCCTGTCAGGGAGATCAGTTCCACCGCCAGCATCGCCCCCGCCAGCGCGGCACAAATGATGGCTTTGGCTCCGCCCTGTTTGCCGCGGTCCAGCGCCGGGGCCAGCCACAGCCAGGCCGCAAAGGGCACAAACACAGCAAAGCACTGCACCGCGCGGGCCATCTGGGCACCGGTGCCCTGCAAGATGCCCAGCGAGAACTGCGATACAATCAGTCCCGCCGCAAACAGTGCCCGCCCATTGCCGCCGCGGTGCCGCAGGACCCACAGCACCACCGCCCAGCTGGCAAATGCCAGCAAGGCCAGCGCCGGAACGCCAAACGCACGGGCCAGATAGTTGGTCAGCCATTCCCGCACAGGGATCACAACTGCAGCCCGCACGCTGTCCCGCTGGAACCAGAAGATCGTTTTGGATGCCGTGCCATCCTGCCCGCTCACGCCGTTTGCGGCGCACAGCAGGGCGGCCAGCCCTTTGCGCAGCACCAGTGCCGCGGCCAGCGGCCACAGTCCGCGCAGAATGCTGCCCCATATCTTTCCGGCTTTTCGGCTGTGGGGTTCCGCTGCCGCGGCATCCAGCAGCAGGGCGGCGCACAGCAGCGTCAGCCAGACTGGGGCAAAGCTTTCGTACAACCCCAGTGCAAAACACAGGCAAACCACTGCGCCGCAGGCACCGGGCAGGCTGTTCCGCCAGCCGCACAGCAGGTGCGGCAGTGCCAGCGCCAAGGCCAACGCGCACAGCAGGTAGCCAAACCCAACGCCACACTGGTTGGAATACATCAAAATTTCGCCATGGTAGGGCCACAGCAGCAGCCCTGCCGCCAGCAGCTGCGCCCCCGGCTGTTTTGCCTGCCGCCGTGCCGCCGTGTACAGCACCGCGGCCAGCAGAATGCCCGCCAAGACCAGGCTGAGGGCAAAAAACAGCTCCGGCCAAAAGCGCTGGTAGGTCATGATTCCGGTCAGCGCCTGCAGCAGCCACACGGTAATGCGGCCCTGGCGCAAAAACTCTCCGCCCTGCTGGTAGGTGGCAATGGCAAGGTCGTCCATATCCACGGCGGGGGTGTTCATGGCGTAGCCGTACCCCCACAAAACTGCCAGCAGCAGCACACCCCACAGCGTTTTGCTGCGGGCCAGCCCGCACAGGTTGTTCCAAATTTGTCCCGATACGGGCAAAGCCCCCGCTTGTGCGGAGGCTTGCCGGGTGGTATCAGGTTGTAATGTCTGGCACGCCACGGGGGAACAATCAGCCCTTAACGGCGATGTTGACCAGGCGGCCCTTGACGTAAATTTCCTTGGCAATGGTCTTGCCTGCAATGGCTTCGGCCACAGCGGGGTCAGCCTTTGCAGCGGCAATGGCGTCAGCGCTTTCAATGTCAGCGGCAACGTTCAGGCGGGCCTTGACCTTGCCGTTCACCTGAACAGCAATCTCAATGGTCTGCTCCACGCACTTGGCTTCGTCATACTTCGGCCACTCGTGGTAAGCCAGGGTATCGGTGTGGCCCATCTGCTGCCACAGTTCCTCGGTCATATGGGGAACAAACGGGTTCAGCAGCTGCAGCAGCACTTCGTACTCTGCGCGGGTCGCGCCGCCCTCATCGTACAGAGCGTTCACCAAAATCATCAGCTGGGCAATGGCAGTATTGGCCTTCAGGGCGTCAATATCCTCGCCCACCTTCTTGATGGTGCGGTTGATCAAAGCTTCCAGCTTCGGGCGGTAGCCTTCGCCCTCCACCTGCTTTTCGCTCAGTGCCCAGATGCGGTCCAGAAAGCGCTTGCAGCCCTTGATGGAGTTGGTGTTCCAGGGAGCGGCTTTCTCAAAGTCGCCAATGAACATCTCGTACAGGCGCAGGGTGTCAGCGCCGTACTCGTTCACCACATCGTCCGGGTTGACAACGTTGCCCAGGGATTTGGACATCTTGACGATCGGGTGCTCGGCCATTTCGCCGTACTTTTCGACCAGAGCTTCGCGGGCAGCCTTTTCGCTGCCGTACTCGGCCAGCAGGCGCTTGCGCTCGGCATCGGGCTGGTTTTCAAAGGCATGAGGGTTCAGGCCCAGGATCATGCCGTGGGAGGTACGCTTCTGGTACGGTTCCGGCTTGGGCACTACGCCGATATCATACAGGAATTTGTGCCAGAAACGGCTGTACAGCAGATGCAGGGTGGTGTGCTCCATGCCGCCGTTGTACCAGTCCACCGGGCTCCAATATTCCAGGGCTTCCTTGCTGGCGATGGCATCCTTGTTGTGGGGGTCCATATAGCGCAGGAAGTACCAGGAAGAACCGGCCCACTGGGGCATGGTATCGGTTTCACGGGTGGCAGGGCCGCCGCAGCACGGGCAGGTGGTCTTGATCCACTCGGTGTGGCGGGCCAGCGGGCTTTCGCCGTCCGGGCCCGGCTCAAAGTCGGTAATTTCCGGCAGGCGCAGCGGCAGCTCGCTTTCGGGGATGGGCTGCCAGCCGCACTTTTCGCAGTGCACCATGGGGATGGGCTCGCCCCAGTAACGCTGGCGGCTGAACACCCAGTCACGCAGCTTGAAGTTGACCTTCTTGCAGCCCTTGTGGTTTTCTTCCAGCCAGGCATACATCTTTTCCTTGGCATCTTCAACGGACAAACCGGTCAGGAAGCCGGAGTTGACCAGCGTGCCGGTGGCAACATCGGTAAAGGCAGCCTCGTCCAGGTTGGCCGGGGTGCTGCCCTTGACAACCTCAATGATGGGCAGGCCAAACTTCTTGGCGAACTCCCAGTCGCGGCTGTCGTGGGCAGGCACGGCCATGATAGCACCGGTGCCGTAGGTTGCCAGAACATAGTCAGAGATAAAGATGGGCACCTCTGCGCCGTTGACGGGGTCGGTGGCGGTCACGCCCTCGATCTTAACGCCGGTCTTTTCCTTGTTCAGCTCGGTACGCTCAAAGTCGCTCTTGCGGGCGGCTTCATCCTGGTATGCCTTTACGGCATCCACGTTCTTGATCAGCCCGGCATCGATCCACTTTTTGATGTAGGCATGCTCCGGGGAGATGACCATGTAGGTAACGCCGAACAGGGTATCCGCGCGGGTGGTATAAACGGTCAGGGTATCACCGGCAGAGGTTTCAAAGTTGACCTCAGCGCCATGGCTGCGGCCGATCCAGTTGCGCTGCTGGGTCTTGACGCGGTCGATGTAATCCACCTGGTCCAGGTCATCGATCAGGCGGTCCGCGTAAGCGGTGATCTTCAGCATCCACTGGCTCTTCACGCGCTGCACAACGGGGCTGCCGCAGCGCTCGCACACGCCGTTTACAACTTCCTCGTTGGCCAGAACGACCTTGCAGCCGGTGCAGTAGTTGACGGTGGTAGCCTTTTTATAAGCCAGACCGTGCTTGTACAGCTGCAGGAAGATCCACTGGGTCCACTTGTAGTATTCGGGGTCGGTGGTGTTGATCTCGCGGTCCCAGTCAAAGCTCAGGCCCAGTGCCTGCAGCTGGCTCTTGAAGCGGGCCACGTTCTTGGCGGTCACAATTTCCGGGTTGATGTGGTTTTTCAGGGCATAGTTCTCGGTCGGCAGACCAAAAGCATCCCAGCCCATCGGGTACAGGACATTATAGCCGCACTGACGCTTTTTGCGTGCCACAATATCCAGCGCGGTATAGCTGCGGGGGTGGCCAACATGCAGGCCGGCCGCAGACGGGTACGGGAATTCTACCAGTGCGTAGAACTTGGGTTTGGAATGGTCGATCTCGGCATGGAAGGTGTGTTCATCCTGCCATACCTTTTGCCATTTGGCCTCAACGGCCTTGAAATCATATTTCATAAAGCTTCTCTCCCCACAGAAATTTGTGCGTACTGTGCTTTTGCGCTCCGCATCGGCTCCCCTGGAGGGGAGCTCCGGCGCAGCCGGTGAGGGGTGGTTCGGCATCACGCACCCCTGTATTTTATGTTCTTTCGGGGTGCCACCCCTCAGGCATCTGCGGTGCCAGCTCCCCTCAAGGGGAGCCATCCAGCATCCATGTTTACGCCTGCTCTTCCGGCTTTTCTTCCCATTCTTCGGCGGGCAGCTCCTTGGCGTCGGCCCACAGGTGCTCCAGGTCATAGAAGTCATGGGCTTCCGGCGTAAATACATGCACAATCACACTGCCGTAATCCAGCAGCACCCAGCGGTTGCCGTCATGGCCTTCGGTGCGCAGCACGTTCACGCCTGCGCGGCCCAGCTGGAAGTCCGCCTCGTCTGCCAGCGCGCCCACATGGGTGGTGGAATTGCCGGTTGCGATCACGAAATAATCCGTTACCGTGGTCAGGTTTTCCACATGCAGGATGCGGATATTATAGCCTTTTTTCGCGTCCAGCGCGCGGGCCAGACGGATGGCAAGTTCTTTGCTTTCCATTCAATTCTCCTTTGTTGCAGGATTTTTATTCTGCCGGGGTGCTGTCCCCATCGGCGGCATCGTCCGGTGCCGGGGTTGCGGTATCGTAAACGTCCGTTGTGGCAGAACCGTCAATGTTGTTTGTCTGCTGTGCGTCCGAAATTTCTTCGTTCAGGCTTCCCATAAACTGCACGCTGGGGTCAGAAGCCGTCAGGCCGCTCAAATCAAACAGGCCGTCATCCCCTGCAATGTTCAGCTGGCTGGCGTCCACCGGGCCGCTGTTCTCGCGGAAATACTCGTTCAGCAGGTCTGCCGTCTCCTGCCTTGCCACCACAACGGTACTGTTGCCGTTATAGCTGATGGCCTGGCCCATATACACGGGAACCTGGCAGAACATAATGTTGGAGCTGGAAATTTTCAGCATACTGACCGCCACGCTGACCAGCTCGGTTGCGCTCAGGTCGGTTTCCATCTGGCTGGTAATGACCGGCAGCAGCTTGGCGATATCCCACGCCGTCATGCTGCGCATACGGGCGAACAGCGCCGCATAGAAGTACCGCTGCATCCGCAGGCGGCCCAGGTCAGAGTCCGCATAAATATGGCGGGTCCGCAGGAAGAACTCTGCCGCCGCGCCGTCCATGGTCTGGTAGCCCTGGCTCAGGTGGCTGCCGCCGTAATCCATATCCTGCGGCACATACACCTGAATGCCGCCGAAGGTATCAATGATCTGGGTCAGCGCTTCCAGTCGGACGGACAGATAGCCGTCCACATGCAGGCCAAAAATGCTATAGATCTCATCGGCCAGCGCGCTGATGTTGTTGCTGCCGTTGGAGCCCTGCGTTTTGGCAATGGCGTTGATCTGATAATTGCCGGAGAAGCTGGCATCCGTGGTAACAAAGATGTTGCGCGGGATCTGCAGCATCTTGACCTGGCCGGTCTCATTGTTGAAGTGCAGGTACAAAATCATGTCGGTCATGCCGTCATCTACCTGCGAATCGGTCTCCTGCCCTGTCTCGGTGGAGCGGTCAATGCCCACCACCAGCAGGTTGAACTCTTTGCCCGCATACTCTTTGGGGGTGTTGATCAGCTGGTTCAGGCTGATGGACCCTGCCGACGGTGCAATGGCGTGCATGATAAAGGCGACCGTGCCGAAAAAGATCACAGCGATGGCCAGCAGGGTGCCCAGCAGCACCTTCCACCAGCCGCCTTTTTTCTTTTTCTTGCCGTTCGGGCCATAGGGGCCTGCGCCGCCTTTGCCTTTGCGGCTGCCGCCCTTGGGCGGTTTGCCACCGCCGCCTGCGGCAGATTTGCTGCCGCTCCTGCCTGCGGCGGATTTTCCGCTTCCGGCTGCCGGTTTCCCGGCGCTGCGTGAAGCCTGCATAACGGTGTCCTCCTGCTGCGGCGCGGCCTGGGGTGCAGCGGGCTGGGCTGCCGGTTGGGCAGCGCGGCGGGCCACACGCGCCTGATACTCTGCATCCGCGTTCATATCATAATGTGCGCGGCTGCCTTTGGTTTCGTTCAGGTCCAGCCGGCGCATCTGGGTGCGGGTGGCCCCCTGTGCGCTCTGGCTGCGGGCGCGGCGCTGCAGCTCCAACGCTTGGCGCTGGGCGCGGGTCAGGGGCTGCTCGCTCTGGGCAGCGGCCTGGGCCTGCTGGCGCGCGGCAGCTTCGCGGGCAGCGTGGGCTTCCTGAGCCTGCTGCTGGGCAGCAGCGGCGCGGGCTTCCTGCTCTTTCTGCTGGGCGGCGCGGTAGCGGTCAACATCGGTTTGCTGCACACGGTTAAAGCTGCGGGTGCGGCGGGTGTTATTGGCGGCAAGCTGCTGTGCACGGCGGCGGGCAGCTTCGTACTCATCCTGATTCAGCGCACTGCCTGTTTTCACAGTACGCCCGGTGTTCACCGTGCGCGGCGCGTCACCAGCATGGTAGACATTGCGCGGCGCATCGCCGGTGTTTACCCTGCGGATCTCGCTCATAACGTTCCTCCCTTTTATTCAAATGATGGGAACTGGTCTTTCATCTTATTCGGTTACGTCACACCCGCAAAAGGCAGTGCCTGCCCCTTTATCGGGCACAGGCCGCGCGGGCATCATCCAGTGCGGCAACGGTATCGGGGTCCAGTGGGTTGCCTTTTTCGCGCACAAAGGCAATGCTTTGTTCCAGTGCATGGCACAGCGCCAGGTCCAGGTTCTGCATTTCCTCGGCACGCAGCGCCTCCACACCGGGGTAATCCCGTTCGGCACTGGTCATATCCGCCATGTAAATAATTTTATCCAACAGGCTCATGTTCTGTTTGCCGGTGGTATGGCACTCAATGGCAGATAAAATTTCCGGGTCCGTCACACCCCACTGTGTCTGACACAAAACCGAGGCCGCGTACCCATGCCACACCGGCGCAGGGCGCTTGGCGGCATTTTTAGCTATTATAGCATTGTCAGCAAAAATCTGCAACATCTCTGCCTTGGGCAGTTCTTTCGCGCTGTCGTGCAAAAGTGCCGCTAATGCGGCCTTTTCCTCATCCGCGCCATAACGTTTTGCCAGCTTGACTGCCATTTTTTTTACATTTATGGTGTGCTTGTAACGCTTTTCGCTCAAACGGCTTTTTACCAGCGTTTTTGCTTCGTCCACTGTCATCAAAGATCCGCATCCTTTCCCTATTTTATTGTACCCTGTCTATGGCTTCAAATCAGCCCGCCGTACAGCCCGTTCCGGTGTATCACATCCGCCACCGGCGGGGGCAGCAGCTCCTTCAGCCGGGCAGGGGGATACTTTCCTGCGCGGATATCGCTGGAGGCACACTCCAGCACCGGGGCATCCGCAAACATGATCTTTCCGCCTGCTTCTTCCAGCTTTTGGGCTGCTGCGTGCAAGGCGTCGCCATCGCCGGGTTCCCGGCTTTGCACCACCAGGGTGACCATAGCCAAAATTTCCCGCCAGCGGTACCATTCATCAAATGTTTCCAGCATATCGCTGCCAATTGTCATATACAGCTGAGCACCGGGATACTTTTCCTGCAGCATGCTGACGGTATTATAGGTATAGCTGCGGCCCGCGCGGTCCACTTCCCACTGGCTCACCTGCACCTGGGGGCCAAGCGCCTTAAAGCATTCGCACATGGCAAGGCGCAGTTCGCCCGGCGTTGCGCTGGCGTGCTTGTGGGGTGGGATGCCCGCCGGCATAACCAGCACCACATCCGGCTGCACCGCCTGCATAGCGGCCCGCAGGTTGTTCATGTGCCCGGCGTGGGGCGGGTCAAATGTGCCGCCAAATAGCAGTGCTTTCATCTTACTTTTTCAGCAGTTCCGCATAAGCAGATTCCTTCGGCTTTTTGCGGAACAGCACAAACTTGCGGCCAATCACCTGCACGCACTCTGCATGGATGGCTTCGCACAGGATGTCGGCGGCCTCGCGGGCATCATACTCGCTGTTTTCCAGCACCTTCAGCTTGATCAGCTCGCGGGCTTTGATGCAGTCATCCACGCCCTTGATCAGCGTTTCATCAATTTCGCCCTTGCCGATCTGGAAAACCGGCTCCATGGTGTTGGCCATGCCGCGCAGTGCGGCGCGCTGTTTGCTTGTCAAAGACATTGTTCGCTCCTTATTGTTCAGTCAAAATCAAATCGTTCTATTCAGTTTTTCTCTGCGGCTCATTCGCCCAAAAATGCGGCGAGCTCGGCTTCCAGCTTTTCCATGGCGCGGCCGCGGTGGCTGATGGCGTCTTTTTCGGCATCGGCCAGCTCGGCATAGGTGCGGTGTGCAGTGTTGGGTACCGTGCCGCCGCCGGGCAGGCCGACGGCATCGGGGATAAACAGCGGGTCATACCCAAAACCATTATCGCCCGCCGGGGTCAGGGCCACGTTGCCGGGGCATTCGCCGGTCACAACCAGCTCCCGCCCATCCGGCAGGATCAGGCAGACCGCCGAAACAAATTTTGCGGTGCGCTGCTCCAGCGGCACATTCTGCATTTCCGCCATCAGTTTTTCATTGTTGGCGGCATCGTTGCCGTGCTCGCCCGCATAGCGTGCGCTGTACACGCCGGGTGCCCCGTTCAGGGCATCCACGCACAGGCCGGAATCATCCGCCACGGTGGGCAGGCCGGTTGCCTTGCAAAAGGCTTCGGCCTTAATCTTTGCGTTTTCCGCAAAGGTGGTTCCGGTCTCCTCCGGGTCCAGGGTCACCCCCAGTTCCCGCAGGCTTTTTACCTCGTGGCCGCAGCGGGTCAGGATGCGGCGCAGCTCTTTCAGCTTGCCCGCATTGTTGGTGGCTGCACAAACGATCATGCCTGTTCCTCCCCTGCCTGCTCCGTTTCCTCTTTTTTATGCTGCGGAACCTCCGGCAGCAGGGCTTCGGCAAAATCGGTGGCGGAGAAGAAGATCAGGTCGTCGATCTTTTCCCCCACGCCCACAAAACGGATGGGCAGGCCCAGCTTTTCGTGCACACCGATGATGCAGCCGCCCTTGGGGGTGCCGTCCAGCTTGGTCAGCACAACGCCGGTGGCACCGGCGGCGCGGCAGAACTCCTGTGCCTGGCTGATGGCGTTCTGACCGGTAATGGCATCCAGCACCAGCAGCACTTCCAGGCTGGCATCCGGGCTGGCCTTTTTCACGCTGCGGCTGATCTTTGCCAGTTCGTCCATCAGGCCCTTTTTGTTGTGCAGGCGGCCTGCGGTATCGGCAATGACCATATCATAGCCGCGGGCCGTGGCGGATTTGACCGCATCAAAAATCACGGCTGCGGGGTCAGCGCCCTCGCCCGCCTTGACCAGCGGCACCCCGGCACGGTCGGCCCAGGTTTCCAGCTGTTCGCTGGCCGCTGCGCGGAAGGTATCGCCTGCCGCCAGCATGACCCGCTTGCCCAGATCCTTGTACAGATAAGCCAGCTTGGCAATGGTGGTGGTTTTGCCCACGCCGTTCACGCCCACAACCAGAATAACCGCCGGTTTGCCGCTCAGGTCCAGGTCAGTTTTGGGGCTTACCTCGCGGCGGATGATATCGCGCAGGGCATCCAGCGCTTCCTGGCCGGTATGCAGGCCGTTGATCTCTACCTCATCGCGCAGCTCGTCCACCAAACGCACCGCGCAGCTGGGGCCGACATCGGCCAGAATCAGCTGCTCTTCCAAATCATTATACAGGTCATCATCAATGACAGAGCTGGTCAAGGTGTTGACGATGTTCTGGAAAAAGTCCGTTCTGGTTTTTTCCAGGCCATCGCTCATTTTCTTCTTTTTCTTAAAAATATCGAAGAATCCCATGGCGGTTCCTCCTTTGAATTAACTGATCAGATCAGCGGAAACGTTTTCGAGGTCAAGGCGCAGGATTTTGGAAACACCATCCTCCTGCATGGTCACGCCGTACAGCACATCAGCTGCTTCCATGGTGCCGCGGCGGTGGGTGATAACGATGAACTGGGTGCGTTCGGTCATGCGGCGCAGATACTGCGCATAGCGCGTAACGTTCACATCGTCCAGTGCAGCTTCAATTTCGTCCAGGATGCAGAACGGCGACGGGTTGACGGCCAGAATGGCAAAATAAATGCTGATGGCCACCAGCGCCTGTTCGCCGCCGGACAGAGCCGACAGGTTTTTGATGACCTTGCCGGGGGGCGAAACCTGAATTTCAATGCCGGAGTTCAGCACATCGTTCTCATCCGAAAGATAGAGCCTCGCCGAACCGCCGCCGAACAGCTCGCGGAAGATCGCACCGAAGTTGCGGTTGATCTCCTTAAAGCTGGCGGTGAACATCTCCTGCATTTCGCTGCACAGCTCGGCAATCATTCGGTTCAGCTCCGCGCGGGATTTCTCCACATCGGTGACCTGTGCTTTCATGAAGTCGTACCGTTCTTTAACTTCCTTGTACTCTTCGATCGCGCCCACATTCACGTTGCCCAGCGCGCGGATCTTGCCGCGCACTTCGGCCACCTGGCGGCGCAGGTCTGCCACATTGGCAAAGGGTACACAGAGCTTTTCCGCCTCGGCTTCGGTCAGCTGGTACTCCTCCCACAGCTTGGATGCAGTGGTGTTCAGCTCAGTTTCCGCCGCAGTCTTGCGCTCGGCCAGGCGGGCCATCTCGCCGCTCATCCGCTCGCGCTCATCGGTCAGGGTGCGGTTTTCCTGGGTCAGGCGGGTCACAGCGGCTTCCTTTTCCATGCGCTCGGCATTAGCCTTGCGGATGGTTTCCTCCGCCGCGGTGATCTTCTGTTTGTTTTCTTCGCTGGCTCGCTTGATTTCATTGGCGCGCAGCTCATTGGCGGCAATGCGCTCTTTGGCGGCGGCCACATTGGCCTGCAGTTCCCGCACGCGGGCTTCGGCTTCGCCGCTGCGGCCTTTCAGGGTTTCCAGCGCGGCTTCGTGCAGGCTCAGATCCTTCTCGGTGCGCAGCTTCTGCATTCGGTTATCCGAAAGTTTCTGCGATGCTTCCTCCCGCTGGCGGGTCACATCGCTGGTGGAAGCGCCCAGGCTTTCCAGCTCTTTGCGGTGCGTTTCAATCTCGGCTTCCGCCTGTTTGCGGGCGTTTTCTGCCTGGGCGGCGGCCGCAGTGTTCTCCCGCAGCTGCTGTTCCAGCGCGGCGATCTCCTGCCCGCGGTGGGCGGCAGCATTCTTGCCCTCTTCCAGCGCGGTGTTCAGCTGATCCAGCTCCATCTCGGCTTTCAGGCGGGCCGCAGCGGCGGTCATGCCCTCGCTCTCGGCACCGGCCAGCTGGGCGGTCAGGTTATCCACCTCTGCTTTGCGGGCGGCGGCCTCCTTTTCGGCTGCTGCGCGGCGCTCGTCCAGTTTCAGCACCTTGGCACGCAGTTCGTCCAGTTCCTGCTTGCGGCTGAACACACCCACGCTGCGCGCGGTGGAACCGCCGGTAAAGGAACCGCCTGCGTTGATGACCTGGCCGTCCATTGTGACAATGCGGTTGCGGTAGCCAAGATTTTTGGCCACCACCGACGCTTCGCCCAGATCCTCCACCACAATAATGCGGCCCAGCAGGTTATCAATAATATGCTGGTACTGGGGGGCGATCTCCACCAGGTCGGCGGCCACTTCCGCCGTACCAGTCAGGCGGCCATTGAATCGGCTGCCCTGCACGGTATCCAGCGGCAGGAAGGTTGCGCGTCCGGCGCGTTCTTCCTTCAAAAAGGTGATGGCCGCGCGGGCGCAGCCCTGGTCCTGCACCACAATGTTCTGCAGCGCAAAGCCCAGTGCCGTTTCAATCGCGATTTCGTACCCCTTGCGCACGCTCAGGATACCGGCCACCGGGCCGATGATGCCCCGCAGCCGTCCGCCGCCCGCGGCGCGCATGACGGCTTTTACACTCTGCTGGTAGCCGTCCATGTTGCGCTCCAGATCCTCCAGAATGCGGATGCGCTGGGCGGTGTTGTTTTTATCCGCTGCGGCCTTCTGCAAAGCTTCAGCGGCTTCCGCCTGCTGGCGGCGGCGGCTTTCCAGCTTGAGCTTTAAGCCGGAGCGGATGTTATCGTTGCGGGTCACGGCTTCCTCGCACTCTTTCAGGTGCTCGGCAGCAGCGTCCCGTTCCTCGGTCAGTTTTTGTGCCACATCGCCTGCGGCGGCTTCCTGGTTTTTCAGGCCGTTCAGCTGGGCGCGGGCGGCCTCCACGGCAGATTGCAGCCCCGCACCCCGCACCTGCAGGGCAGTGGCATTCTGCTGCATGCGGGCCATGGCGGCGCTCACGATCTCCCGCCGCTCACCGCTTTGCAGCGCCTGCTGTTCCAGCGTGTTCAGCTGCTGGCGCAGCTTATCCGCCTCGGCATCCATGTTTTGCAGCACGGTTTGCAGCTGGGTGATTTCCGCTTTGTGCTCGTCCGCTTCCTGCGCAATCCCCTTTGCGCCTTCCCCGGCGCGGGTCAGCTCATCGCTGGCGCTGCGGATCTGCTCGTTCGCGTGTTCGGTTTCGTTCTGCAAAACTGCCAGCTGGCTTTCGCTCCCGGCGTTCTGCTCGGTAATGGTGCGGATCTCAGCGTTCGCTTCCTCCACCTGCAGCATCAGCTGCTGGGCTTCGGCGCGCAGGGCTTCGGTGCGGGTGTCAAATTCATCCAGCTGGCGGGAAATGCGTGCATAGTCGCTTTCCGCCGCCTCATACTTGCGCTGCTGGTCCCGCACCGTATCCTGTGCGCGGCGGATTGAATCCACCCACAGGGTAATTTCCAGCCCCTTGCGGGTCTCGGAATATGCCAGGAACTGCTCCGCCTTTTCGCTGTCGCGTTTCAGGGGTCCAACCCGCTTTTCCAGCTCACCCAGGATATCCCGCAGGCGTTCCAGATTGCCCTCCGCCGCGGCCAGGCGGCGTTCGGCTTCATTTTTGCGGTAGCGGTATTTGGCAATGCCAGATGCTTCCTCAAAAATCTCGCGCCGCTCGGTGGATTTTGCACCAACGATCTCCGCAATGCGCCCCTGACCCACAATGGCGTAGCCATCGCGCCCAAGGCCGGTATCCAGCAGCAGCTCGTACACATCTTTTAAGCGCACGCTCTGGCCGTTGATGGTATACTCGCTCTCCCCGCTGCGGTAATAGCGGCGGCCAATGGTTACTTCGTCCGCGTCCATTTCCAGCCCATGATCGGAGTTATCAATGGTCAGTGATACCGCCGCATAGCCCATTGCGCCGCGGGTCTGGGTGCCGCCAAAAATAACGTCCTCCATCTTGCCCGCACCGCGCAGCTGTTTGGAGCTGGTTTCGCCCAGAACCCACCGGATGGAATCCGAAATGTTGCTTTTGCCGGAGCCGTTCGGCCCCACAACACCGGTAATGCCTTCGCCAATGGTGATCCGCGTTTTATCCGGGAAGGACTTGAAGCCCTGTATCTCAAGTTCTTTTAAGCGCATAGATGCCCCTTTTTATGCCTGCTGTTCCAGCTTGGTCAGCGCCGCTTTGGCAGCCTGCTGTTCCGCAGCCTTTTTGCTGCGGCCTTCGCCCACAGCCAGCGCCTTGCCGTTCAGCGCCACAGTAACCTGGAACCGCTTATCATGCGCCGGGCCGGATTCCCCTGTCACGGTGTAGGTCAGGCGGTCGTCCGGGTGTTTCTGCACCACTTCCTGCAGGGCGGTCTTGTGGTCATCCTCGGCGGTTTTGCCCTCCGTGATGAACGGCAGGATAAAGTTGCGGGCGGTCTCAATGCCGCCGTCCAGGAACAAAGCGGCAATGGTGGCTTCAAACGCATCCGAAACCACGCTGGGGCGGCAGCGCCCGCCGCCCAGCTCCTCGCCGCGGCCCAGCCGCAGGTAAGAGCCCAGGTCGATCTCCTGCGCAAACTGGAACAGCGCGTCCTCGCTGACCAGCGAAGCGCGCATGCGGGACAGTTCGCCCTCCGGGCGGGTGGAATGGTGGAACAGATAGTTTGCCACCACAACGGACAGCACACTGTCGCCCAAAAATTCCAGCCGCTCGTTATACAGCGTAGGGGTTTTGCTCTCGTTGGCGTAAGAGCTGTGGGTCAGCGCCGTGATGAGCAGTTCTTTATTCTTAAAATGGTAATGCAGCTTTTCTTCCAATTCCTCAGGGGTACGCGTGGTCATAAGATTGCCTTACCTTTCGTTCTCTCTGTTTTGCGATTGTATATCGGGATATTTTGCAGGCCGGGCGGGCAATGCCCGCCCCTGCAATGGGCTTTGGTTTTGCGGCTATCCCGTAGGGGCGCACATTGTACGCCCGCTGCCTATATTATTTTCAACGGACCGGGCGAGCACTGCTCGCCCCTACAATGGGCTGCGACTGGTTTTTGGTCCCGCCATTCACTCATTTCGCGCGGGCTGCGATATTTCTATCCACGCGCCACGCGCCAAAAAATATGCCTTATTCCGCGTCTGTCTTTTCTGCTGCGGCCTTGGCGGCTACTTCAGCCAGGGCGCTCTGCATGGTGCCGCACAGGTCATTGGCAACGCACAGCTTTGCCTGGCGGATGGCATTCTTGATGCCCTTGGCCTTGCTGGAACCGTGTGCCTTGATGACCGGCTTTGCCGCGCCCAGCAGCGGTGCGCCGCCGATCTCCTCAGAGTCCATCATGTGCTTCAGATTGCGCAGCCCGCCTTTTACGCCAAGGTAGCACAGCTTGGTCACAATGCTCTGCATAAAGATGTCTTTCAGCATGCCCAGCAAAGTACCTGCCACACCCTCGGTCAGCTTCAGCACCACATTGCCCACAAAGCCATCGCAGACGATAACGTCCACCTCACCAGCCATAATATCACGCGGCTCAATGTTGCCCACAAAGCGGATGGCCGGGTTTGCTTTCAGCAGGCCGTGGGCTTCGCGGTACATCGGGGTGCCCTTGGTGTCCTCGGCGCCGTTGTTCACCAGCGCGACGGCGGGGTCCTTGCGGCCCATGACCTTATTCATGTACACGCTGCCCATGGTGCCAAAGGCATTCAGCATCTCGGCACGGCATTCGGCGTTTGCGCCGCAGTCCAGCAGCAAAAACGGCTGCTTTTTGCCTGGCATGCAGGTAGCCAGCGCCGGGCGCTTGACCCCCTTGACGGTGCGCACGATCAAACTGGTGCCCACATGCAGCGCGCCGGTGGAACCAGCGGAAACAAAGGCATCCGCCTCGCCGTTTTTCAGCATCGTCAGGCCTTTGACCAGGCTGGAATCCGTTTTGTGGCGCACGGCCTTGACCGGGTCATCGTGCATATCCACATCCTCGGTGCAGTGAATCAGCTCAAAGGGGGTCAGGTCCACGCCAAGCTCCTGGGCAGCGGCCTTGATCTTGGCTTCATCACCCAGCAGGGCCAGGGTCATGCCGTCACCAAACTCTTTTACCGCGTCGGCTGCGCCCTGTACGGTCGATTTCGGGGCGTTATCGCCGCCCATTGCGTCCAGTAAAATTTTCATAATCCACCTCAGTGTTCCGCTTCGGCTGCCCATACCCGCATAGCGGCCTGTGCAGCATCAGAAAGTGCCATATACCGTTCGCGCTTATCCCGGATGGTGTTGATCTCCTCTGTGCGCGGCAGAATGCCCATGTTGGCACCCATGGGCTGGAAGTCCTTGTTGGGGGTGGTGATATAATCGATCAGTGCACCGCACATTGTTGTGGTCGGCGGGGGCGGCAGCTCTCTGCCCTGCAAACGGGCGTACAAATTGTGCGCTGCTAGCAGGCCGGAAGCCGCGCTTTCCATATAGCCCTCAAACCCGGTGATCTGCCCGGCAAAAAACACGTTGGGGTGCTCTTTCAGGTAGAGCCCCTTGGTCAGCACCGCCGGGCTTTCCAAAAAGGTATTGCGGTGCATCACGCCATAGCGGATGAACTCTGCATGTTCCAGGCCGGGAATCATCGAAAAAACGCGCTTCTGCTCGCCCCATTTCAAATTGGTCTGGAAGCCGACAATATTGTACAGCGTGCGGGCGGTGTTTTCGGCGCGCAGCTGTACGTTGGCCCAGGGGCGGTGGCCGGTGCGCGGGTCCCGCAGGCCCACCGGGCGCAGCGGGCCATAGCGCATGGTATCCGCCCCGCGGCCCGCCATCACCTCAATAGGCATACAGCCTTCGTACACCGTCAGCTCCCCATCAAAGTCATGCAGAGGGGCGCGCTCCGCGTTCAACAATTCGTTATAAAACGTTTCATATTCCAATTTGTTGAATGGGCAGTTCAGGTAATCGGCTTCACCGCGCCCGTAGCGGGACGCCGCAAAGATCTTTTCCATGTCCAGGCTTTCGGCGCTCACAATGGGGGCCACCGCGTCAAAAAAGCTCAGCCGGTGGCTGCCGGTCAGCGCGGCAATCTGCTCCGCCAGCGCACCCTCGGTCAGCGGGCCGGAAGCCACCAGCACCGGAACGCTTTCGTCCAGCACGGTCACTTCCTCGCGGTGAACGGTAATGCCCGAGTTCTTTTCCACCATTTCCGTCACGGCGGTGGAAAACACATCACGGTCCACCGCCAGCGCACCGCCAGCCGCCACGCGGGCAGTCTCGGCAGCATCCAGCAGGTGGGACCCCATCATGCGCATTTCAATTTTCAGCAGGCCGGAAGCCGAATCCGGCCGTTCCGCCTTGAGGGAGTTGGAGCAGATCAGCTCCGCAAAGCCTGCACTTTTGTGCGCCGGCGAAAACTTGACCGGCTTTTGCTCGTACAGGTCCACCTGCACGCCGTGGTCCGCCAGCCAAAGGGCGGCTTCACACCCGGCCAGCCCGGCACCGATGATTTTGATTTGCATGCGTTATTTCTCCGCGTTCGTCTTTTCGATATTCTTCACAAACCCGCAGCCCTCTTTGGCGCAGTACAGCTGGCCGCGGCGCTTGAACAACGTTTTGCCGCAGTGGGGGCAGGTTTCCGGCACGGGTTCATCCCATGTCATAAAGTTGCAGGTGGGGTAGTTGCTGCAGCCGTAATACACGCGGCCCTTCGCGCTTTTGCGCAGCAGCATATGGCCGCCGCACAGCGGGCACAGGCCGCCGGTATCCTTTACAATGGGGTGGGCGTTGCGGCACTCCGGAAAGCCGGAACACGCCACAAACTTGCCGTACCGCCCGCTTTTGATCACCATGGGGCGGCCGCATTTTTCGCAGATCTCGTCGGTGGGGATATCCTCCACCTTGATCTTTTTGCCCTCCATGTTCTTCTCGGCGGCTTCCAGGCTTTTTTCAAAGCCCTGGTAGAAATCGTCCACTGTTTTGACCCAGTCCGCCTTACCGGCTTCCACAACGTCCAGCTTTTTCTCCATATCGGCACTGAACATCGGGTCCACGATATCGGGGAACTGTTCCAGCATGACCTGGTTCACCGCGCGGCCCAGCGGGGTGGTTTTGAGCTTTTTCTGCTCCTTTTCCACATAGCCGCGGTCCACAATGGTGGTAATGATCGGCGCATAGGTGGAAGGGCGGCCAATACCGTTTTCTTCCAGCGCATGAATCAGCGTTGCTTCAGTATAGTACGGCGGCGGCTGGGTGAATTTCTGCTCCGCCGAAAGCTTGTTCAGTTTCAGGTCCTGGCCCACTTCCAGCGGGGGCAGGGCGGTTTCTTTCTTCTGCTTATCGTCGGTGGCTTCCTCATACAAAGCGGTAAAGCCGTCAAACGTTACATGGAAACCCGATGCGCGGAAGATATAATCCCCCGCCGTGATGTTGGCCGAAACGGTATCCATCAGGCAGTCTGCCATCTGGGATGCCATAAAGCGGCTCCAGATCAGGCGGTACAGCTTGGCTTCATCGCCGGAGATGCTGCCCTCCACCTGGTCCGGCGTCAGTTCCGGCATCGAGGGGCGGATGGCTTCGTGGGCATCCTGCGCCGCTGTGGCGGAGCGGGATTTCCAGACGCGCTTTTTGTTGCAGACGTAATTTTCGCCCCAGGTCTTGCCGATAAAGGTCTTAGCGGCTGCGGCGGCTTCGTCCGCAATGCGCAGGCTGTCGGTACGCATATAGGTGATCAGACCGATCTGGCCATAGCCGTGCACCTCCATACCTTCATACAGGCGCTGGGCGGCACGCATGGTGCGGGTGGCCGAAAACCCCAGTGCGCGGCTGGCATCCTGCTGCAGGGTGGAGGTGATGAACGGTGGCTGCGGCTGGCGGCGGCGCTGGCCCTTATCCACACGGGTCACGGTGTAGGGTTTGCCGTCCAATGCGGCCAGAATGGCATCCGCCTGTTTTTTATTTTTCACCACCAGCTTGGTACCGTCCGCCTGGGCTGTCAGCCGTGCGTTGAACGCACAGCCGCTCTGGCGGGGCTTCAGGTTGGCGTCAATGTTCCAGTATTCTTCGGGCTTAAAGTTTTCAATTTCGATCTCGCGGTCGCGGATAATGCGCACCGCCACGCTCTGCACGCGGCCAGCCGAAAGCCCGCGGCGCACCTTATGCCACAAAAACGGGCTGAGCTTATAACCTACCAGGCGATCCAGCGCGCGCCGGGCCTGCTGGGCGTTGAACAGATCCATATCAATGGTGCGCGGGTGGGCCATCCCCTCCTGCACGCCCTTTTTGGTGATCTCGTCAAAGGTCACGCGGTTGGGGGCGGTGGGGTCCAGCCCCAGCACATTGGCCAGATGCCAGCTGATTGCCTCACCTTCACGGTCCGGGTCGGTTGCCAGATAGACGGTCTGTGCTTTTTTCGCTTCGGCTTTCAGGTCCTTGACCAGCGCGGTCTTGCCTTTGATGGTAATATACTTTGGGGTATAGCCATGTTCCACATCAATGCCCAGCGTGCTGGCGGGCAGGTCCCGGATATGGCCCATGCTGGCCGTTACAGTATAGCCGCGGCCCAGGTATTTGCCAATGGTCTTTGCCTTGGCCGGGGATTCCACGATCACCAGCTTGGTGCCGGGCTTTGCTTCGGTCTTTTTGGCGGTGCGCTTTGCGGCAGGTTTTTCGGCTGCGGTTTCGCCGTCCTCTGCCTTAGCTGCCTTGGTTTTGGTCGTTGTCTTTTTCGTGGTTGCTTTTTTTGCTGCCGGTTTTTTCGCTGCAGTCTTTTTTGCGGCAGTTTTTTTCGCCGGGGTTTCTTCCGGCTGCGCTGCCTGCTGGGCAGTCAGCTCCAGTTCAGTTTGCTTTGCCATATCTGTTTCTCCCAAATTGGCGTATAAATTCTATCTTAATCGGATACTTTCCGTAATGTCACCATACATGCGGGCCATATCCACCCGCTGCGGCTGGGGCCGCTTGCCCTTATGCCGCGGTATACCGGCCCCCGCCGTTATCCACGGCGGCGCCGGCAAATTCCAGCTCCATGAGCGCCGCCAGAACAGCCTGCACAGCAAGCCCCGTTGCGGCGGCCAAATCATCTGCCGTCTGCGCTTTAGGGCCCAGTTCTGCCAGCACGGTGCGGGCGTTGGGGGTCAGCTCATCCAGCATAACCCCCTCCTGCACCAGCTCGGTGCCGCCGGGTGCAATGTGCAGGGTATCCAGCACATCATCCGCCGTGCACAGGGCGCGGGCGCGGCCGGTACGCAGCAGTTCATTGGTGCCCTCGCTGGTGGGGCTGTAAATGCTGCCGGGTACCGCAAACACCGGCCTGCCGTACTCTTCGGCATGGCTCACGGTGTTCAGCGTTCCGCTGCGGGTGCGGGCTTCTGCCACGCAGAGGGCTTCGCTTAAACCGGCAATCAGCCGGTTGCGGGCCAAAAAGGTCCCTGTCATTTTGCCCGTATAATCCGGCGGGTATTCGCTCAGCACGGCACCTCCCAGAGCTTCCAGCTCCGCGCGCAGGGTCACGTTCACCGCTGGGAAGGTCTTGTTGATGGCCGTGCCCATAAAAGCAACGGTCTGCTGCCCGGCTTCCACCGCCGCGCGGTGGCCTGCGCCGTCTAGCCCTTCGGCCAGCCCGCTTACGATCACCCCCCCCCGCTCCGCCATTGTCAGCGAAAGATCCCGGCAGGCGGAAAGCCCATACTTTGTGGGGCGGCGGGTACCCACCATGCCCACATACCGCCGCCCGTTCAGGCAGGCAGGGTTTCCGGTGCCGTACAGCACCAACGGCAGGTCGGGCAGGTCCCGCAGCCGCTGGGGGTAATCGGCGCTGTCCGGTGTCAGGATAAAAATATTCAAATCATCGCAGCGCTTTTTCAGCCCCGCCATTTGGGCCGGGGCCACCGCCTGCATAAATTCGTGGGCTTTTGCGCTCAGGTATTCCGGCGGGTTCCTGCCCGCTTTTACCTGGCCATACAGTTCGGCCGGGTCCGGGTATTCTTCCAGAAGTCTGCCCGCCAGGCGGCAGCCGGACCCAAGCGCTTCGGCCAGCCACAGCCAATACAGTGTGCTGTCCATACCTTATTATACACCTCTGAAGTGCCAAAGCAAGACGCTACCTGCAACCCCGGCGTTCAGGCTTTCCACCAGGTCCGTCATCGGGATGCGCACCGCCATATCGCAGGCCTGCACGGCAGCGTCCGTCAAGCCCTGTCCCTCACTGCCGATCACAGCGCACAGGCCGTCCGGGTAGCTCTGCGGGGCTTCGTCCAGCGGGCGGGAATGGTAGAGCGCCGCAGCCAGGCAGACTACGCCGCGTGCGCGCAGCTGCTGCAATGCCTGCGGCAGATCCTGCACCGGGGCCACCGGCAGCCGCCCGGCTGCCCCCATGGATGCCCGCAGTGTTTTGGGGGCAAAGGGTGCCGCGCACCCCTTGGAGAGCAGCACACCGTCAAAGCCAAAGGCCGCCGCGCTGCGCAGCAGGGTGCCCACATTGCCGGGGTCCTGCACCGCTTCCAGTGCCAGAATACGGCGTCCCTTTGCTAAAATATCTGCCGCCTGCCAGCCGGGGTGTTCAAACACGCCGAACACATCCTGGCTGGTTTTGGTTCCGGAAAGTTTTTGTGCCACCGGCTCTGTTACCAGCACAGTTTTGCCCGCAAAGGCTTCCAGTTCTGGGGTATGGGCCAGGGCCTTCTCGGTGGCATACAGGGTTTGCAGGGTACAGCCGCGGGCCAGCTCCAGACAGAGCTTGGGACCCTCAGCAAAAAACAGGCCATCCGCCGTGCGGAGCTTTTCTTCTTCCCGCAGGCGGCAGGCATATTTGATTTTGGCGTTTTCGCGGCTGGTGATGGTTTCCATCTGGCACCCCCGTATGATCTCCATATAAACAAAATGACGCACGCGCGCGCGGCGCATGCGTCTTTGAAAAAGCTGATTCTTACAGCGCCTTCTTGGCGGTCTCGACCAGAGCGTTGAAGCTGGCGGGATCGTGGATGGCCATCTCGCTCAGCATCTTGCGGTTCAGCTCGATGCCGGACTTCTTCAGGCCGTTCATGAAGGTGGAGTAGTTCATGCCCTGGGCACGAACAGCGTTGTTGATGCGGGTGATCCACAGGTTGCGGAACTGGCGCTTCTTCTGCTTACGACCAACGAAAGCATAGTTGCCAGACTTCATCACAGCCTGTTTGGCCATACGGAAATGCTTGCTCTTGGAGCCGTAGTAGCCCTTAGCCAGCTTCAAAGTTTTGGTGCGACGCTTATGCGTCATGGTTGCGCCTTTAATACGAGCCATGGTAATATCTCCTTTTACACAGTCACATTAAGTCAAGTCAGAAAATGATTCAGCCGAATCAGCCGCCGTAGGGCATCATCTTGCGGACAGTAGCCTCGTTGGTCTTATCAACGTACTTGGGCATACGCAGGCCGCGGGTGAGCTTGGTGGTCTTCTTGGTCAGGATGTGACGGCGCTTGGAAGCGTTGCGCTTGATCTTGCCGGAAGCAGTCATCTTAAAGCGCTTTTTGGCACCGGAGCAGGTCTTAAGTTTCATTTTAGCCATTTTCTTTTCCTCCGTAAGATAGAGTATTTACTTGGTCGGGCTGGGGGACAGGAACATCATCATGCTGCGGCCTTCCAGCTTAGGCTGCTTATCAACCACAGCCTTGCCTTCCAGCGCCTGTGCAAAGCGCTGCTCCACATCAATACCCAGACTGGTGTGCGCCATTTCGCGGCCGCGGAACCGGATGGAAACCTTTACCTTGTGGCCCTGCTGCAAGAACTTTGCGGCCTGGTTGACCTTGGTGTTAAAGTCGTTGGTATCAATGTTGAGCGAAAGGCGGATCTCCTTCAGCTCGATCACTTTCTGGTTTTTCTTGGCTTCCTTTTCCTTTTTCTGCATCTCAAAACGGTACTTGCCGTAATCGAGAATTTTGCAGACAGGGGGCTTGGCCTGGGGAGCCACCTTGACCAGGTCCAGATCCAGCGCCTGCGCCATTTTCAGCGCATCGCGGGGGCTCATAACGCCCTTCTGCTGGCCGTCCGCGCCAATCAGGCGGACTTCCTTATCACGGATCTGCTCATTGATTTCCAGTTCCTTGGAATTGCTGTTGCTCGCGATTGGAATACACCTCCGTTACAAGTCTTGAAAGATTGAAATGAAAAAGCGGCTGCCCCTAAAAGCAGCCGCCTGAATACGAAGTTGGCACGCAATAATCGCGTGATCTTTGTATGACCCGGAGCCCTTTGGCCCGCAAGGTGAACGACGGCACACTGCCGGACGCTGCTTTTTTTACCTCAAATACTATACCACAGCACAAACGCTGTTGTCAATACAAAAGCGTAAATTTCCCCACAGATTTTTTCGCAGGGGCGCATTTTGTCGCTTCGGGTTCGTTATCAGCCCTTAACGGCCACACACTCGATCTCTACCAGTGCGCCTTTGGGGATGCCTGCTGCCTGGAAAGCGGCGCGGGCGGGGTACGGCTCGGTAAAGAACTCAGCGTACACCTCGTTCATGGCGGCAAAGTCTGCAATATCGTTCAGCAGCACCGTGGTTTTTACCACATCAGCCATGCTGGCGCCTGCAGCGGCCAGAATGTTGGAAATATTGGTCAGGCTCTGGCGCGTCTGGGTCTTGATGTCCTGCCCGGCAAATTCGCCGGTAGCTGGGTCAATGGGGATCTGGCCGGAAACGTAAATGGTGTTGCCTGCCTGGATGCCCTGGGAATACGGGCCAATGGCGGCGGGGGCTTTATCGGTATGCAGTGCGGTGTTGCTCATCGTTTTTCACTCCTATAATATAATAATGTTGGAACATTTTGATTATACCACGCCCCCGCCCGCCTGCAAAGCCTTCGGCACAAAAAACATTGCGCCGTTCCTCTTGACACCCCGCACCGTGTATGCTATTCTATACCTACTAAAACCCGGTGTGGATTTTTACAGCACTGCTACTTTTCGCCACACAACCGCGCTAACGCGTGGTTGTGTGGTTTTTTTGTGCCGTTTTTGCCCGCCATTTCCACTGCATTCCAACTAAAAAGGAGCTATGCTTTACCCGTGAACGATACTTTTATGAAAGAGCGGCCTATTTTCCCGCTGCTGGTTTCCATGGCGCTGCCCATGGTGCTTTCCATGACGGTGAATGCGCTGTACAACATTGTGGACAGTTTTTTTGTTGCCCAGATCAGTGAGCAGGCCATGACGGCGCTTTCGCTGGTGTACCCGGTGCAGAATATGATCAACGCCATTGCCATTGGCTTCGGCGTCGGCATTAACGCCCTGATCGCGCTGTATTCCGGCGCGGGGGACCGCTGCCGTGCCGATACCGCCGCCACCCACGGCCTGGTCTTTTCCATCCTGCACGGCCTGATTGCTGCCGTTGTCTGCATCGCCATGATGCCCGGCTTTCTGCGGCTTTTCACTGGCGATGAAGCCGTCATTGCCCTCGGCGTGCGGTATTCCAGTATTGCGTTCTTCTTTGCCCCGGTCATCATGGCGGAACTTTGCTTTGAAAAGCTGTTCCAGGCCGTTGGCCGCATGAACGAAACGATGGCCGCCCTGCTGTGCGGTTCCATCACCAACATCATTCTGGACCCCGTGCTCATCTTCGGCCTTGGGCCTTTTCCCATGCTGGGTATCTCCGGCGCGGCGCTGGCAACCGGCATCGGACAGTGCGTCACCTTAAGCGTCTACCTTATTATTTACTGCACCCACCGTTTTCCCGTACAGCTGCGGCTGAGCCGCATCAAGCCGGACTGGCGGCTGGATGCCAAGCTTTACTCCATCGGCGTTCCCGCCATTCTCAACCTGGCGCTGCCCTCGGTGTTGGTTTCTTTCCTCAACTCTCTGCTGGCCGCTTACTCGCAGGGGTATGTGGTCATTCTGGGTATTTATTATAAGCTGCAAACCTTCCTGTACCTGCCCGCGGGCGGCATTGTGCAGGGTATGCGCCCCCTCATCAGCTATAATTACGGCGCCGGGGAGCATGGCCGCGTGAAAAAGATCTATAACCTTGCCATGGGTATGAACGCCGCCATCATGGCCGCCGGCACCATCATCTGCCTGGTGGGCAGCCCCGCTTTGATCGGCATGTTCACCACCAACGCCGATACCATCGCCGCCGGTCAGGTCGCGCTGCGTATCATCAGCGCGGGCTTCCTGGTATCCACCCTCTCGGTCACGGCCTCCGGCTCGCTGGAAGCCTTGGGCAAGGGCACCCAGTCCCTCGTCATCTCGCTGTGCCGCTACATCATCATCATGATCCCCGCTGCGTGGATTCTCTGCCGCCTGTTCGGACCTGTCGGCGTGTGGCACGCTTTCTGGGTCACCGAGCTTCTCAGTGCCCTCGCCGCTGCCTTCGTCTATAAGCACACCGTCAAACTCAACGTTTAACCCCCTCTTATTCCGCCCGGCCCCGCGCCGGGCTCTTTTATTTGCCACTCGCCCCGCCCCATTCAACTCCTAACTCCTACTTCCTAACTCCTAACTGTTTTCCCCCCTAACTTTAATCTTTCCCCCATTTATGCTATACTCTACCCAACATGACGCCCCGTGTCCGGCCATTTTTGCCCCGGTTCCCGCACTGTGTCGTGGTGTTTTTTGCTTCGGCTGTGGTATCATGCAGCTATAGAGAGGATGAATCCAATGGATCAACAGAGAATCGGCACTTTTTTGAAGCAGCTCCGCCAGGAGCGCCAGCTCACCCAGGAAAACCTGGCTGAAATCATGTGCGTGACCAACCGCAGTGTTTCCCGCTGGGAAAACGGTGTCAACCTGCCCGACCTCCCCACCCTCATTCAGCTTGCCGATTTTTACGGCGTGGAGCTGCGTGAAATTCTGAATGGAGAAAGGAAGCCTGATAGCATGAGCAGCAGCCCCAATGACAACACACCTGCAGATGCTGCCGAAGAAACCGCCCGCATGGCAGCCGATTACAGCAGCAATTATACCGAATGCCTGACCCGGCGTTTCCACATCATGTACATGATCTCCATTGCCACCATGTTCGTTTACATGACCCTGCGCTGGATTGATCTCTCCGCTCTGCCGCCTGTTGCAGATATTGTACTGTCTTTCATTCAGGGGGCCTGTCTCGGCATTGGGCTGGGTATGCTGATCGTTGGTGCCATCTTCACCAGCAAGCACGGCAACAAGATCATCGCCTTCAAGGTACAGATGCTAAAACGCAGATCCTGAGTTTTCCCCGGTCTGCTTCATCCCACTGCAGGGGAGAGCAGATCTCCCTGAAATCAACATGAAAAAAGTCCGGCGCTCTGCTGCACATACAGAGCGCCGGACTTCTATATTATGGGAAGATATTGAAGGCTTTCGTCACCCGATACAGGCAGCTGCTTGCCAACTGCCTATATAATAGGTAGATATTTATTCAACGTCCTGCAAAGCGGCGTAGTTTACTTCGCCGGTGCGGACCTTGACCACCTTGGCCACGTTGTAAACAAAGATCTTGCCATCACCGATATGGCCGGTGTACAGAACCTTGGTGGCGGTGTCGATGATCTTGTCTACCGGGATCTTGCTGACAACAACTTCAACCTTGACCTTGGGAATCAGGGTTGCGTCGACCTCAGCACCACGGTATTTCTCGCCGCTGCCCTTCTGCAGGCCGCAGCCCATAACCTGGGTAACGGTCATGCCGGTCACGCCGACAGCGTTCATGGCAGCTTTCAAAGCTTCAAACTTGGCCAGCTGCACGATCATAACGACCTTGTGCATGCCGGAATCCAGCTCAGCGGGCAGAGGTTCTTCCTTGACAACCTTGACAGCGGCATTGATTTTGGCCTCGCTGGCCATGGTGATGTCGTCTTCACCCAGGTCGGTGTTCTCGTTCACGCTCATCTCAGCGTAAGTCGGGTCAGAGATGGAGAAGCCGGAGTAAGCGGAAGTCAGGCCGTGCTCGTGGATATCCAGGCCGTCGATTTCTTCTTTTTCGGTCACACGCAGGCCGATGGTCTTTTTGATGATGGTAAAGATGACAGTCATGGAAACCAGCACCCAGGCAGCCACGCAGATAACGCCCAAAACCTGAACGCCAAAGAAACGGAAGCCATGGCCGTACAGCAGGCCCTCACTGGTGGAGAACAGGCCGGTTGCAATGGTGCCCCACATGCCGTTCATGCAGTGCACGGAAACAGCGCCGACAGGGTCATCAATCTTGACAACGTTATCAAAGAATTCAACGGAGAAAATGCAGAGCACACCGGCAACGATGCCGATGATGGCAGCGCCGAACGGATCAACCATATCGCAGCCTGCGGTAATGGCAACCAGACCGGCCAGAGCACCGTTAAAGGTAAGGGAGACATCGGGTTTGCCGTAACGCACCCAGCTGGTGATCAGCGCGGCAACGGTAGCCAGCGCAGCGGCCAGGTTGGTATTGAAGCAGACCAGACCAGCGGAAACCATGGCGTCATCGCTTGCCATTGCCACGGTGGAGCCACCGTTGAACCCGAACCAGCAGAACCACAGGATAAACACGCCCAAGGCCATGGCGGTCAGGTTGTGGCCGGGGATTGCGCGGGCCTTGCCGTCCTTGCCGTACTTACCAATACGGGGGCCAAGCATCCAGGCGCCCAGGCAGGCGGTAACGCCGCCAACAAAGTGAACGGCGGTGGAACCGGCAAAATCATGGAAGCCCAGCTGTGCCAGCCAGCCGCCGCCCCAGATCCAGTGGCCGGAGATGGGGTAAACGATCAGGCTGATAGCGGCCGAGTAGCAGCAGTAAGCGCTGAACTTGGTACGCTCTGCCATGGAGCCGGAAACAATGGTTGCTGCCGTTGCACAGAACACGGTCTGGAACACGGCATAAACCCAAAGGGGCACGCCCTCCGGCAGGATGGCGCTGTAGTCGCCGCTCATAAAGGGGGCAAAGCCGCCGATGAGCGGGCCGGAACCTGCAAACATGATGCCGAAGCCGACCAGCCAGAAGCACGGTGTGCCGATGCAGAAGTCCATCATGTTTTTCATCAGGATGTTGCCGGTGTTCTTTGCACGGGTCAGGCCAGCTTCGCACAAAGCAAAGCCTGCTTGCATAAAGTACACCAGGAATGCCGCAACCAGCACCCAGATGACGGTTGATGAGTTGTACATATTCAAACCACTCCTCTCAAGATCAAACCACGGCGCTTCCTCTATTTTTTCTTGCCGCATTAAGCCAGATGCTTAAATAACAAAAGCGCCGGGCAGGATGTACCTGCCCGGCGCCATTGCCGTGGTTTTGATTTGTCCACATTGTAACCCCGGCAAGCCCCGCCGTCAAGCAAAACTTTTCATTTTTTGTCAAAATGTGCAAATTGCACAGTGTTCCCCGTTTTGTTCTTCCGCTCGTTTGTGCAACATGCATTTTCTGCCCGGCTGTTAACTTTATTCTGCATGGTGTTTTGCGCGCAAATTTACATTTTTCATCGTAAAGACACGGTTTCACAATATTTTTGTCACATTTTTTCAAAACCCGCTACCAAAAATTGAGCCGCTGTGTTATAATAAAACCATACTTGGGTAAAATTTGCCCGGCCCGGTTTTTGTACCGTGTACGGGGGAAAATCAACGGTGCTGTGCACCGCAAGCTAAAGGAGGATACTGCCCAATGAGCAATTCTATCGCTCTGCTCGCCCTTGAGGCCGCTGACGGCACTGTGGTTCTGACCAGCATTACGCTGGTGTTCGCCATGCTGGTTGCGCTTTGCCTCATTATCACTGTGGAAGGCAAGATTTTTGACGCCATCAAGAACAAAAAGAATGGCACCAAAGCCGCCCCCAAGGCACCTGCCGCCCCTGCAGCACCCGCTACACCGGCCGCGCAGAACATCGCCAAGGCTGCTCCTGCTGCCCCCGCAGCACCCGCTGCTGACGGCTCCATCCCCGGCGAGATCGTTGCTGCCATTGCTGCAGCCGTTGCCTCTCTGGGTGAAAACCTGACCATCCGCGGCATTCACCGCGTTCAGAAAAAGACGGCTACTGGTTCCCGCCGCGGCGCCTGGGGCGACGCCGGCGTTACCCAGAACACCACGCCGTTTATGTGATGGAAAGGGGACAAAACAATGGGAGCAATTTTTACCAACATCGCTGAGATCTTTGCCAACTCCGGTTGGGCACAGATTTTCTTTGCTGAGGGCGGCTGGAAGTATGCCGTCATGATCGGCGTGGCCTGCGTGCTGCTGTACCTGGCCATTGTCCACCAGTTTGAGCCTTTGCTGCTGCTGCCTATCGGCTTCGGCATGCTGATGACCAACCTGCCGCTGGACGGCATCTTCCATATGGACATCTTCATCAACGAAACGCAGCACATCAACTGGGAACTGCTGGGTACATCCGGCGGTATGGCGGACTATATTTACTTAGGCGTCAAGCTGGGTATCTATCCCCCGCTGATTTTCCTTGGCATCGGTACCATGACCGACTTTGAGCCGCTGATTGCACGTCCGTCCAGCCTGCTGCTGGGCGCTGCCGCACAGCTGGGCATCTTCTTCACCTTCGTTGGCGCCAAAATCCTGGGCTTCACCAACAAGGAAGCCGCTTCCATCGGCATCATCGGCGGTGCCGATGGCCCGACCGCTATCTTCGTCACCACCCGCCTGGCCCCGCACCTGCTGGGTTCCATCGCGGTTGCCGCGTACTGCTACATGGCGCTGGTGCCTGTTATCCAGCCGCCCATCATGAAAGTTCTGACCACCGAAAAAGAGCGTCAAATCGTGATGGAAAGCCCGCGCAAGGTTTCCAAGACTGAGAAGATCCTCTTCCCGATCATTGTTACCATCATCGTTTCCCTCACCCTGCCCGATGCCGCCATCCTGGTTGGCTGCCTGATGCTGGGCAACCTGATGAAGGAATGCGGCGTTGTTGAGCGTATCAAAAAGACCGCCGGCAACGAACTGATGAACATCATCACCATCTTCCTGGGCTTCAGCGTTGGCTGCACCACCAATGCCGCAACCTTCCTGAACATCCAGACCGTTGAGATCATTGTTCTGGGCATTGTTGCTTTCGGTGTCGGCACCGCAGGCGGCGTTCTGCTGGGCAAGGTCATGTGCGTTGTCACCCACGGCAAGATTAACCCGCTGATCGGCTCCGCCGGTGTTTCCGCTGTTCCCATGGCCGCCCGTGTTTCCCAGAAAGTCGGCCAGGAATACAACCCCCGCAACTACCTGCTCATGCACGCCATGGGTCCCAATGTTGCCGGTGTTATCGGTTCCGCTGTCGCCGCCGGCATCCTGATCAACATGTTCGGCTGGTCCTGATACCTAACCCCTAAAACTCAACCGCCCGTCACATTTTGTGTGACGGGCGGTTTTTTATATCTATCCATTTAGAACTTAGGGAATCACTGCGCATCCCGGAACCTTTCCATCCCGTTTTGTACCCGTCCCCAATCCGATTCCTCATTTTCCCCGCGTCGCAGCTTCGCCCCGCCGCCAACTCCTAACTCCTACTTCCTAACTCCTAACTATCATCTCCCGTACCTAACTCCATTCCCCGTTAAAACGTCCTCCTCCCACCGGATCCCCGGCTTTCTTCCTTTCTGGGCTTCCACCAAAAACAGCCAGGGTTTGCTGTGTTCATCCTTGCGCACCAGAGCCACCCGCTTGGGCTCCAGCCCAACGGCGCAGAGCGCGGCAAACACCACCGCCATCTGTTCCGGGCGGTGGCATAGGGCCAGCTTGCCGCCATCGTGCAGGGCACGGGCCGCACAGGCGGCAACATCCTGCATCGTGCAGCTGCCGTCATGCCGGGCCGTGGCGCGGCGGGCATCCGGGCTGACATATCCGCCGGTAAAATAGGGCGGATTGCAGGCGGCGAAGTCATATTTCCCCTGTTCCGGTCCGCTTTTGCAGAACGTCCGCAGGTCGGTGCAAAGCGCGGTAATATGCTCTGCACCCGGCGTTTCCTGCACAGCACGGCGGCACAGGGCCGAAGCATCGGCATCCAGCTCCACCGCTGTGCATGGGCCGCGGTGCCCGGCATCGTGCCAGGCCAGCGCTACGATTCCACACCCGCTGCACAGGTCCAGCGCTGTTTCTTTGCGGCGCGGCATGGCAAACCGGGCCAGCAGCAAGGCGTCCGTACCAAAGGCTGCCCCCGGCCCGGTAAATACCTTGGTGCCGTTATCCAATAGTTCCATTCCCTGTGCCATGTTGTTCTCCTCCGTGTAAACAGTTTGTTAAGATTATTCTGATTTTCGCGCTTTTACTTGCGATATTTCACAATTCAGCGTATAATGATAAAAGATTGACAATTATCGATTGCCTTTGCCACTGCCCTTATTCTGACATTTCTCCCCATAAGGAGGCTCATTTTCATGATCTATACTGTCACCCTGAACCCGGCACTGGATAAAACCGTTGAAATTCCTTCCTTTACCACGGACGGCGTAAACCGCATTACTTCCATCCGCACCGATCCGGGCGGTAAAGGCATCAATGTCTCCAAGGTGGTTGCCGCACTGGGCAGCACCAGCCGCGCCCTTGGCATTCTGGGCGGCAGCACCGGGCAGATGATCTCCGAAGCGCTGTCCGGCCTGAACATGACCTGTGACTTTTTACCCGTTGAGGGCAACACCCGCATCAACCTGAAAGTGGTGGATCCCATCGCCCACACCAGCACCGAGATCAACGAACCCGGTGTTCCCGTGGACCCGGCTACCCTGCAAAGCCTGCTGGACCACCTGCTGAAGCTGCTGCGCCACGACGATATCGTGGTGCTGGCCGGCAGCCTGCCGGTGAATGCTCCCGCCGACACCTACCGCGTGTGGGGCGATGCCTGCCGCGAAAAAGGTGCCAAGGTCATTCTGGACTCTGACGGTGCCGGCATGGTGGAGGGCGTTAAGGCAAAGCCGTTCCTCATTAAGCCCAACAGCGAGGAGCTTTCCCACCTGATGGGCCGCGCGCTGGACAGCCAGCAGGAGCTGACCGCCGCCGCCCGTGAGCTGTTGCAGACCGGCGTGCAAAAGGTCATCGTCTCGATGGGCAGCCGCGGTATGCTGCATGTTCTGCCGGAGCAGACCATCTTTGTGCCCGGCCTGCGTGTTCCTGTCAAGGATACCGTTGGTGCCGGGGATGCCGTCATCGCCGCCCTGGCTGTTGCCGAAGAGCGCGGCCTGACGCTGGAAGAAACGCTGCGCCTTTCCACTGCCGCCGGTGCCGCCAGCGTAATGTGCACCGGTACTCAGGCTGCCAGCCTGGAAACCATCCAACAGCTGATGGAACAGGTCACCTACCGCGAACTTTGATTTCCGCCATTCACTTTTTAGGCAATACCGCATAATTCTAAGTGCCGATACGGCGAGCGAGGTGCGGCAGATGCTAAGCCAAAAGCGCAGATAATACTGGATGTCTTATCGAGCATTTTGGCAACGCAGATGCCGTGCCGCAGCTGCCGGAGCGGTGCTTAAGCCGCAAGGCGGGAATTGTGCGGTGTTGCCTTTACTTTCTTTCCACATAAAATGGGGCGCTGCCGTTTCACCCGGCAGCGCCCCATTCCTTTTTCTTTCGTTTGCCCGGCTCAGCGGTTGCGTTTGCTGCGGTGGCTGATCAGCATGGCAATGCACACCACCATGCCCAGCAGGGCGGCAGCGCCCAATACCAGCAGCCCCAGCTCAAAGGCCTGGGCGTTAAAATCCGTTTTCAGCTTTTCGGTTGCGGTGTTCAGGGCATCATCCACAGCGTCCCCGCTGCTGGTCGATATTGTAGCGCTGGAATCCGCTTCCAGTGCGCTCTGTGCAGCGGAAGCCGCGTCCCCATCTCCCAGTGCATTCAGGGCATCCACAAGGGCCTGCCCAGCCATCGTGTGCATCAGGGTGCTGGATGCACTTTTTACCTTTTCGCCGTTCACAGCGCGGCTCAGGTAATCAGCCAGTTCATTGCAGGCACCGCGCAGGGCGGGTTCTGCATCGGCATCCACCTGCCAGCCGCTGCTGGACCACATGCCGTTCATATACAGCAGCAGCTGCATGCCGGTGTCCGCCGTCATGGTGCTGTACACCTTGTTGCGGAACGCTTCGCTGTCGCTGGTGTTCATGCTGCCAAAGCTCATGGCAATAAACTGGTAGCAGCGGTCGTAATCCGTCAGGTTGGTGTAATAGTTCCGCAGCACATCGGCAACGTTGCTGCCGCTTTTCAGCTCGGACCCTGCCACAACGGAGTCCAGGTCAGCGCGCAGGTCCTGGTCGCCAAATTTGGAAACACTGCCGTCATCCTCAATGGCAAAGGTCTGCTGCATCAGGCTGGCATAGCCGTCTGCATCGCTGGCCTGCCCGGCATACACCTGCGCCAGCTGCATGCAGTCGCCGCCCCAGCTGCCGGTAATGGGCATGCCGCGGTATACCAGGTTCATGGCCGCCAGCAGGTGGCCGAAATCGATCCCCTGCCCGTTGGGCAGTTCCACGGTGTTCATCCCCTGCAAATCCCACAGATCCGGGTCTGCATCGGTGGCGTACTTTTCAAATTCGCCATCGCGGGTGCCCGCCGTCAGCTGCCAGATGGTCGTGTTATAATCCCCCACACGGGTAAAGCTCAAAGTCAGGTCAATGGGGTCATCGCCGCTGTTCTTTTCTTCAATATACTGTTCCGCCAGCGCTTGCAGGCGGCCCAAGCGGTCCAGCGTTGTTTCATAGTCCGCACTTTCCGCTTTTGCAGGCAGCGCCAGCAGCACCAGCAGCGCCAGTACCCCTGTGATGACCCACACCATACGGCTCCGAATGGCTTCCGTAACCATACACCTCCACATAGGCCGGCACATGCCGCGCACCAGCCCACTTTGTAACTATTTTGTATTTTTTAAGTATATCACAAACAGCCGGTGCCTGTCCATGCTTTTTTCCGCTTTGTGCTGTTTTGGCGCACAATTTACAATCCTTTCCCCCTGCTCTGCTGGGTGCCAAACGCCACACAATGTATCCCCCCGCTTCGTGTGCCCTATTCTCTCATAGGGGGCACATTGTGCGCCCGCCAACCTATAATCCCAACAACACTTTGGGGATTAAACTCCCCCGCCTTGCAAACACTTTTTTCTGCCTGCCCATCCCACCAAGAAACAGCCGGGGCCAAACGCCCCGGCTGTCCGTTTCTTCTAATCTCTAACTTCCACGTTTACAGCACAATACGGAAACTTACGCTGTGGTCTTCCTCGCCAGAAACATGGTAAGGCTCTTCCACATCGGTGCCCCAGCTGTCAATGCCGCCAACGCCGCGCACTGCGCCCAGCACCATCACACTGGTGCGGCCGGTCGCGAGCAGCTCCGTAATGTGCTGCGCCGCCTCGATCTCCTGCGCCGTGTTGGGCAGCGCGCTGAACGCAAATGGTACATCCACCTGCTGCAAGGTCAACGCGGCAGTCGTGTGGCCGCAGGCATCCCGCTGTTCCAGCATGGCCTGCCGTGTCTGCATGTGCATGCCGCAGTCCTGCGGAACCAGATGTGGCTCCACATGCGGGGTTTCCTCATGGCAGCCGAACACACCGCCCTTATAGCGGTCCGGGTAGGTTTCGCCGGAAAGCCCGATCCACACCGTGCGGGTCACCGGGCCAAAGGTTTCAAATTTCACACCAAAACAGGGCAGCTCCGGCGCACCGGCTACGCCGTGGTAAACGGCATCCACCCGCAATGCGCCCTGTGCTTCCACAGTGTAGACCAGCTCTGCGCTGGCCCCCGGCACCGTGGGGATGCCAAACTGGAACTGCACCTTTACGCAGTCGGGACCTGCTTCCAGCACCTTCATGCCGTTATATGTTACAAACACATCCGCCGCCATCCAGGCCGCCGCGCGCAGCGGGAAGCCGCATCCACGGTCATTGTCGGTGGAGGCCCGCCAGAACGCCGGGCGCGGTGCGCGCCACAGCCATTCGGTGCCGTTCACCTTCAGCGATGCCGGGCCAGCCCCCGCAATGGAGAAAAGCATCTCAAAGTTTTTGCCCTTTACGCCCAGGTTACCGTCGCCCTGGGTCACCACCAGGGGGTAGGCGCGGCGGCTCTGCCAGGCTTCGGCCAGCGTGCGGTCTGCCTGTGCTGCCGCAGCAGCGTTGGCGGCATCCTGCGCCGCACGGTCCGCCGGGCTGGCGTACCAGTAGCGTACATCCTGCATGGCGGGCTTCTCTGCGCCATCGGCGTATACAATGCCGTTGCCGCTGAAGTTATAATCCGTCGTCCGCTCGCCAAAATCGCCGCCATAGCCCAGTACCTTGCGGCCCATGACGTCCGTATGCCAGATGGCCTGGTCCATATAGTCCCAGATAAAGCCGCCCTGGTACTGCGGGTATTCTTCCGCCAGCTTTACATAGCTTTCCATTCCGCCCAGAGAGTTGCCCATATCGTGCATGTATTCGCACAGGATGAACGGCTTTTCCGGCTTGGATTCCAGATATTCCCGGATTTCCCACGGCTTGGCGTACATCCGGCTTTCCATATCGGTAATGGCCGCAAAGGCGCGGTTGTGCACCACACCTTCATAATGCACCAGACGGCTGGGGTCCTTGGCGTGGAAAAACTGCGTCATGGCCAGAATATCCTCGCCCGCATAGCTTTCGTTGCCGCAGGACCAGATCAGCACAGCGGCGTGGTTTTTGTCGCGCTCCAGCATGCTGCGGGCACGGTCCACCACACAGTCTTTCCATTCCGGCAGGCTGCCCGGCACATTCCAGCTGGGTTCGATCGCGCCCAGCTTCTGCCAGCTGCCGTGGCTTTCCAGGTTGGTTTCATCGATCATGTAAATGCCGTTTTTGTCGCACAGATCATACCACAGGCTCTGGTCCGGGTAATGGCAGGTGCGCACGGCGTTGATGTTGTTGGCTTTCAGCACGGCCATGGCGGCGTTCATATCATCCGCATCAATAGCGCGGCCCTTTTCGGGGTTCCATTCGTGGCGGTTTACACCGTTGAACACCACACGCTCCCCATTCAGGCACATGATGCCGTCCTTCATCTCAAAGCGGCGGAAACCGATGTCATAGGGCACCACTTCCTGCACGGTGCCCTGTGCATCTTTCAGCGTCAGCTCTGCATGGTACAGCACCGGGGTCTTGTGGCTCCACGGCTGAATCCCCTCCAACTCAATCGTGTCCCCCGTCACAGGGCCTTCATACAGGGCATAGCCCTCCGGGTCGGTCAGGCGCAAAGTCACACTGACCCCTTCGGTCTCTCCATCCAGCTTCAGCTCCGGGGTCAGCAGACCAGTGGTGTTGTCCTCGCTCAGGCCCGCTTTCAGCCAGATATCCGCCAGATGCACCGCCGGTTTGGCGTACAGGTATACCGGACGGAACATGCCGGAGAAGCGGAAAAAGTCCTGGTCCTCGATCCATGCTGCACTGCTGCGCTTGTACACTTCCACGCAGATGCGGTTGCCGGTTTCTTTGATGTACGGCGTCAGGTCAAATTCCGAGGGGGTAAAGCTGTCCTCGGCATAGCCCACGAACTTGCCATTGCACCACAGGTACATGGCCTGTTCCACACCCTGGAAGCTGATGCATACCCGCTGCCCGCGCAGCCCGGCATCCAGATCAAATTCCCGCGCATAGCTGCCGACGGGATCATCGTTCAAATCCACCTGCGGCGGCCGCAGCGCACTGCGTCCATCCCACGGGTACAGCGTGTTGGTGTATTGCAGCTGACCATAGCCCTGGGTCTCCATATGGCCCGGCACACGGATGGTACCAAAGCCCGAAAGATCCGCTCCTTCGCGCCAGAAATCCGCCGGGCGCTGGGCCGGGCAGCTGCTCCATACAAAGCGCCACATGCCGTCCAGCGGCTGGCGCAGGCTGCTGTGGCGCTGCGCGGCTTCCTGCACAGTACGGTAGCATACATGGTCCGAATGGGCATCCAGCCGGTTCACGGCAAACACAGTCGGGTCACTTAACCAGTTCAGTTCCGGTGTCATGATAATATTGCTCCTTTTATTTCTGCCTAAGGTGTATCTGAAAACAAAGAAAATGACGAATATTTCGCAAACACAAGCAGGATTTTAAGGCAAAGAGCCGCAGGAATCCTTTGTAGTTTCCAAGGCTTTTTAACGCATAATCCCGCTGCGTTTGTAGAAATAGACGATATTTTCGACTTTTTCAGATACCCCCTAAGGGATATCTGAAACAGACTGAATGCTCGACTTTCCAGACACACCTTAAGTACAGAGTTAATTTTTATCTGTTTCGCATTGCCGCAAAACGATTTTGATACTTGCATCCGCCGCCGCAATGTGGTAATATGATTAAAGCGTAATCTTTCGTTCCATCTGCAATGCTTTTTACAGCGGCTTTGCACCTGCTTTTGTCCGTTCTACTACCAGTCTAACACACAAAATGTACCCGGTCAACAACGGTTTGTTTTCTGTACAAAAAGCCGGTATTTTCTTCCTCCGGAACATGTCAGCATGGCGTTTTCTCAATATATGCGATCATAGCTCAGCTGGATAGAGCACTGGCCTCCGACTACTGCGACATTGCAGGTTTTAGGCTTGCTTTTGTTCGATACAGCGTGATTTGCGCTTGCAAAAACGCGGTGGTCAACGGTAGTCAGACCACGAATTGACCACTATTGGAAATT
>ERZ1034691.251-NODE-251-length-43879-cov-19.367150_pt1 | contig 43879 bp, 42 predicted proteins | sample MGYA00520638_ERZ1034691 | MGnify/ENA primary metagenome ERZ1034691 (study PRJEB33766, sample SAMN09781763) | gut metagenome | biome: gut microbiome | host: Homo sapiens | place: Madagascar | study: EMG produced TPA metagenomics assembly of the PRJNA485056 data... | reverse complement strand
TAAGCTCCTCTTGGCTTACCGGACGCCCCTGATTAAGCATCAGGTATTCCAAGATGCCGGTCTCCTTGCGTGTGAGGGATAGAACCTCGTCGCCCACGGAGGCGACGCGCGCCTTGGTGTCAAAGCTCAGCGATCCGCAGGTCAGGACAACATCGCTTTGCGTAAAGCGCCTGAGCGTGAGGCTACGGATACGTGCCGCCAGCTCGTCAAGATGAAACGGCTTGGTGAGGTAGTCGTTGGCGCCCGCATCGAGCCCCGCTACCTTGTCGGCGACCTCGCCGCGTGCCGAGAGCACGAGCACCTTGGTCTCGCAATCGGTTTTCCTGAGCTGCCTAAGCACGGTCATGCCGTCGACATGGGGAAGATTAAGGTCGAGCACGACAAGATCGAAGGCCTCGACATCGAGTAGGTCGAGCGCCTGCTGCCCGTCGTAGCAGCAGTCGACGCTGTAGGCCAAGTTGCGCAGGCTGCGTGCGATCGCATCGCACAGCGCCCGCTCGTCCTCGACGACCAAGATGCGCATAACGTTCTCCTTGCATAGTCATTCGCGCTTAACACGGATTTTATAGTCGGTATGGTCCAATGGGTCGCGAAACGAAAGGAGTGGTCAGATTGTTCAAAGCGATTAAACCTGTGGCGCAGGTGGCTTTGCTGATCGCCGGGATTGCCATGGTGTGCTTTGGCGTCATGCGCGGCGAGGCGGATGCCGTGCTGGCCAAGGCAATCAGGCTGTGCTTGGAGTGTATCGGAATTGGATAAAAGAAAAAACACCGGATCGCATCTTTTGGCGCGATTTCGCGGATTGATTCAGGCGGCGGCGACGCTTGCGACCAATATTCATCTGCCCAACTTTGCCAAGGGAGGCATTTACCAAGGGGCGGGCAAGGCCGTCTGCGTGCCGGGACTCAACTGCTACTCGTGTCCAGCGGCTTCGGGCGCGTGCCCCATCGGATCGTTTCAGTCGGTGGTGGGCTCGTCTAAGTTCAGCTTTTCGTATTACGTGACCGGAACGCTCATTCTGATTGGCGTGCTGTTGGGGCGTTTTGTGTGCGGCTTTTTGTGCCCGTTTGGATGGCTGCAGGAGCTCCTGCACAAGATTCCCGGCAAAAAGTTGTCGACAAAAAAGCTCAAGCCGCTCACGTATATCAAGTACGCCGTGCTTCTGTTTGCCGTGGTGCTGCTGCCTGTCTTGGTGGTCAACGATTTGGGCATGGGCGACCCGTTCTTTTGCAAGTACATCTGTCCGCAGGGCGTGCTCGAGGGCGCGATTCCGCTGTCCATCATGAATACGGGAATCCGCTCCGCGCTGGGAAAGCTCTTTACCTGGAAGCTCGCGATTCTTATAGCGGTTGCGGTGCTGAGCGTGCTGTTCTACCGCCCCTTCTGCAAATGGGTCTGCCCCCTCGGCGCGTTTTATGCGCTTATGAACAAGGTGTCATTGCTGGGGATCAACGTTGACCAGTGCAAATGTGTCTCGTGCGGCAAGTGCGCCAAGGTGTGCCAGATGGACGTGGACGTTACGCGCACGCCCAACCATGCCGAGTGCATTCGCTGCGGCAAGTGCATAGGCGCATGTCCCGTCGATGCTATTAGCTTTCGCTGCGGGCTGGGTGTGACGGGCGACAAGCCCGCACAGCCCGCGCAAGCCTGCGAAAACAAATAGGTACCTATATAAGCTTCGATATAACGGAGGAACCATGAAACTGTCAAAAATTGCGGCTCTGTTGATGCTGCCCGTGCTGGCGCTGACTCTCGCGGCGTGCTCTGCCCCCAAGGGCGACGCGAAGGATACCGCGAGCGGCGATGCGCAGATTGCCGAGCTTGTGGCGCAAAAGCCGTCGAGCGCCGAGGAGGCGGCCGAGCTGTACCAGCAGCTGCTGCAAAAGGAAAATGAGATCTTTGCGAGCGATAACGCCCTATGGGAAAAGGTGTTCCTTGCGGCCAACAAAGACACTCCCATGATTGAGGACGGCAAGAACTACGGCGACTTTTTGCTTGATACCATCGAGGGCGCCAAGGATCAGTTTACGGCTGACGAGCTCAAGACGCTCAAGGCCGGCGCGCAGCAGGTCAAGGAGATCGAGGAAAAGCTCATGGCGCTGGAGAAGGAGTTTCCCGGATGCGGCAGCACGCCCGGAGAGGGGGAGAGCGTCGATGCCTCGACCGCAGGCATGACCAACGGCGAGAGCGAGGAGACGAAGTTCCCCAGCTTTAAGGGCAAGGACTTGGACGGCAACGATGTAAACAGTGACGAGCTGTTCTCCAAGAACAAGGTCACCGTCATGAACTTCTGGTTTACCACCTGCAAGCCGTGCGTGGGAGAGCTGGGCGATCTGGAGAAGCTCAATAAGGAGCTTGCCGAGAAGGGCGGCCAGGTCGTGGGCGTTAATTCCTTTACGCTCGATGGTAACAAAGACGAGGTGGCCGATGCCAAGGACGTACTTTCCAAGAAGGGCGTGACGTACAAGAACATCTGGTTCAAGTCGGATAGCGAGGCCGGCAAATTTACCTCCAACCTGTACTCGTTCCCGACCACTTACGTGATCGACCAGAACGGCAACATCGTAGGAGAGCCGATCATGGGTGGCATCAACTCCGCCGAGCAGCGCGCGGCGCTCGATAAGCTTATCGACCAGGCGATTGCGAATAGCGAGCAGTAAACAAGCTGAACTATGCATTTTGTAGAGGTCTCGGGATCCCTGGGACCTCTTTGTTTTCGATTGCCCGGGATAAACATCTGATCCTGCCATGGAGGGACTCCATGGCAGGATCAGATCATTGATGTTGATAAGACGCGCGAGAGTAGCACTTAGCGGTCAATCACAAAATTGTCCATCTCGACGAGCTCGCGAGCCTTCTCCTGACCTTCGATGGCCTCGCGGAGACGCTTGGCGTAATACGTCATGCCATTGGCGATGTCGATGCGCAGGCCGATCTCGGCGCGTTGATAGAGCGTCAACGCGCGCAGGGGATTACGGTCGATGCCACAAGAGGGGGCGTCGGGGTCAATGAGCATAGAGGCTATGCGAATGGCGGGCTGGGCGAACTCTGCATCGTCGCGGGCAAGCTCAAGACTGCGTTCGTACAGGCGGTACGCTTTTGACTTATCTTGCGGCACGGCGCGACCGCGGCTGAACATGTCGCCGAGTTTGTACACCGCCTCGCTGGAGGGCGCAAGCGCTGCGGCAAGCGAATACCACTGATAGGCTTTGGCATGGTCGGGCTTGCCAGTCCTTCCGTACTCGTAGATATAGCCGAGGTTGATGATGCTCTGGAAGCAACCTGCGTCGGCCGCCATTTCGTAGAGTTCCGCGGCCTTGGTGTAGTCCTGCTCAACAAGGTCTCCCATATAGTAGAGGGCGCCTAAATCGTTCATACAGGCTCCGCTGCCGGACGAAACTCCCAGTCTGTAGCCCAAGACGAGCATTTCCGTAACTGCTGAAGACATGCGGGCCGCACGGTAGATGCGCTCTCTGTTTTCGCAGATATACTGGGCATAATCATCGCCAGGCGTGGAGAATGCAACGTCTGCCATCTCGGCGAGGAGGTCTTTTTCCTGCTCGGGCCCATAGATAAGATCTTCGGAAGGAAAATCCTCGTCGCATTCGTCCTCGCCATGGTCGACAAACTCCATACCGGCAAGTTCTGCCATGCGCGAGATGTCTTCCTTTTCGACTCCATAAGCGTTGTTGGGATTAAGGTCCATCGTTTGCTCCTTTCGGATTGCCTACTGTTTCGTATCGTATCAAGTGATGGAGACCGCGGAATTTCCATTTAGCTGTACGGCAGGTCAGAGCGCTTATCGCTTTTCAAGCTCATCCACAAAGATGGCCGAAACAAGGGATCCGTTGTTCACGCTAAAGGCAATGGGAAGTACATCACCCCTGTGGATACCCCAATTGTTATCGGGCTCGTTGAGAAGACTGCCGTAGATGGTGCCATCTTGCCGATCACAAAGCCTAAGCCAGACAAGCTCCAGACTTTTGCATTGCGGGCCAATGAGAAAGGCGAATATATCATCGGGAAAGAGGGGCTCTCTTAAGTGGTCGATGGTCTCGAGCTTTCGTAGCGTCTCGACAGCACTGCTTGGCTTATAGAGGGCGTCAATTTCTGCCGCTATTTTACCGAATGCAGCCGGATCGATATCGGTGGGACACCAGCGGGCCTTCTTTAGGGCACCGGCTCTTATAATGACTATGGTGCCGTCGGCTTTAGAGAGCACCCATCGGTCGTTTTCGACTTTTGCGGGGCATAAATAGCGAAACGATATGCCATGCTCGTAATCAATATAAGCGTAGGCAAGGACGGCGTGTATGTCATCGCGCTGTGTGACTTTAAGCCAGCTGCCGTCATCATCTTCGCCAGGAGTCAGATAGACAACTCTGCCAACGAATCTTCTAAAGTTCGTGTAGAAGACGGACCAAAGTGCCTCCGCAGGCTTAGGCTCGGGTGAATACAGTTCTCCTTGGGGGTTTACGCCGATGGGGTCCGAGCAACAATCGAGCCATTCTTCGGATGCTAGATCGCCGATGGGCTGCTGTTCGCATATGGTACTGAAATTGATGCGTATGGCATCAATTTCAAGTTCGGGTGCTGCCGGCACCGCATCGATAAAGTAACGCCAGCGTTCGTCGTCCAAAAGATGCAGCAGCGTAATTTGTGTCTTTCCGTGGTATTCGTACACATCGAGCACTAAAAAACGAGACTCCGACGGGGTCGCACAGTGTCCTCGATCGGCGTTTTGCTCCAGCTCGGTTAGATCGATGATGTGGTTCGACAGGATGAGAAAACGATGCGATGTGCTCATGCCGCCAATGTGGGACGATATGTCGGCGGGATTCTTGCTGCGAAAGATTGTGCCGGGCTTGTAGAGCGCGGCGACCTGAGGTGAAAGATCGGTGTCTCGTACATAGGTATTCAGCCCGGACAGCATGTAATCGAGGGCGTTTTTATAATCCTTCGCACTGGCGCTGTCCTTAGGCGTGCTTGTTTGGCCGCAATCGTTCATGGTCGCCTCCCGTATTGTTGCCGCGGAGAAACTTGCGGCATGGTTGCTCTTTATCGGCGAGCATATCAATCCGTGCGGACATCTTTTTGATTATCACGGCGGCTTACGCTATTCGGCAAAGGTTCTCATCAACCGCGCCACCACGGGACTCTTGAAGTGGTGGATGTTTCCCAATGCGATTCTTGGCAAACCGCTGCCCGCCGTCAGTACGATTGACAGCTCGGATCTTATCCCCGAGAAAGGTGGCTTACAGGAAGGCTGGCACGGCGTGCTGGTGCTGAGCAGCGAGGCTTCGGATATCGCTCCAGGGGGATACGCTCACAATTGACTAATGTGACAAAGTGACAGTTCCTTTGTCACATTTTCGACGGTATGCGCGGGATGGTACGTCACGCGACGTGCCGTCCTGCTCGTTTTTTGGCGCGGTTCGTTACATTCCTCATTGGCGCTGGTAAAAAATGGGGATAGAGTAGGACAAACGCGTCGAATACGAACGGTGGGGAAGAGCGGGCGGGGTGCCTGCGCGGGAGAGGTTGCCGTCCATGCTGGAGCTCAAAGGTATTTGCAAAAGGTACGTCACGCAGTCGTTTACGCAGGTGGCGCTCGACAGCGTAAGCCTGTCGTTTCGCGATAACGAGTTTGTGGCCATTCTGGGACCCTCGGGCTCGGGCAAAACTACGATGCTCAACGTCATTGGCGGACTCGACCATTTCGATTCCGGCGACCTGCTCATCGATGGCATTTCGACCAAGGACTTCCGTGATCGCGATTGGGATGCTTATCGCAACAACCGCATCGGCTTTGTGTTCCAGAGCTATAACCTCATTCCGCATCAGACCATCTTGGAAAACGTGGAGCTGGCGCTTACGCTCACGGGTGTAGGGCATGCCGAGCGCCGCCAGCGTGCGCGCGAGGCGCTCGAGGCGGTTGGTCTGGGCGAGCACGTTAACAAGCGCCCGAGCCAGCTTTCGGGTGGACAGATGCAGCGCGTGGCGATTGCCCGTGCCCTGATCAACGACCCCGAGATCGTGCTGGCAGATGAGCCGACCGGTGCCTTGGACTCCACGACGTCCGTGCAGGTCATGGACTTACTCAAGGATGTTGCACGCGACCGCCTGGTTATTATGGTCACGCACAATCCCGAGCTGGCGTACAAGTACGCTACGCGCATTGTCAACCTGGCGGACGGTAAGATCACCGACGATTCCGATTCCTTCGATGTTGCCAAAGCCGCACGGCGCGAGGCCAAGCCCACGCGCAAAACTTCGATGAGCTTTGTGACGGCGCTGGGTCTTTCTGCCCGAAACCTTATGACTAAGAAGGGCCGCACGGCCATGACGGCCTTTGCGGGGTCCATCGGCATCATCGGCATCGCGGCGATTCTGGCGCTTTCCAACGGCGTAAACGACTACATCCAAAAGGTCGAGGAGGATACGCTGTCGAGCTATCCGCTTACGATCTCCAAGCAGGACTACGACCTGTCGTCCATGATGGGCGGGCAGGGGGCTGCGGATGACGATACGTCCAAGAACGAGGGCTCGTCCGACGGCAGCACTGACGGCAAGGCTCGGGGAACCGATAAGATCCCCGTGGTCACGGCCGTAAAGGATATGTTTGCGAGCGTTAAGTCCAACGACATGACGAGCTTTAAGGCATGGCTCGATGCCGGTGGCGATGGCATCGATAAAGAGGTCAACGCCATCCAGTACGGCTACGGCGTAACGCCGGTTGTCTATCACGCGGGCAAGGGAGACGAGAAGCCCGTGCGTCTGGTGCCCAACGCCATGACCGAGGCCATGAGCGGAGGCGCGAGCTCGGCGGCGACGGTGAGCATGGACTCCATGGGAAGCTCGGTCTTTAACGAGATGATTGACGATCAGAGTTTGCTCGACAGCCAGTACGATGTCGTCGCCGGTCATTGGCCAACATCTGCCAACGAAGCCGTGATGGTGCTTTCGAGCCGTGGCACGGTGGGCGACTACACGCTCTACAGCATCGGCGCGCTGGATATCGATGAGCTCAACGACCTGGTTAACAGCGCCATGGCGGCCGACGGTGGGGTCGAAACGCCCGAGACCGGCACCGACTTTACCTACGACGATGCGCTGTCCACGACGTTTAAGGTATTGTCGCCGGCAGATGCGTATCGAAAAAACGATGAGACCGGTATGTGGACCGATATGTCTGGTGACGCCGACTTTATGGCGGCCAAGGTTGCTGACGGTATTGACGTACACATTGTGGGCGTGGTGCGACCTAACGAGATGGCCAACGCGAGCGCGTTGTCCCCAGGCATTGCCTATACGCATGCGTTGACTTGCCAGCTTATGGAGCGCGCTGCCGATTCACAGATTGTGCAGGAGCAACTTGCCCACCCCGAGACGGATGTCTTTACGGGCAAGTCTTTCGATGAACTGCAGGGCGAGGCCAAGCAGGGCGTGGATCTGGGCAGCATGTTCAGTGTGGACGAGGCGGCGCTGAAGAGCGCGTTCTCGTTCGATGCATCTGCACTCTCGGGTGCTGCCAGTGGCATGGATCTTTCGGGCATCGATTTGTCGGGCCTGGATATTGACCTTTCGGGCGTTGGCAAGGACATCGACTTCAGCGACATCATGGCCAAAGCGCCAACCCCCGATTTCTCGGGCATCTTTGATGACTTGGACCTCACGCCCGAGCAAATGCAGCAGGTGGGAACGCTTGCCAACCGTCTGTTTGAGGGCTTTATGCAATCGGAGCAGTTTAAGGCGCTAACGCCCGGCGATCTTAAAGACGCGTCAAAGCTCGTTGCCGCATTCTCGACGTATCTTGAGAATGATGCCGCAGCCCAGCAATGCCTGGCCCAGCTCAAAGCGCTCGGCGGCGATGTCCTGGCCGAGCGCCTGCAACAGGCGATGACCGACTATGTCCAAAAGCAGCTGGCTCCGTATCTGCAGCAGGCAATGGACCAGGTGACCAAGACAATCAGCGACCAGATTGCGACAACGGTATCGTCCCAGCTTAAAGCAGGCGCGGCGGGGCTCATGGGCCAGATGGCCGCGCAGGTGTCCGCTAGCTTTGCCAACCTGTCGAGCGCCATGCACGTAGATGCGAGCGCTTTTGCTCGTGCCATCCACTTCAACATGGACGCCGAGGACCTGAGCTCGCTCATGATGAGCTATGCCAAGGCGTCGAAGCTCACCTACGACAACAATCTGACCACGTTGGGCTATGCGGACGAAGCGGACCCCATTTCGGTCAAGATTTTCCCGCGCGACTTTGAGGCCAAGGAGCGTGTGCTTGATCACATCGATGCGTACAACAAGCAGGTCAAAACCGCCGGCCACGACGGGCAGGCAATCTCGTATACCGACTACATGGGCATCATCATGGGTTCGGTGACCGACATCGTGAACACCATCAGCTTGGTGCTCATCGCATTCGTGAGCATCAGTCTGGTGGTGAGCTCCATCATGATCGGCATCATCACCTACATCAGCGTGCTGGAGCGCAAAAAGGAGATTGGCATCCTGCGCGCGATCGGCGCGTCCAAGCGCAACGTGGCCAACGTATTCAACGCCGAGACCTTTATTGAAGGCCTCATTGCCGGCGTCTTTGCCATTGTCGTCGTAGTGGCCGTGAGCTTTCCGGTTAATGCCTGGGCACTTGCCGCCAAGCAGGTCCCCAACCTGATGAGCCTCCCCGTGCAGGATGCGCTGACGCTCATTGCGATTTCGGTGCTGCTGACGGTCGTCGCCGGCCTGCTGCCGGCCCGCAGTGCATCCAAGAAAGACCCCGTGGAAGCCCTTCGCTCCGAATAATGTGACAAAGGGACAATCCCTTTGTCACATTGGGTGAAAAGGCGCGGGAAGGGGTTGGCCCCTCCCGCGCCTTCTAGTTTGTTTTGCTCATCAGCGTGATGCGGATGGTTGGATGGGTGTACTCGTCAAACTCGTCCTTAGGATCCGTATCAAACGAGTAATACGCTTTAATGGAGTCGTCACTCGTCCTGATAGAGATTCTCTCGTAGAGCGAGCCGTTCAAAAAAGCCTGCCTAAACTCTTCGGGGAGCTTCTGCGCTGCTAGGAGCTCGGGGCTTGTGGCCTTGACGTCTATGGTTTGGACGGCAGAGGAAAGCTCGTCAAGGTCGAGCTCGATACGGGTAAGGTTGTCCTCGAGGCTCGCATCGGGGTCGATTTCTGCCGCGTAGCTCACTTCCGTGAGCGTTCCCTTGTTGTCAAAATCCAGGTACGTATAGGTCTTTTGGGTATCCGAGTCGCCGTCGTGCAGATAGCCGCGGACGTGATAGCCGTAATCTTGATATCGCTCGTAGGGGTCATCGGCGGACACGTACTCGCATGAGGGTTCCAGCGCCTTGCGGGCGATGGCGATCTGCTCGGCTGCAGCCGCGGCGTTCTCCTGCACCTCGATGTTTCCCTGCGCCAGCTGCGGGATATAGGCGCCGAACACGATTGCGAGGGGCAGCGCCACAAGCGCGACGATCCACTTTTTTGCACGGGGGATAGGCACGCCACAGGCCTCTGCCATAGCCTTTGCGTTGGCGAAGCTCTCGGCAAGCACATCTGCCGCGGTGGCGACGGCGCCTACGGCAGCGGCTACTTCTGCCGCGCCGCCCAGGTTGCGTGCGGTCTTGTTGTCGCTGTTCTTGATCAGGCGTGCGGCGGCCTGCGTGCCAACAACGCCTGCGATTTGTGCCGAGCGGTCTTTCTCGCTCTGCTCGACGGCGAGCCGGTTCTGCATTTCCTTCCACTGCTTGCCGCGCATGCCAAAACGCGGCGCGAGGGCACAGTAGCAGAATATGACGAGCTCGATGGCGGTGAGCACCAAGGCGGTCATCATGCCCGTCTCTTGGAAGCCTTCGTGATGGAAGACGATGTCGTCGATCATTTCGAAAGGAATAATCAATAAGGGTAGCACGAATGCCATGGCAAGCGCCGCGCCGGCAACCTTGGGGCAGATGCAGTATCGCTGGATGCGCTTACGTTCTTGTTCGGAGAGTGTTGCCATAGCTGGTCCTTGGAGTCGTGGCGGTCGTTGTGGCGCGATGCCGTCATATGTGACTCAGTATAGAGAATCCCGCCATCGGTGAGCGCAGGTCATACGGCAAAAGTGCCACGACAACTCGACAATTCGATGGGTTCGTCATTTGCGCCTTTGGCGCCTTAGAGGTACCTTGCCGCGAACTTCTCGAGGTCGGTGTTGCTTGCGTTGTTGAGAATGCCGCCGTCAACGATCTTTGCGCCTGGAGCGCTTGCCCTAAGGACCGACGCCGTTTTGCCCATTCCGCTTCCGCCCGAGGTGGCAAACAGAACGACCGTTTTGTCTGTCAGATCGTAAGCCTCAAGGAACGTGTTGATGATCGCCGGTGCCACGTACCACCAGATGGGAAAACCCAAAAAGATGGTGTCGTAGTCTTCGATGTGCTTGACTCTGGAGGTTATGGCAGGGCGGCAGGAGGGGTCGGCGGCCTCGCGTGTGCTGCGGCTCTGTTTGTCGCGCCAGTTAAGGTCGGCGCTTGTGTATGGCTCGGCGGGCACAATGGCGAACAGGTCGCTGTCCGTCACGCGAGCCAAGTGGTTTGCAACGTCCATCGTGGTTCCCGATGCACTGAAATATGCCACAAGTGTCTTAGTCATTGGAGTTTCTTTCGTTGCAGCGGTTTAGGTTTCATGGTGAGGTGCTATTAAGTGACGCCTCATGGCTGCGATGCTGAGCGGCTTGAACAGCATCCGGTTGAGGCGCTGCGTAGCCGATAAATGAGATAGTCAAGGCGTTCGAGCTTCTGCTGCCCCGAGTGAATATCGTCGAGCAATTCGCGACGATGCCGTTTTAGTAGACAAATGCGCGCGCAGTCGCTGGCGGCAGTATCGTACAGCTCGATAAACTCTTCGTTGCAGCCGGCGTCGCGTAGGCCATCGATGATGTTGTCGTCCATGGCATCACTTTGTGGTTTTGACCTTGGTGGTGCCGGCAAGCGGCTTTTCGCCGGGACGGGCCTTGGGACCAACGAGCGCGTGTGGCTGATAGAGATCTTCGAGGAAGTCGATCTCGGCGGGGGAGAGCGTTATGTCGAGCGCGGCCACGGCATCGTCGACGCGCTCAGGCTTGGAGCAGCCCACGATGGGGGCCGCTACGCCACGTGCCCAGTGCCATGCCAGCGCAATCTGCGACATCGGCACGGCGTGATTGGCGGCAATCTCGGCCACGCGTTCAACAACGGGCATGTCGATGGCGCGGTCGCGGTCGTACTTGTTGGCCATGGTCGTGTCGGTGGTTCCACGTGTGCTCGAGCTTTCCCAAGTGGGACGGCAGAGGTGCCCCGAGGCCATAGGACTGTATGGCGTAAGGGCCATGTCGAACTGGCGGCACACCGGGATCATTTCCCGTTCGTCCTCTCGGTACAGCAAGTTGTAGTGGCACTGCATGCTCGTAAAGGGCGTCCATCCGTGGTCGCGTGCGACGATCTGCAGGTTATGCAGCTGGTAGGCATACATGGCGCTGGCGCCGAGAGCGCGTACCTTGCCCTCGCGCACCAGATTGTTGAGCGCTTCCATCGTCTCTTCCATGGGGACGTCGTAATCGAAGCGGTGGATGATGTAAAGGTCCAGGTAATCTGTGCCCAAGCGCTTGAGCGAGCCCTCAATCTCGCGCTTGATGGCGCCGGCGGAAAGCCCGCCTTCGTTAAAGTACACCTTGCTGGCAAGCACGACGTTCTCGCGAGCGATGCCTAGATCGCGCAGGGCGGTGCCTATGTACTCTTCGCTTGTGCCAAAGCTGTAGCAGTTTGCAGTGTCGATAAAGTTGATTCCGGCGTCGAGTGCGCGTTTGATGACAGCGCGCGTGTCGTCGGGTCCGATGGTCCACTGGTGAAAGTCGGGGCTGGGCTCGCCAAAACTCATGCCTCCCAGACAGAGTTTAGAGACTTTGATGCCGGAATGTCCAAGGGTGGTGTACTGCATGATGCTCCTATTTCTGGTTCTCAACGTCGGGGTGCCAGGCGGCATATTGCGCAAGCTTCTCGGGCGTGCGCTCATAGAAGCGTTTCCCGCGATCGAGGGTTGCTATTGCGGTCATGTCGCTGTCCGTGAGCTCGAAGTCGAAGACATCGATGTTGTCGGCGATGTGCGTCGGATTCTTGGAGCCTGGAATGACGATATTTCCCTCTTGGATATGCCAACGCATAATGATTTGAGCAGGCGTTTTGCCATACTTGACAGCGAGGTCGCGCACGACGGGCTCGTTCATGATGCTGCTGTTACCGCGCCCGCCGAGCGGGTACCACGCCTGCAACGCAATGTCGTGTTGGGCGAGCAGCTTTTTCAGTTCAGTCTGCGGGAAATACGGATGGCACTCGACCTGAATAAGGGATGGAACGATCTCGCAATTTACGAGAAGCTTCTCGATTTCGTTCTCGTCGAAATTGGAGATTCCGATGGAGCGGAGCTTGCCTTCCTTGTACGCGATCTCAAGCTTCTCGTAGCCCGCCAAATAGTCGCCTGCGGGTTGGTGCAGAATCATGAGGTCGATGTAAGGCGTGTCCAGGCGCTCGAGCGTTTCGCTGACGGCGGTGTCGCTGTTGTAAAAACAGGGCCAGAGTTTGGTTTCGAGAAACACGTTTTCGCGCGGCGAGTCTGATTCGCGCACGCCACGACCCACTGCTCGCTCATTCACGTATGCATTGGCAGTGTCGATGAGCTCATACCCCATGCCGAGTGCGGAGGTAACCGACGATTGGGCGTCGTCGGGTTTAAGCAGATACGTGCCAAGTCCTAGCTGGGGGATTTTGATGCCGTTATTGAGCGTGATGTATTCCATGCGCTTCCTTTCTCGATGGTTCTCTTCTGTAACGATAGTTTCGAGATTTGATAATGTATATTGCCTATAGCAACTAGTTAGATATACGGATTACGAATGTAAAACGAATTGAACCGAATGGGGTTCTCCGTTGTGCACGAAGGAGCAAGCATGGAACTGCGAACGCTGCGTTATTTTCTTGCTGTGGCCCGCGAGGAAAACATGACCGAAGCTGCCAACGTGCTACATGTGACGCAGCCTACGCTGTCACGTCAGATTGCCGATCTTGAGCGCGAGCTGGGCGTGGAGCTGTTCGAGCGCACCAATCGATCGTGCGTGCTCACGAGCGATGGCATGCGCTTGCGCCAGCGCGCCGAGGAGATTGTCTTGCTGGTGGAACAAACCGAGCTAGAGTTGGCGGATCGGGAGCTCGGCATTGCGGGCGTTATCCGCATTGGCGCCGGCGAAACCAAATCGATGCGGCTGGTACTCGATGCCTTTACAGAACTGCATCGGAATTATCCCGGAGTGACGATTGAACTCTATACCGGTAACGCCGATGCGGTGGAGGAGCGTTTGGAGCGTGGCCTGCTCGACTTTGCGTTGTTGCTGGAGCCCGTTAACGTCGAGAAATACGAATGGATTCGTATGCCCGAGGCGGATCGAGTCGGTGCTGTTGTTGCCGCGAGCGGTCCATGGGGTGACCGGGATGTGTTGACGCCTGCGGACGTGGCGAATATGCCGCTGCTGGTGAGTTCGCGCACCTCGAATCGAGCGCTGGACCTGGAAGCGTGGTCGAGCGGCGTCCTTAGCGTCGATGAACTCAACATCGTGGGGCATTTCGATCTGATCGGCAACGCGTCACATCTGGTGCGTTCGGGTGCTGCGTGTGCGGTTAGCATTGGAAGCTTGCTGCAGATAGATGAAGGCAGCGATTTGCGTTTTGTCCCATTTAAGCCGCCGCTTACCATTGCATCGTATCTGGTATGGAAAAAATATCGCCTGCGTTCCCGCGCCTGCGAAGAGTTTTTGAACCGTTTGAATAGGATGTGACAAGGGGGCAGTCCCTTTGCCGCATTGATTTGAGAGTAGATGTTGATGATTCTATCGTTGGCCCCTATGGAGGGGATTACTGGGCATGTGTTCCGTCGCGTGCATGCGGAGTGTTTTGGCGCGCTCGATTGTTATTACACGCCTTTTTTGCCGCCGCCGCGCGTGGGCAACCGCTTTGGCGGCAAGGCGTTTAAAGAGGTCGATCCCGCCAATAACCAGGGGCTTAACGTGGTGCCTCAGCTGATGTCCAAAAACGCGGACGAGTTTGTGTGGGCGGCGCAGGTGCTCGCCGATATGGGTTACCGCGAGGTCAATCTCAACCTTGGCTGTCCCTCGGGTACGGTTGTCGCTAAAGGCAAGGGTTCGGGCTTTTTGCGCCACCTGGATGAGCTCGAGGTGCTCTTGAGCGACGTGTGCGAACGCTCACCATTGCCCGTCTCGGTCAAGACCAGGCTGGGACTGGAGAACGACGAGGAGTACGAGCGCGTGCTCGACATCTATTGCCGCATGCCGCTGGCGGAGCTGATCGTGCATCCGCGCGTGCAAAAGGACCGCTATACGGGCTCGCCGCGCAAGGAGTTTTACGGCGAGACGTTGGAGCGGGCGCCGTTTCCGGTGGCATACAACGGTGACATCTTTGATCTTGAGGACATGGACGCGCTGGTGAAGGCTTATCCCGGCACGCGCCATGTGATGTTGGGGCGTGGTCTGCTCGCAAACCCCGCGCTGGCTCGCATGATCAAGGGCGGTCCTGCTGCTACGGCCGCCGAGATGCAACGCTTCCACGACACACTGTTTGCGGCATATGCAGAAGAGATTGGCGGTAATGCAGTCTTTCGCATGAAGGAGTGGTGGTTCTACGCCAAGTGCGCCTTTGCCGATCCTGCCACCGTCCACAAGCTCGTGCGCAAGACCAAAAAGGTCGACGAATACCGCGCCGCTGTCGAGCGCGTCTTTCGCGAGCAGCCGCTCGCGCCTACCGCTCGTTTCCACGGATAACTGATCTGTAGGGGGACGAAGGAAGCAAATCGTCTTGTTGGTGCCAACTCCCAGAGGCTTGGGGCTGGCACCAACAGTTGTGCAAGAAACTTGCCAAAAATGTGATGGTACTATGACTATTTAAAATATTTACAATGTGATAACACTTGAGCTATATCCTGAAGCGTATTTCGCTTATGCCATAAGAATAGTGGCGTAAGAAAGTTGTGCCGGCGTTCTGCCGGGCTCGATACGAAAGGAAAGGCATTCCATGAAAAAACGCTCCCATGCCGTTCTTGCGGTAACAGCAGGGCTTATGACATCCCTCTGCTTTCTTGCACCTCAGGCTTTTGCGGATAACGGTTTTGCTTCTGTTTCCGAGCCTGCCGTTGAGGCGTCTTCGGTGAGCACGGTTGCCAAGCCCCAAGTCGATGCCACGTCTTCGAACGAATCTGGCACGCCTGTCGCCTCTTCTGCCGAATCTGCTGCGACCACTCCCTCCTCGGCTCCTGTTGCCGCAAGTGCTTCTGCGGGCGCAAGGAACGGTGCTTCTGTCGCAGAGTTTAACGGGACCCAGTACGCGACCTTTGATGAAGCGCTTGCTGTCGCCAAGAAAACTGACGGCGCGACCATCAAGCTCCTTGCCGATGCCGAGACTTCGGGCCTTGATTTGAACAAGGACCTCACCATCGACGGCAATGGCCACGCGCTGAAGTTTACCGACAAGGGCATTGCCCTTTGGGGCCACGCGCTTGTGCTCAAGAACGTCAATGCAAGCATGGCCGGCGTTGGCTCCACTCCGTATACCGCCGAGTGGAAATGGATGTCTGTGTGCGCGAGCAAGGATGCCTCGCTCACGCTCGATGGCGCTACGCTCACCATGGATGGCACCGGTGCCGGTAACGTTCATGCCATTTATTTCTGCAGCAATAACAAGCTTAACCTGAAGAATCGTTCTAACCTCACCATTGAGAACTACAAGCAGGACGCCCTTGAGTGGGATGGCGGCGACGGCGGCTACAACGTGAATATCGAGGGTGGCTCTACCTACACCTCCAATCACTGCCGTTCCGGTTTCACGGGCACCTTCGTCGTTACGGTCGACAACTCGAAGGTCAACGTTGTGAACTCGACCGGTAACGGTTCGAATGGTTCGCACTTTAATATCAAGAATGGCTCCGTGGTTGACTTCTCTGGTAACGGCTCTCACGGCCTTTCCGCCGGTAACCTCACCATCAATAGCTCTACGGTTACGGCCAGCAATAACGCTCTCACGGGCATCATTTTTACTGGCAAGGGCGAGTTCAAGAGCGCGAATGTTCAGATTTCCGGCACTAAGGGCACGAGCTACTGGAACGCTGGCATGCGTCTGATGAAGGCGAACGCAAGGCTCAATGTTGATGCTGCTTCTACAGTTTCCATCACTGGCAACAAAGTCACTGGCCTCTTCCTTGATTCCGGTGCGCAGGCTGCGTTCGCCGAGGGTTCCGGCCTTACCATTACGCGCAACGATGCCTCTCAGGAGAACTGCTCCACCAAGAAAGATACCGCTCAGATGGGTGGTGGCGTAGTCGTGCGCAACGGAGCCATCCTTACGCTTCCTGCTTCGGCGGTGATTGACAACAACAACGCTGCTCTTGCTGGCGATGACCTCTATGTCGAGAAGGGCGGTACCATCTCCTTCCGCGCAACGCATAACAACGTGCTTTCCGATTTTGAAGGCTGCGGTCATGCGATCGATGGTTGGTATGTCGATGCAAAAGACTCTCGCTGGTCCGCTCATGGCGAGGCCAAATATGTAGAGGCTGCTCAATCTGGTACTTACGAGGCAAAAGAAGCCCCTGTTGCATTCAAGGCTGCCCATGGCCTGGTGAGCGTCGATTACCAGTATGTCGGCGAAGCCCCCGAGAAGGCAAAGTTGCCCGATGCCGATGAGGGCCTTGAGGTTGGTTCTGCGTATGCCGCCAAGGAGCAGAAGGCTGTCGATGGTTGGACGTTCGATGGTTGGTATACCGACGAGGGCTGCACGGTCCTGTGGAACGACGGCGATTCGCTGACGGGTTCGATGACGCTCTACGGTAAGTGGACGAAGAAGCCCGTTCAGCCGAGTGAAAAACCCAAGACGGAGATTGCCAAAAAGACCAAGAGCACCAAGAGCACCAAGTCACTCCCTTCGACCGGTGATAAAAGCAGCGCCGTGATGACTGCCGCCCTCGCCGGTGTTGGCACTGCAGTGCTCGGCTTTGGTGAGGCGATTCGTCGCAGGGCCAATTCCAATAGGTAGTTGATGCGCCCATAACCACGTATTTCATAACCGAACCTTACAGGGGGGAACACAAGTGAAGCACAGTCATAGCAGATTTATTGCTTTAGCGGTGGCCTTCGTTGCCGCCGTCGTCCTCGCGCTGCCGGTGACCGCGCTGGCCGGCGAGGCAGGTCAGTTCACGGCTTCCGCACCGCAGTCCGTTTCCTATAACGGCCAGGAGCACCACTTCAAGAGCACCATCAAGGACAAGAACGGCAAGGAGCTCGTTGAGGGTACGGATTTCGTCCGCCGGTACTACTACACAGACCAGCGCAGCTGGAATCCCTCGAGCGAGACCGAGTGGAAGGATTCCGACGATGGAATGACTGCCGCCGGCTTCGTGTGGGAGAACATTCACGGCATCGGCAAGTACGAGGACTACGCCGACAACTCAATTCGCCACAGCGTCTGGACGCAGTATCAGCTCAAAGTCCCGAACGTGACCATGCAGGAGGGCGAGGAAAAGTCCTCCCTCGCCGCCGACCTCAACGTGCTGAGCGGCAACCCCAACAACCCCCTCAACCTTTCCGACTTCATCCTCAGCTGCGATGCCGCCGAGAAGGCCAACTACGCGCCCGGTGAGTACGACATCACCGTCGCGACCGACCCTGAGAAGATTCCTGCGCCCTACACCAGCAACACCGCCAAAAACCGCACGGGCATCGGCAGTCTCGACTACGAGGGCTACCACTACTATCAGCTCGTCGGCGACGATACCTCCGGCTACGTCCAGGTCCAAGTCATCCCCGGCACGCTCACCATCACCCCCGCTTACACCCAAGTAAACGTAACTGTCGCTTGGAAGGACTCCTCCAACAAGGACGGTATCCGCCCGAGCGCCGAGGACTTCGCCAAGTACCTCACGCTCACCGCTGACGGCGAGCCCACCGACGCGCAGGCCGTCATTGTGGAGAACGGCGACACCTACAACGTTGTCTTCGACAACGTCCGCAAGTACGCCTATGACGAGAACGGTGTCCGCCACGAGATCGCCTACCAGGTGACCCAGGCGAACATCGACGGCTACACCACGGACAACGCGACCGTTGGCAACGAGGGAACCATCACGAACACCCACGAGATTGCTGCCGCCCCCGCCGAGAAGCCCTCAACCGAGAAGCCCGCTGCAAAGAAGGCCTCTCGCAAGGCTCTTCCCCAGACCGGCGACCAGAGCGCGAACGCCCTCGCCATCGTCGCACTCGGCGCGACCGCCCTCGGCGCCGCCGTCGTCATGAAGAAGCGCAACGAGCTTTAGGCCGCGCACTTCTTGCCATTGAATGAAGCCCCGTCGGATATTCCGGCGGGGCTTTTCGTTTAAAGGCTTTAGCCTGTGCGGGGCGCGCAGCGCGCCGCATCAGAAACCACCCGCTATGCGGGTGGGGACAACCGGCTTTACAAAGCCGCCCCCTCGCCGGACACTTGCGATTGTTCAGGCCGCAAGGAATCCGAGTCGAGAGGGCGGTGGTGGCGTATGGCCCAGAAGGCCTACAGCCTGTCGCACACGAAGTGGATGTGCAAGTACCACGTCGTGTTCACGCCGAAGTATAGGCGCAAAGTCATCTACAACCAAATAAGGTCCGACCTTGGGGAGATCTTCAGGAAGCTCTGCCAGTACAAGGGGATAGAGATCATCGAGGGGCACCTGATGCCCGACCACGTCCACATGCTGCTGGCGATACCGCCGAAGTACAGCGTGTCGAGCGTGATGGGCTACCTGAAGGGGAAGAGCTCGCTGATGGTATTCGACAGGCACGCGAACATGAAGTACAAGTTCGGCAACAGGAAGTTCTGGGCCGAGGGCTACTACGTGTCCACCGTCGGCCTGAACGAGGCCACGATCGCGAAGTACATCCGGGAGCAGGAGAAGGCCGACATCGCGCTCGACCGGCTGAGCGTCAAGGAGTACGAGGACCCCTTCGATAGGGGGCCGGGGCGCAAATAGCGCCGGTTTGACCGGCCCGTCACGGGTCAACCTGCAGTGCGGCCCGAACCCCGTGAGGGCCGGCGCCTTTAGACGCGTGCCGGCAATCCAAGGGTTATACCCTAAGAGCAAACCACCCCTTTTAGGGGTGGTTTTGATGTAATGGAGCCAGCGACCGGGCTCGAACCGGTGACCCCCGCTTTACGAGAGCGGTGCTCTACCAACTGAGCTACGCTGGCGACCATGGGTTGATGCAATTCGTGCGTCAACGGCTGTCTATGATACGGGACATTGTGAGTCTGTGCAAGTGTTCCAGCGGCTTTTCTCATTTTAAAGACACTAATCATCCAAGATGAGATGTATCGAGTTGCGGTGACATTCTTGAATGGCGAGCTGTCTAAGATCGTCACCGCGGCTAGATGGAAAAGTGCCCGCCGGCGACGTTGCCGGCGGGCACTCCTGTCTGTGATTGCAATGTGGCCTTAGTGCCTCATAAAGTGATACTCAATCACATTGCCGTAGGGGTGACCCGGGCCCACAATGCCCTGTGGGAACAGCGGGTGGTGCGGCGTATCGGGATACATCTCGGCCTCGAGAGCAAAGCCGGCGCCCCAGTCATAGTTGGCATCGTCCTTGGCGTGCTCGTCGCTAAGCCAGTTGCCGGTATAGAGCTGAACGCCCGGGGCGGTGGTGTAATAATCCAGCTCACGACCGGTCCACATCTCCTCGACATGCAGCGCGCAGCGCAGGTTGCGGCCGTACTGATAGCCATCGATGCACAGACAGTGATCGTAGCCGCGGGCCTGCTTAATCTGCGGGTCGTCTGCCTCCATGCCGGGTGCGACGGGGCGCAGCTCACGGAAGTCAAACGGCGTGCCCTCGACCGGAGCGATTTCGCCGGTGGGAATGTTCTGCTCGTTAATGGGCAGGTAGTGAGCGGCGTTGGCAACAAAGAAGTGTTCACAGTCCATGCCGGCGTTATGACCGGCGAGGTTAAAGTATGTGTGGTTGGTCATGGACACGTAGGTGGCGCGGTCGCTCTCGCAGCCATACTCGATGCGAAAGACGCCGGTGCGCGTAACGGTAAACACGGCCGTAAACGTGCGGTTGCCGGGCAGGCCCAGCTCGCCATCCTTAAGCGAGGTGGTCATGCGCACGGCGTTGTGAGCCTCGTCGAGTTCAACGTCCCACACGCGCCTGTGCAGGCCGTGCTCAAGATCGCTGTGCAGGTTGTTGACGCCTTCGTTGGCTGGCATATGCCAGTCCGTGCCGTCAATGGTAATCGTGGCACCCGCAGTGCGGTTGGCCACAGGGCCGATGGTCGCGCCAAAGCAGGCGGGGTTGTCAAAGTAATCCTCGAGCTTATCGAAGCCCAGCACCACATCGCGCACGTTGCCAGGGATGTCGGGCACATCGATGCCAAGCACGGTGGCGCCATAGTCCATAATGCGAACGCAGATCTCGGGCCCGTTGAGGGTGTAACGATGAACGGGAGTGCCGCACGGCGCGGTGCCGAAAAGCTCGGAAGTGATCATTTGGTTCCTAACATCGAGGTATTTCGGACAAACTGTAGCGCGAACAGGCGAGATTATCACTACACCCCACTAAAGCAGGGGTATTTTTCTCAAAAAAGTGATGATTGAAACTGTGCGGGCGTTCATTTTTGACGCGTACGAGTCTGATACAATTTGTTCGTTACTGTTTGAATGATATGCGCGCAAAGAACGGCGAGGATTCATCGTGATTAAGGCAGAGCGACAGGATAAGGTTCGTCAGCTGCTCGAAGAGCAGGGTACGGTCTCGGTTAAGGAGATTTCGGATGCGCTGGGCGTATCTGACATGACAATCCGCCGCGACCTTGAGGAGCTTGCGAGCCTTGGCGAGATCGAGCGCGTTCACGGCGGAGCCCGCAGTGCGCAGAATCGTCCCCACGCTATGTTGCGCCATGAGTATTCGCACAGCGAAAAGCGTACAAAGCATGCCGAGGAAAAGCTGCAGATCGCACGCCGTGCTGTGGAGCTTATCGAGGAAGGCTCGACCATCTTTTTGGGTACGGGCACCACGGCTGAACAGATGGCCTCGATGCTGCCGGCGTTTCGCCTGCGTATCGTGACCAATTCGCTTTCGGTGTTTAACCTGCTCGAGGCACGCGAGGACTGCGAGCTGTGTCTCGTGGGCGGCGTGTACCGCCGCCGCACTGCCGCCTTTGTGGGCCCCACGGCCGAGGACACCTTGCGTGCGCTGGGTATCGATGCAGCGTTTATCGGCGCCAACGGCATTCTGGATGGCGACGTGTCTACGTCCAATATGGATGAGGGCCGTATCCAGCAGCTCGCCTTTAGCAAGGCCGACTCGCGCTATCTGATCGCCGACTCCAGCAAGATCGGCAAGCGCGACTTCTACACCTTCTGCCGCCTGGACAGTTTGGACGCCGTGGTGTGCGAGCCGGATATTGCAAATGAGGATCGCGCCGCCATCGAGGAGCACACGCAGGTCATTTGTTAGCAAGCGCTGCGGGAGATCGGACCAAGTATTCAGTTTGTGGGCTAGACCAGGCGGCCGTAGTCCTGTGACTGATGAAAGACATGGGCGATATAGATCGTATCGCGCTCAAACTTGTAAAGACACACGTATTTGTTGACGGTAAACGATCGATAATTGCGTGCCGCCAGCTCTCGTATGTGGGAGAGGGGCCGTAGGAGCGGCTGCTCGCGAAGCAGATCAAGCTGATATTCAAACTCAGCAACAAAATTGCCTGCTGCACGTGGGTTCATAAGGATTTGAGCAAGGTATCTGACAATAGCCTCGTATTCATATTGTGCGCTTTCGAGTATTACGACGTTATAGGCCATATTTGTCTCGTATCGCGGTCGCGAAGGAGTCGTAGTCGCTGTAGTCGCCTTGCGATATCTCGTCTTCTGCCAACATCATACGAGACAGCAGCTTGGCTTTGGCGATTTCGTCTTGCATGAGACGATACTGGTCGCTGCTGATGCAGTGCATGGCCTCATAGCCGTTCTTAGTTACGGTGACGTCGCGCTCGGACTCAACAAGCGCGGTAAATGCAGCGGTGTCCTTCATGTCTCGGACGGGCACACAGGTGGGCATAGGTACCTCCTTTGCGTTGGGACACAATTGTACCACGCCTTGACAAGAATTCGGTACCGTCAAATTGTCTCAATCTGTAACGGGTGGGTGTGATCGGAGAGTCTGAGGGTCTTTATGGGTGGAGCAAACGGCGTGACATGCGCTGTTGAATCCGTACGCCCGCTTGCGTTTTCGAGTGAAGAGGCAGCAAAGTTGATTGGCGTAAGCGCGAAGACCCTTGCAAATTGGCGCTGTCCTAGTAAGGGGCCGGAGTACATTCGCCTCGGCAAATCCTCGCGATCCCATGTTCTTTATTGTTACGATGATCATGAGGCTTGGCTGCACTCTCTGCGCCAGCAGGCCAAGGTAAATTGATTGATAGCTGTTGGGCGCGGACAATATCGTTTGGACGGGTATAGCATGGTTCCATGCTCCGCGTTGCTAATTGCGCCGCTGCGTCATTTGTGAAATGGAATGATTGATGATGGAGAGGCGTGAGGTTCTCGGCTTGCCGCTTTTCACTTGGACTAATGACTGCGGCGGCAGAAAAATGTCCTGGCGAACGACTATCGTATAGAACGCAGCGGTGGTTAGATGGGTCTTCGCGGTTTGAGTGGTACATGGATTGTCGGATGTGGGAGACGTGAGAAACCCATGGTTTGGGGCAAGGTTGCTATTCTGACGAGTTTATCTCTTCATCCCTGTGGCAAAATGAGGACATATTGTCCTGTTATCTATCCAGAAGGTGCGTCATGCAATTATCAGCAGATGAGGTAAAGGCCAAGAGACAGGAGCTCGGCTTGACTCAGAAGGAATTCGCCGCTGCCCTAGGCATGGGCCCCAACGGCGAGCGAACGGTGCGCCGCTGGGAGGCAGGCGAAACAAGGCCCACCGCAGCCGAGTCGAAGTACATCTCCACCCTCGGCCATCGCGCCCCCTTTGCACCCGCAGGGGAGGGGAAGCCTGCCTTCACCTTCATCGACCTGTTCGCGGGCATCGGCGGGATCCGCATGCCGTTCCAGGAGCTGGGCGGCAGGTGCGTCTTCTCCTGCGAGTGGGATAAGTTTGCGCAGAAGACCTACCGCATGAACTACGGCGAAACCCCGGCGGGGGACATCCGTGAGGTCGCCGCTTCAGACATCCCCGACTTCGACGTGCTGCTCGCTGGCTTTCCATGCCAGCCGTTCTCGCTTGCGGGTGTGTCCAAGAAGCGCTCCCTTGGTCGCGCTACGGGCTTCGAAGACAAGACGCAGGGCACGCTCTTCTTCGAGGTTGCACGCATCCTGAACGAGAAGCGCCCGAAGGCGTTCCTGCTCGAGAACGTGAAGAATCTGATCAGTCACGACAGGGGCAGAACGTTCGACGTCATCATGCAGGTCCTCCAGGACGAGCTCGGTTACCACGTTCACTACAAGGTTCTGGACTCCAAGGGTTGGACATGCCAGCACCGCGAGCGCATCTACATTGTTGGCTTTCGCGACGATGTGGAGTTCTCTTGGGACGACCTCGACTGCCCGAACAGTGGTCAGAAAGCCGCGGAGATTCTGGAGGAGGATGCGGACGCGAGGTACGTGCTCTCCGACAAGCTGTGGTCATATTTGAAAGCATACAAGGCCAAGCACGAGGCCGCCGGCAACGGGTTCGGCTACGGTCTTATCACTCCATCGGACACCACGAGGACGCTCTCCGCACGCTATCATAAGGACGGTAGTGAGATCTTGGTCTCGCGCGGCGAGGGCGAGAACCCCCGTAAGCTGACCCCTAGAGAGTGCGCGCGCTTGCAGGGATTTCCCGACCGGTTCATAATCCCGGTCTCCGACACACAGGCCTACCGCCAGTTCGGCAATTCGGTGACGGTCCCTGTAATACGGTCGGTGGCCAAGCTCATGATGGGAGCGTGTCAGGATGGATTACGGGGCGCTTAGCAGCTACTTCGACGGCGCGGTCTCGAAGACCCTCGCGGACGTCGATATCGACGCAGGTAGGAGTAATCAGCACGAGTTCAACGGCACGCTGCCGCTGAGGTCGCTGTTCGGTGACGACGACATCCGCGACATCCGCACCACGTTCGCCTACATGTGCGACGAGGCGGAGCCGGAGATGTGCGACGGGACCGTGACTTGGTACGATGCGCGCCGCAAACATCCCACGAGAACCGAGTACCGTCTCTACTACAAGGACAACCCCGCCATCAGGCAGGCATCCGCTGGCGACCTCATGGTGGTCGCCAACTCCGATGACCTCGGGCTGCTCATCATCTTCGCTAAAAAAGGCTCGACCATCGAGTCGCAGCTGAGGTGGCTGTTCGGCTTCGAGGAACCCGACCGCTCGGGCTATGCCGTATCAAAGGGCGAGCGCAACCGTATCGGTGCGGTGGCCTCGCGCATCCTCGGCATGATTGGTATCGAGACGCGCGCTCCCTTGAGCGCGGATATCTACTTGGACGATATGGTCAAGAGGTTTGGACATACGTTTCCGAAGGGCATCGACTTTACGGAGTACTCCATCTCAACCCTTGAAGGTCTCGACTGGGCGGATGACCCCGATCGAAGCCTGCTCGCGTGCTACGAGCGCGAGGAATTGCTGTTCAAGGTGTTTGAGCGCCATCTGCTTGAGAGAGACCTTGCGCCCTATTTGAACGGCCAGCTCGACGTCGACGGCATTCTGAAGACCACCATGTCGACCTTCCAGCGCAGGAAGTCCCGCGCGGGCACAGCGTTCGAGCACCAGCTTGAGTTCCTGTTCAAGGGTAGGGGAATCCGATACTCCGCACAGCCCTACACCGAGGGAAAGTCGAAGCCGGACTTCATTTTTCCGTCAATCGAGTGCTACCGGGATGAGGGGTTCCCCTCCTCGAGCCTTACGATGCTCGGTGCGAAGACGACCATCAAGGAGCGCTGGAGGCAGGTGCTCGAGGAGGCGAACCGCATCGAGCGTAAGCACCTTATCACGCTGGAGCCCGCCGTGAGCGTGGACTACACGAACGCCATGCGTGACAGCAAGCTCCAGCTCGTCATCCCCTCCCAGCTTTTCCCCACCTACACGCCTTCACAGCAAGAATGGCTCATGGATGTGGGAGGCTTCTGCGAGATGGTCGAGGAGAGGCAACGGGTACTTGACTAGGCCGGGACAATAAGAGCGTTGAGGCGGCGCGCAAGCGCATGACCATCCTGAAGGGCTCCGAAAAGATTGTGGCATCGCTCAATCAGTTCGGCGTTGTCCGGCGCGTGAGGCGGGGCACTACGTGATTGCAGAGCCCATCGAACTGAATGACGAGCTTACGCGGTTTTTGGTCTTTGCCGACATGCTGGTAAACCGGTCGAGTTACCGGACGTTCCTGGAACTGCGGGACGTGGCCGAGTTGTTTCCGTTCGCGTGCCGTGTGAGCAAGGAGGGACTTGTGGCTGACGAGCGGTTCGAGGTGAACAACTTCGGCGGGGAGTTCTCGGTGGGGGTACGGGAGTAGGAGAGTACAGGTCACTCCTACGACGCAACACCTTTGCCACGCGTGAAAAGCATATCGTCAATCGAAAGCTGCAGGATTTGCAGTTTACCCTGCTCCTCGGCTGGTATCAGCGACGAATCGAGCTTCTCCTTAAGGACTGCGACTATGTACTGGCAGTTGATTGTGCTGGCGCGTGCGATTATGTCACGCAACACCTTACCCTCGATGTTTTCAAGGACGTCATGCACTATGAAGCGCGGAGTCTTGATGCCCTTTGATTCTGCAAACTGCTGATACGCTAAATCAAATGCGGCGATGAGTGACTTGCGTGTGCCCGTGCTGGAGCCAGCGGTATCACGTATTGCAACGGGGAACTTGTTCGACTCTTCATAGTAAACGAGCAGCGGCGATTCGTTGTTGAACTCCCTGGCAAGCGGAGTGAAGAATGCGTTAAACGCAAGCATCATTGCAGCAAAATCGTTGGATTGCGGCTCGTCGCCATCATCAGACGAGCCAAGCGATGCGATTTTTCCCTCAATGCTGGTCTGTTCTACCTCAAAGCTGTTGAGCGTATCTATTACTTCTCGGCATTTGCCGATACTGCTCGAAAGCTCAACTAGGCGTGCCTGAAGCGACTCGTACTCATCGATGAGGTCTTGCTCCACCAATGACATGAATTGGCTGTTCTGCGATGACAGTTGGCTGATTTCACGTTGCACAGATGCACGCTCGGCCTTCAGTTTTTCTGCCACACTCGCGAAATAGGCAATCTTGTTGTCGCAGAGCTGGTTGTTGAATGCGACCATCTCTTCGAAAGTTGCATTCACCATCGGGATCATCGAACAGACTTCCTCGAAAAACCGTCTGCTCAAATTAACGTCGGCTTGTCTACCGCGCTCTTGCATAGCAGTCTGCAGGGCCTCTTCATTTCGTTGCAGCCTGTAGTCTATGTCTGAGAGTTGCAGTGTCAGAGATGCGTATCGGGTGCGTGTAGCCGCGATTTCATCGCGGTTGGCCCTGTAGACATCGGCGTCGATGATGCTGTTGAGCTTGCACTGGACTTCTTCATGCTCGGCTTCGAGCCCTGCAAGTATCTGCTGCTGCTCGCTGACCGTATCGACGTTCTGGACTTTCTTATAGCGTTTGATGGACTCACGCGTCTTGTTCAAGTCCTTGTTGAGGTCGTCACGCTTTTTGTCGAGCGCCGGATCTGAGATGCCGAACAGAGCGTTGTAGACACTCCGGTAGATGGATGTGCTGCCGCTGGGAACGGTTTTGAGGAAGGAATTATCATCCCCGCCTACGGACACGCGGACAAATGAATTGATCAATTGGCGAAACGTGGGCACATTCGCTTCGTTCCCGAAAAGCAAGACATTGAGTCGTTGCTGGTAAGCTTTCTGCCCCATCTTTTCGCCGTCTATGTAGTACCTTCCATTCGGGAAGAGGTCGATTGTGAGAATCACGTCATCGCCATCGGGAAAATCCGATGTCAGTGTCATGTCGACGGCGATCTTGTTTGTGACGATGAAATCGCGTAGCTCCTCGGTCACCGTGCCCGTGTCGGCGTCTGTGTAAATGAGCTTCCTGTCCTTGGCGCCCATTGCGATATCAATGAGCTTGAGGAAGGTTGTTTTTCCAACGCGATTGTGCGATTCGGAGTCCTCGGTATCGACGATGAGGTTGGCACCCTTGTGGAATAAGACCTCGCGAACTATTTCGTCAGTTGTTGTCTTGCGAATTCTAAGCGACTTGATGAACATGTAGCCCTCCCTTCTCGTCTATTGACACGCGTCCGAGGAGGAAGAGAAAGTCCAAAGCCATGACAAAGAAGTCGTAGCTCACTTCTTTCTTGACCAGAGTGTTCGCCGTTACCTCATAGAGTTGACCGGCGTCCAAGCCTGGGTTCTGGTCGATGTAGCCATCCAAGGCGGCAGCGATGTAATAGACCGTGCTCGTCGGCTCATTATTGCGATCAAGCAGCAGCATCGTCATCACCTGGCCTCAGAAGGACTCTGCATTTTGCCACGGCAACGGCAATCAACGCAACGCAGAACTGGTTGATGATTTCTTCGGGGACCTCGTCAGCCTGAAAGCCTGCGTCATTCACAATCATGTTATAGATCTCGTTCTCGATGAGCTTGAGCTGTGCATCGCCGTTTCCTACGCACAGCTTGCCGTCATCGCGAACGTCTGCCACATTGACAAACATCTTGTTCAGCCTTTGGATGATGGCTTCGCTGTCGGGGAATTCCTTGATCACGCTGTCGAGACGAGCGTAGTTCTCAGAATACTCGTTGATGATGTTTAGGTAACGCGGTGCGTGGTTGTAAATCAGCTTCTTCTCTATAGGAGGCGGAGGCGTAAGGGGGAAATCTTCGCCCGTTGGCTCAGTCGACGAAATCATGATTTGCAGGAGTTTATACATGAGCGTCTTTGTAAGCGGCCGGTGCGGGCCAGACGAGACGGGCTGGTAGATGTTTATGTCATGTGAGTCATAGCTATTGGAGTCGCCGGTTATGTTCGTGGCGACCTTTCCAATTGCGCTCTGGCTTGTCTGCGTTGGCTTATCGCGAAGCATGGATGTTCGCCGAGTTGTTGCTGCCTACGACGTTTGTGGCAACTTTACCTGTAGCGGTCTGCGAGTTGTCGCTTAGACTCTTTTTGATTGACTTGATCTCTTGCTTGTTTTGGAGCGAGATGACGGCGGCGGCGATGGATGCGATAGACGCGATAATACCAAGGATAAGGTTCACAGTCTCCATCTTGCCTCCCAAATGTCAAGTCCAATATTCTAGACCATTATCGAGCGTTCGCTCGTTGCGTTGCCTCTAATTCTTGCTAATGGTCACAAACTGCCGAACGGACTGGATGACCTCACTTTGTGACCGACCTTTAGCCTATTTGCATGGTTAAGGGACGGTTCGTTTGTGCTGGCCTATGTCAATCGAAAGGCAGGCCGACATGGACGGAGACGACCATAGCATCGACGACGAGGAAGAGGTCGCAGCGCAGGCGGGCGGCCAAGAAGGGGTCGCGCAGGCGGAAGAGCCGCAGGCAGTGGACTCGGAGAGGGGCTACCAGGCGCTTCTCGCCAAGCAGGAGGCTCGCATCAAGGAGCTTGAGGGGCAAGTGGCCGAGGCTGCCAAGAGCGCCGAGGTGGCGGACGCCCTGCGCGGCGAAATCCAGCAGGTGAAGGCCAGGCGGCCGATGAGCGCATCGCCTTCGCGGCAGACATGGCGACGTTCGCAACCATGAACCTGACCCACCTCTTCTACTCATGCACGGCGCTGGAGGTGGTCTCCGGTTTGGGCAACCTCGCAGGTGTCAAGTCGTGCGGTTCGCGTTCGCTTCGCGCTCGTCGCCCGCCGAGCTGGACTTCCGAGGCTTCGACCCGTCTGCGCTCACCGACCTGACCTACTGCTTCTCGGGGTGCTCGTCGCTGGTGACGATCTACGCCGACGCCACCTGGGCGCTGCCTTCGAGCGGGGTTTCGGACTCGCAGTGCTTCTATAACTGCTACAAGCTGACGGGCGGCAACGGAACCACGTATGCAAGCAGCAGGACGGTTTATACCCACTTCCGTATCGATACGACGGCTACGCCTGGTTACCTGACTGTCTCTGCTTGACATGCTCTTTGGCTACGGTATTTGCGTCAGTCTGGGTAATATCCGAGAACATTTCATCAACGATGCGGACATGGCATTCATAAGCTGCATACCTGCTGGACCTCACCGCATTTTCCGCTTCCTGCAGGCGTGTTGCAGCATCCCTGAATCGGGATTTTGCCGCCATTTGCCCCATGATGGAGTCTGGGTGGTTGTCACTGAGTACGTCTGCGTCTCTCAGTTCTATTTCCGCACTTGCAATGCGTTCCATAAGCAGATTGTATTGGGCATCGCCGACCTCAGACAGGCAGAGCACAAGGTCTTTAAACGCTGCTGCGGTCAGCATTCGATTGAGCACTGCCCTGCAAGCTTCTGGCTCGGCATTCGCCTTCGCGACCATATCATTCACGAGGTATTTTTCCCATTCCTCATGGTCTCCGCCGTTGCCGCCAGACTGTTCCGGAAGCCACTCCGCACTAACTTTTCTCGTCATACGCTCGATGGACAGAACAGCCTCGCCGCTGAGACCAAGGAAGTCAGCAATATCTTGGAGCTCGTACGTATCACAATCGGTCTCCCCGATGAGAAAACCTACTGGCTTTCCGAATATGTCAGCCAGATCTACGAGGTCATCCCATTGAGGAAACTGATCTCCTTTTCGAAATCGGCTGATCTTTCTCGCAATCGCCTTGCGGCCGTTCTCCCTTTCCACTGCATAGCGGTCATCGGCTAGCGAGGCATCATCGGCACCGTTACGCTTTTGATAGAGCAGACGCGCAAGGCCGATATTGCTAATGCCTCTGCGCCCCTTTTCTATTTCATAGCTTTCCATCGAACCGCTGAGTCTCTTTGGAAAAATGTCCTTAGGGCGATCTTTGCGGACGTACATTGTCTTAATCATTCCTCATTAACAACAGATAAGACAATTATAGGACATATACCGTCTTATTTACCGATGGCATGATAGCACTGTCGAAAGTGAGCACCCCAGTGGAAGCGGTGCTGAAGTGAAAGAAAGTGAGGAAAAGGCAATGACGACTTGGGACTATGCGCAATTGTCGCATCTGGCGAAAGAGCTCGGTGGGCCTCAGGCGCTGATCAGCAATATCAGAGCGGGCGGGATTTCCGTTGGAAGAATCCAGGGTGGAGTAATCGGTTCTGTAGCCACGCTAGTCGCAGGTGGAATCGGACTGTATGCCTACGACAAGCACCAGAGGAAGATCGCTCTTGCTGAACAGAGTGCAACCATTCTCAAGGCGAACATCGAAGTATACGAAGAGGCACATTCGTCAACAGAAGTTGATGAGGCTACGAGAGAGACGCAACATAGTGAGGAGGAAACGGTAACTGAATCCAGTGGCGGCGAAGAGGCCTAGCCACCAGATTCATTAGACAGCCACTACCACGAGGAGCCCCGGTATGTACCAGGGCTCTAATTCGTTCTTATACCTTGCAGCGGATACTTAGATCTCTCGGGACTTGCAGTAGAGCGGGTCGCCCTCTCCGACCAGCACATCCCACCGCCATTGCGGGGTCTCGGTGCCGGACTGGCAGAGCGCATCGAGGGGCATGACTTTTTGCTCGGGCGAGCAGGGGCAAAGGTCTGCCTTGATGTGGGCCATGTCTTCGGCCTGGCCGGCGAGCTTTTTTATCCGGGGACCATGCTTTCGGCACGCGATCCCCCATCCTCAACCTCCCAAATCAAAAACTCAATCTGTAACACCTAGACTCGATTTGAGCAGATATCTGTTACAGATTGAGACGTTTCGGCAGAGTGATTCCCGTTTGTCTTGATTTGTAACAGGTAGAGGCAAAAAACTCGACTTGATGTTACAGATTTAGACAAACGGCTGCCGACCCGCGCGAAAACAAAAAGGCCGCATGCGAGCCCGTGGGGGATTCACATGCGGCCGACAGGGTATGTGACTGAAACTAGGCCATGAGCAGGCCGGTCTCCGCGACGTTCTTGTACCAGTACGCGCTCGCCTTGGGATAGCGCTTCTGGGTCTCAAAGTCGATGTAGAACAGGCCATAGCGCTTGTTGTAGCCGTTGGTCCAGGAGAACTGGTCCTGCAGCGACCACACAAAGTAGCCGTCAACGTTCACGCCGCCGTCGATCGCCTTGAGGATCCACGCGAGATGCTGGCGCATGTAGTCGATACGAGGGGCGTCGTCGATAAAGCCATCCTCGAAGTCGTCCTTATAGCCCATGCCGTTCTCGGTGATGTAGATCTTCTTGTAGTTGGGGTAATCGTTCTTAATGCGCAGCAGCAGGTCGTAGAGGCCCTCGGGATAGATGATCCAGTCCCAATCGGTGGTGGGTACGCCTTCGCGCACGCATGACTCGCCCACGCCCTTGAGGAACCAGCGCGAGGAGCCCTTGTCGCCGGTGCCATTGTGGTTGATGTCGTTTTCGCCCTCGGCGGCACGCAGGAACTGGCACTTGTAGGTGTTGACGCCCAGGCAATCGTTGTAGGGGAGTGCGGCGGTCAGCGCGGCGATGTCCTCGTCGCGGACGTCGAGCTCGCCGCCGGCGATATGGGCCAGCTTGGTCGCAGCCTCCATGGTATCGGCTGCATAGTGGCCGCGGAAGGTGGCGTCGAGTACCCAGCGGTTGTTGATGACGTCGGCCATGCGAGCCGCCTCGCAGTCGGCGGCGTTGTTGGGGTCGAGGGGATACTTGGGCTCCAGGTTTTGGACAATGCCGATCTCGCCCTCAAAGCCGCCCTCATGGAAGGCGACGACAGCCTTGGCGTGGGCCACCATCATGTTGTGCATGAGCTGGAAGGCCTTGTCCAGGCGATACTTCTCGCCGTGCGGCCAGTTGCCGACGATAAAGCTGCCCTCGGCGGTCGCGGGAATCTCGTTAAAGGTAAACCAGTGCTTGACCTCGGTGAACTCGGCAAAGCAGAACTTGGCGTACTCGACAAAGGCGTCGATCGTCGTGCGCGTCAGGAAGCCCTCGCCGCCGTTCTGGTAAAAGGCCTCGGGCGTATCAAAGTGATCGAGCGTGACATAGGGGATAACGCCGGCTTTATTGCAGGTGGCAAAGAGCTCGTGATAGAAGGCGACACCCTCGGGGTTGATCTCGCCAGTGCCGTTGGGGAAGATGCGGCTCCAAGCGATGGAGACGCGGATACCGTTGATGCCGAAGCGCTGGCACAGGTCGATATCGACCGGATACTTGTTGTAGAAATCGCTTGCGGGGTCGGGGGAGAAGCGACCCTGGGCTGCCAGGAAATCGTCCCAGGGCACTTTGCCCTTGCCGTGCGTACGGGTCTCGCCCTCAACCTGGTAAGCAGCAGTGGCGCCGCCAAACACAAAGCCGTCGGGGAACTGCATGGGGTTGGTCATGAGTCATCCTTTCTGTGGGATTCGAATAGGGAGAGGTGCCCGAACAGGGGATCCGGGCACCAACAGAGGGAGGAAACTAGTCGAGGTTCTCGCGGAGCCACTTAATGGCGCCAGCGGGGTCGCGAGTAAGGTCGATATATTCCTTACCGCGCGGGGCGAGCAGCTTAATGCCCAGGCGATCGGTGTCGGCCTTCATGTCGTTGTAGTAGCTACGGACTTGCGGGGCGAGCACGATAACGTCGTACTGATCCATGATGGCAGTGTGCTGGCCATAGGCGCCTGCGGAGGAAGCGATGTTCTCTCCGGTCTGCGCAGCACCTTCCTTGATGGCGTTGGCGAGCATGGCAGAGGTGCCGGCGCCGGCGCACAGGACGAGGACCTTCAGACCGTCGACACCCTTCTTAGCGGATGCGTCGGCGGCGGGCTCGGGCTGATCGGCGACAGGCTTGCTGTCGGCGGCAGCGGCGGTCGGCTCGACGGAAGCGGTAGTCTGCTCGACAGCGGGCGCAGAGGTGCTGGCGGCGATGGTGGCAGCACCATCGGACTCAAGACCCAGCTCGGCGGCGCGCTCGGCCTCCTGGTCGCAGAGCAGCTTATCGTATGCCTTCAAGAACGGCAGGTAGATGATGGCGTCCAGCAAGATGATGATCGCGACAAACACCAGGGCGATAAGCTGGAAGTTTGTGGTGATGAAGATGCCGATGGGGGCGGGGGTGGCCCAAGGCACCACGAAGGAGAAGCCGTTCATGCCCACATTATCGATAAAGAACTTGGCAACGCTTACGTTGACGCAGCCGGCGGCAACAAAGGGGATGAGCATGTAGGGGTTAAGAATCATCGGCGCGCCAAAGAGCAGCGGTTCGTTGACGGCGAAGGCAACAGGAACAATCGAGGCCTTACCGACGGCTTTGAGCTGCTTGGACTTCATAAAGAGAATCAGCAGAAGCGGCACGATGAACGTGGCGCCGGTGCCGCCGAACTCACCCACGAGCGACATGTTAAAGGTGAGGGAATGGGCGGGGTGACCACCGGCCAGCAGAACCTGCAGGTTCTCGGCCTGGTTGGCAAGACGGATGGGGTCGATGCCCGGCTGGACAATCGAGGGGCCGTGGACGCCGATGAACCAGAAGAACGCGGTGGCTGCCTGGATAAGGATAAGGCCAGGATAGGTTTCTGCTGCGGTAAAGAGTGGGGAGAGCAGTTTGATAAGCAGCTCGGAGAACGGAACGCCTATGAGGTTGCGCACGACGACATCGATGATGCCGCAGATGATGACGGCGCCGCCAAAGGGGATGATGTCGCGGAAGTTCTGAGCGATGGCGCCCTGGACCTCCTTGGGCAGCTTAATGGTCAGATCGCGCGAGACGCAGAATTTATAGACCCACACGGTAATGAACGCGGCGATATAGGCCGAGAACAGACCGCGCGTACCCATTGGTGCAATCGAAGACCGAAAGCTCGGAGCCGTTGAGCTTGGTGGTGAACTGCGTGACTGCGAGCAACAGCATGCTGCACTGGGCGGCCACCATGGTGGAACCGTCGTTGAGCACTTTGCCGGCGGGCATGCGACGGTTCATAGAAGCCGTCAAGTTCTTGGCAGTGGTGCCGGCGACCATGATGCCCATGACGCCCATGGTGAAGTTGTACAGCTTGTTGCACCAGTCGATGAGCGGTTGGGGCAGCGTGATGCCAACCACGCCGGGAAGCGTGGCGATCAGCAGGAAAATCGAAGAGGTGAGGACGATTGGCATGCACCCAAGGAATCCGTCTTTGATGGCCTGGAGGTAGATGTTCCTCGAGATCTTCTCAAAGAACGGTTGATGCTTTTCGAGCATCTTTACGATGGCGTCCATAGAGCTCCTTTGCTGCTTGATGCGTGATGCACGTGGATGGAACTGGTCGTCGATGGATGGTCAGGACTGCCCGGAAACCTTCCTGCTTAAGGAAGGCATTGCGAAATGACAACGTAAGACATTTCGTTAATGACAACGTAAGACATTTTTGGAAGAGCAACAAGGATTTACGGGTGAGTGGTCGATATTGTCCGGTAAACGGCTGATTTGTCAGTTGGGCAGGTAGTGTATGCTAGAACGCAAAAAACAAGCGATGCAAAACCGACTGGAGAAGTAGTGGCAACGATGGACAAGAAAAATGTCTCAATGAACGATGTGGCAGTTGCCGCGGGCGTTTCTCTCAAGACGGTGTCGCGCGTGATCAACGAGCCCGATAGCGTGCGCGAGTCGACGCGTGATAGGGTCCATGCTGCCATGGAGGCGCTCGGGTTTCGAACCAACTTTGCCGCGCGTTCACTCAAGTTGGGCCGTTACGGGTGCATTGGCGTCGTGCTGTTTCACTTGTCAGGCGGTGCCGTGGATATGATTGACGGCATCGCCGATGCCGCCGAAGAACGTGGCTTTGCGCTTACGATGATCAAAAAGCGGGCGGGGGAGAAGATGACCCTTGCCGAAGCAGCGCGTAGGATGTCGCAGCTTCCCGTCGACGGCATGATTATCAACCTGCGCCAGATGGTCGATGACTTTGAAACCTTTGAGGCGCCGAAAGACCTCAAGACGGTGATTATCACACCAATGGAACATCCTACCTGCTCTACCGTCAGTGACGATCAAGAGGGTGGTGCGCGTATGGCGTGCGAGTACTTCTTGAATCACGGGCACAAGAACGTGTACTTCGTCTCTGGTAAGCAAGAGTCGCTGTCGAGCCAGTGCCGTATGAAAGGCTGGCGTGCGGCACTCGAGGCGCGTGGCATTGAGCCGCCCGAGCCTCTGCAAGGCGATTGGAATGCGGATAGTGGCTATGCCGCGGGCCTTGTGCTTGCCGATAAACCCGATTGCACGGCGGTCCTCGCTGCTAACGACTGTATGGCAAACGGCGTGATGATGGCCTTGCGCGACAAGGGGCTGAACGTGCCCGACGATGTGTCCGTGATTGGCTTTGATGACGAGCTTTACAAGACGATGCCCAACTCGATTTTGACGTCGGTAAAGTTCCGTCACCGCGAACTGGGCATCCGCGCACTCAACGAGGTTGTTGCGGGCTTGGAAGCCCCGAGTTCCAGAAGCCGTACGCTCGTTTCGGGCGTGCTGATCGAGCGCGCGAGCGTACGGGATCTGCGGGCGTAGACGTGCTCGGCTCGTTCATCTCAATCTGTAACAACCAGACGTCCAAAACCGGTTTTCTTGTTACAGATTTAGACAATTCGGCGCTGCTTATTCCATTTGTCTCGATCTGTAACAGTTAAGGGTGAGATAACCAGCTAGATGTTACAGATCGAGACAAACGGCTCCTGACCAGCCCAAAAACAAAAAGACCGGGGGCGGCGCGCTGTGTGACGTGCCGCCCCCGGCTGAGAAATGGGGACAGGTTGTGTGGGCGGGCAGCCCCGCCAGCCGCTAGTCCAGACGACGGGTCTGCGCCACGTGCTTATACCAGTAGGCGCTTGCCTTGGGCGTGCGCTTCTGGGTTTCAAAGTCAACGTAGAAGAAGCCATAGCGCTTGTTGTATCCGTTGGTCCAGGAGAACTGGTCCTGCAGGCTCCACAGGAAGTAGCCGCCCACGTTGACGCCCACCTCCATGGCCTTGAGCAGCCAACGCAGGTGCTGCTCGATGTAGTCGATGCGCGGCTGGTCGTCCACAAAACCGTCCTTGTAGGGATCCTTGTAGCCCATGCCGTTCTCGGTAATGAAGATCTGCTTGTAGTTGGGGTAGCGCTGCTTAATGTAGACGAGCAGATCGAACAGACCCTCGGGATAGATGATCCAGTCCCAGTCGGTGGTGGGGATGCCAGGCTTGTTCACATGCTCGCCAATACCCTTGACGCGCCAACGGCCGGTGCCCTTCTCGCCCGTACCGTTGTGGTGCAGGTCGTTCTCGCCGTCGTAAGCCTTGAGGAAGCGGCACTGGTAGTTGTTAACGCCCAGGTAGTCGTTGTAGAGTGCGGCCTCGCGCATAATCTCAAGGTCCTCGTCTAGGATCTCGATGGAGCCGCCCGAGACGGCAGCCAGGCGATTGGCGCACTCGAGGGTGTCGGGCGCGTAGTCGCCGCGGAAGGTGGCGTCGAGCAAAAACTGGTTTTGCAACACGTGCTCATTGTTGGCGGCTTTGATGTCGGCGGGGTCGTTCTCGTTGAGCGGGTACTTAAACTCCAGCGACTGAATGACGCCGATCTTGCCCTTAAAACCACCGTTGTGGAAGGCCAGTACCGCCTTGGCGTGGGCGAGCATCATGTTGTGCTCGCACTGGAAAGCTTCGGCAAGATGCGCCTTGACGCCACCGGGGAAGGTGCCCTCGATGTAGGTGTTGGAGGCGTCGGCCCAGATCTCGTTAAAGGTGAACCAGTAGGTCACCTGGTCGGCGTACTCCTTAAAGCAAAAGGTGGCAAAGTCCACAAAGGCGTCGATGGTCTCGCGGTTGAGGAAGTCGCCTTTCTCAAAGAGGGGAAGCGGCGTGTCAAAGTGATGCAGCGTGACAAACGGCTCAACGTGGTGCTTGTGGCACTCGGCAAAGAGGTCGTGGTAGAACTGCACACCCTCGGCGTTGATCTCGCCGGTGCCGTTGGGGAAGATGCGGCTCCAGGCAATGGAGAGGCGGATGCCGTTGATGCCGAACTCCTCGCACAGCTCCAGGTCGACGGGGTACTGGTTGTAGAAGTCCGAAGCGGGATCGGGAGAGAAACGCCCCTGGGCCTCCAGGAAGTCGTCCCAGGCAACCTTGCCCTTACCGTGAGTGCGGGTCTCGCCCTCTACCTGGTAGGCAGCGGTGGCGCCGCCAAAGACAAAGTCCTCGGGAAACTGCGCGGGCGGGTTGGTGACGCTAGCAGGGTTAACGGACATGATGATCCAATCGTCTAAATCGAAGGGCCAGCCGGTCTTGGATGGTCGGCTGGCCCTGAGCGTTACTTACTTCGAAAGCTGCTCGGAGACGAAGGCGAGAGACTTGTCGCCGTTCTGGGAGAGCTCGATGTACTGCTTACCGCGGCAGGCGACGCACTTGTTGCCCACACGCTCGCAGTCTTTCTGCAGGTCGGCCAGGTAGCTGGCGGCCTGCGGGGCCAGGACGACCAGGTCAAAGTCGGGGAGCATGTCGACGTGGTTGCCATAGGCTTCGGCAGCGGTCTCCAGATTGATGCCGCGCTCCTTGGCAGCCTTGGCCAGCGCGTTGGCGAGCAGGCCCGAGGTTCCGCCACCCTGGCAGAGCACGAGCACGCGCTTGCCGTTGAGGTCGCTGGCGGTCGTTGCCTCGGCAGCGGGTGCTGCAGAAGCGGCAGGGGCGTCGGCCTTCACGGCCTCGGCTGCGGCGCCGGCGGCAACGCTCTTGGCATCGGCCTTGCCCTGGAAGGCGTCGTTGAGCTTGGCGGCCTTCTCGGCGTTCTTGGCGGCGAGCTCTTCCTGGGAGATCTCGGCCTCCTCGGCGCACTTCTGGGCGTCATAGGCACGGAAGAACGGATAGTACAGGACAAAGTCGACGACCAGGATGAGGGCGAGCATCACAAAGGCGAGCGGCTGGAAGCCCAGGCCCATGATGGTGCCGATGGGGCCGGGGACAGTCCAAGGCAGGGTGTACATAAAGCCGTTCATGCCCAAGAAGTCGATAAAGATCTTGAGGATCCAGATGTTGGCGATCGGGGCAAAGACAAACGGGACAAAGAAGACGGGGTTGAGCACGATGGGCGCGGCGAACAGCAGCGGCTCGTTGACGGCGAAGCAGACCGGGACGATGGCGGCCTTACCGACGGCGCGCATCTCCTGAGACTTGGCCAGGAAGCAGAACATAAAGACCAGGACGAGCGTGGCACCGGTGCCGCCCATGCAGACGACGAAGTACTGGGCACCCTGGGTCAGGACAGCGGAAGCGTGCTGGCCGGCCTGGAACGCAGCCAGGTTGTCGGTCATGTTGGCAACGAGAGCGGCGGCGATGGCGGGCTCGACGATCGAAGGGCCGTGGACGCCCACGAACCAGAAGAGGCTCATGGCGCCGTAGATTACAGCGAGGCCGATGTAGCCGTCGGCAGCGGTGAACAGGGGCTGGAACACCTGGATGACGCCCTGGGCAAAGCAGAAGCCAAAGGCAGCGCGGAAGACGATGTCAAAGACCCAAAAGACGGTGATGCAGACGGAGAAGGGGATGATGTCCTTAAAGGTCTGCGAGATGTTGGGCGGAACCTGCTCGGGCATCTTGACGGTGATGTTGCGCTTAATGAAGAACTTGTAGATGATGCCGGTCACAAACGCAGCGATGAAGGCGGTCAACAGGCCCTTGGAACCAAGGTAGGTGGTGTTGAAGCCGCTGGCAGCGTCCGTGGAAATGGTGTCGCTCGAGAGCAGCAGGAAGCCGATGATGGCTGCGCACATGCACGAGATGAAGTTGATCTGGTTGTTCTTGGGCAGATCGCGGTTCTGGGCGTCGGCGAAGTGCTTGGCCGTGGTGGCGGCGCAGGCGATGGCCAGAATGCCCATGGAGTAGTTGTAGCACTTCCACAGGGCGTTGTTGATGTCATCGGGCCAGTAGAAACCCCAGATGTTGGGGACCGAGGCTACCAGGCAGAAGATGGACGAGAAGATGATGATGGGGATGACGGAGATAAAGCCGTCGCGGATCGCCTTGAGGTACTTGTTGCGGGCGATCGCGTTGAAAAAGGGCTGGCCCTTTTCGATGATGGCGATGAGTTGCTCCATGCAATGCTCCTAAGAGTCGGTGGGTTAGCAACGATGGTAGCTTTTGGCGTTCGGTTGCCAAAATGTTGACGTTGCCATTATGCGACACAAAAAAAAGACGCGAACCGGTGGTTCCTGTGCCTGCGAACCGTCGATTCCTTATGCGTAAACGATTGAGCCGCCCGGTGGCTCTGTGTTTGCACAATGGCAACGTTAACATTTGGGCGACAAAAGCCGTTCGTGGAAGCGGGATTGTCGGTGAACGGTAGGTTTTGGGTGGTGAGCGTATGGCGGAGGAGGCGTTAGATATACTTGAAAGTGTTCAAAATAACTGCGTAGGATGCCATCAATGGCATCGTTGACATAGAAAGATCGACCTATGGCCGCTGTTAAAAAATCGGTTTCCGTTAAGGATGTGGCGCGTCTCGCGGGCGTCTCGGAGCAGACGGTCTCGCGCACCGTGCACGATTCGCCCAGCGTGCGCCCCGAGACCAAGGAGCGCGTGCGCGCCGCCATGCGCGAGCTGGGGTATCGTCCTAACTTTGCCGGCCGGTCGCTGCGTCGCGGCAAGTTTAAGACTGTCGGCGTCGCCATGTTCAACATTACCGGCACCGGCAACCTCGACCGTATGGAGGGCTTTGCCGCCGCGGCCGACAAACATGGCTACGCCATTACCCTCACTAAAGTAGATGGACACCCCTATACCCTCGAGAGCGCATCGTCGCGCATGAGCGCGCTGCCGGTGGACGGAATGGTCGTGATCATGAACCGCATGCCGGCGGACTTTGGCACCTTTGAGCCACTGCCCGGTATGCAGACGGTGCTCGTTACTATGCTGGAGCACCCGCTGTGCTCGACGGTTGATAACGATCAGTTCGATTGCTCGCGCCAGGTGGTCGAGTACTTGCTGGGACAGGGGCACAAGACCGTGCACTTTATCTCGTGCCCTGAGCGCTCACTTTCGGGCATGCAACGCGAGGAGGGCTGGCGTGAGACATTGCGCGCGCATGGTATTGAGCCGCCGCGGCTCGTCCGTGGCGATTGGACGGCGCAGAGCGGGTATGCTGCCGGTCAGGCTCTGGCGGACGATCCGACCTGTACGGCCATTTATGCTTCTAACGACGCCATGGCCTACGGCTGCATTCGCGGGCTCGAGTCGCGCGGAAAGCGCGTGCCCGAGGACGTGAGCGTGGTGGGTGTTGATGACAGCCTGGGCGATATCGTGCCCGACCGTCGCCTGACTACGGTGCGCTTTGACAACAAGCGCGTCGGCATGTGGGCTGTCGACAAGATCGCCGGCGGCGAGGGCGTTGAGTCTGGCGTGGAGCACATGCTGATCCCCGGCGTGCTCGTAGAGGGTGATACGGTGCGCGATTTGCGTTAGGGTGCTGTCCCGTTTGGGTTGCCGCTAATTGTGTTCGATATTGTTCAGATTGGTTTAAAAACCGTTCACGGACGAAAATTGACCGTTCATAGCTCGTAATTACGTTTTGCGCTGTTCTTTTTTGTTTGAATGATAATGTTTCTGCCATACAGAACGCAGCGCGTATGCCCGGACGCGATGCTCTCCATTGGTTCATATGTGAAAGGAACGCAATATGGCAACCAAAGAAGAAATCTCGATGGTTGGATTCGAGATTGTCGCATACGCAGGTGACGCCCAGACCGATCTGCTTGCAGCACTCGATGCTGCTCGCGAGGGTGATTTTGAGAAGGCCGAGCAGTTGCACAAGGATGCCAGCGATGCACTCATCGGTGCCCACGACACGCAGACCAAGCTGCTTTCGCAGGAGGCCGGCGGTGGCGAGATGGAGATGACCTTCATCATGGCCCATGCTCAGGACACTCTCATGACCACCATGATCCTGGAGAAGCAGACCCGCTTTACCATCGATGCCTACAAGCGCATCGCCGATCTCGAGGCCAAGCTCGCCTAACGAGCCCTCACAACCAAGTCCCCTTCCAAAAGCCCTGTCGCAACCCCGCGGCAGGGCTTTTCTGTAGTCATTGGGGACGTTCCTGAATGACTAGTCATTGGGGACGTTCTTAAACGACTAGCCGCTGGGGACACTCTTGAGCCGAACGCCAGCTCTGCCGTTCGGCTCTTCGCTCGCTGGGTATACTTCCCCTGCATTACAGGCCGGACTGAGGAGGTATCCAAATGCCGGACAACGGATCGATTCAAAAGAAAGGCGCGCATGAGATGGCTCACGGGCGCCCTGTCCAAATAACCGAGCATACGACATTGACCGAGCTGCAACCCAGCCTGTCCGATGTCGTGTGTGCAAACAAAAAGCTGCAGATTGGCTTCATCGTTGCGCTCGTGGTACTGGCGCTTCTGTCGGGTTTTGTCGCGCGCCCGCATTTTGCCGACACCAAGACCTGGGACTCCACCATCGAGGTCATCGATCAAAAGAAGGGCAACGTGTTGGCGCTCACGACGTCGTGCGTGGCGTTGTCTGCGGGCATCACCGCGCTGCCGGGCGACACGGGGACGCCGGTGGCCGAGCAGCTCGCACAGCTTTCGGGCAACCTGGGTATCGTACTTGCCGTGCTGTACCTCGAGAAATATCTGCTCACAATATTATGGTCGGTCGGGCTGGGCATCTTGATCCCATTCTCGCTCATACTCTTCGCGGTGTCGCTTGGCATTCACGGACGCTGGAGCACCAGCGCCGTCCTGCGCCGCGTGGCAACGCGCGTGCTGGTGGTCGCCATGATCGGCATGGCGTTGGTGCCTGCGAGCGTGTGGGTGTCGCAAAAGGTCGACGAGACATATCGCGTGAGCATTGAGCAGGCCGAGCAAAAGGCGGCCGACGCAGCGGAGAAGGCCGACACCACGGAGAAATCGACCGATGCCAGCTCCAAAACAAGCAAGAAAAAGTCCGAGACCACGGAGTCCAAGAACGTACTTGAGCAGCTGACCGATGGGGCATCGAGCCTTGTCACGTCGGTGACCAGCGGCGCCAAGCAGATGACCGACGAGATCGTGCAGCAGGTGACCGACCTGATCGAAGGCGTCATCGTGATGATCGTGACCTCATGCGTGATCCCGCTGCTGGTGCTCGTGGCGTTCCTGTGGCTGGGTCACGTGCTGCTGGGGATCGATGTCTCCGGCCCGACGAACTACCTGACGGGCCGTTTTCTAAGTGCTCCGTCCAAACATGCCAAGAAGAGCGGACAGTCCGAGTAGGCGACAAAGCGGGCCTTGAAAGACCAGACCGTAAGAAGGGCGGCCGAGATGCGTTCTCGGTCGCCCTTTTTGTTGAGCGCGTGACCGTCCATGCCTTCGTCAGGCCCAAACGGTCGGCAAACACCCGTGAACGGTAATTGTTCAAAAAAGAACAAAGATAAACAAATAGTTGTTGCAGTTACTGTTCGAATGTGTTCAAATAAACATGAACAGTGAAGAACCGCACATTCAGATGCCCGGACCTGAACGCGATTCAACACTTCCAAACAGAAACTACGCGCCTGCGTATCTCTCAAGGAGGATGTCATGAGGGTTGTAATCGCTTCCGATGCCGACGGTATGTCGATGAAGGAGTCCATCAAGGAGATGCTCATCGCCGACGGTCACGAGGTCGTCGACTATTCCGAGACCCCTGCCGCGGACTTTGTCGACTCTGCGACCGCCGTTGCCAAGGACCTGCTGGAGCACAAGGATTCCCAGGGCTTCGCATTCGATAAGTACGGCGTCGGTTCCTATATGGCCGCCGTCAAGATGAAGGGCATGGTCGTCGCCAACATTTCCGACGAGCGCTCCGCCTACATGACCCGCGAGCACAATGGCTCGCGCATGGTCACCATGGGCCCGGGCGTTGTGGGCACCGAGGTCGCCAAGAAGATCGCCCGCGAGTTCCTGCGCGCTCAGTACGCCGGCGGCCGTCACCAGATCCGTGTCGACATGCTCAACAAGATGGCCTAACGAGAGCCACCGAGAACTCGAACTTCTACCTCAACTTGTGAATTCAGACGAAAGGACGTTCTGATGAAGAAGACCATCGCAATCGGTTGCGACCATATCGTTACGGACGAGAAGATCTATCTGGCCGACCGCCTGGAGCAGGCTGGCTACAAGGTGCTCGACTGCGGCACCTACAGCCACACCCGTACGCACTATCCCATCTACGGCAAGGCCGTGGGCGAGGCTGTTGCCAGCGGCAAGGCCGACTTTGGCGTGGCCCTGTGCGGCACCGGCATCGGCATCACCAACGCCGTCAACAAGGTTCCCGGCGCTCGCTGCGCCCTGGTTCGCGACATGACCTCTGCCCTGTATGCCCGTCGCGAGCTCAACGCTAACATCGTGGGCTTTGGCGGCAAGATCACCGGCGAGTTCCTGATGGCCGACATCATGCTTGCCTTCCTGGAGGAGCCCTACGAGAAGACCCCCGAGCACGATGCCCTGATCGCCAAGATCGATGCCTGCAATAAGGCCGACGCCGAGGCTCAGGCTGACCCGCACTTCTTTGACGAGTTCCTCGAGAAGTGGGACCGTGGCGAATACCACGACTAGCGGGTATCCGGCGTAATTTACTAGTCCGTTGACGGCTCGCGTTTCTGTGAGGGGGCGCGGGCCGGTTTTCTATCAGCCCCACTGACTCGGCGGGCTGGCGTACGAAAGGGAAGGCTCCTATGGAGTTTGTTCTTGATAAC
>ERZ1034691.250-NODE-250-length-43912-cov-33.975215_pt1 | contig 43912 bp, 48 predicted proteins | sample MGYA00520638_ERZ1034691 | MGnify/ENA primary metagenome ERZ1034691 (study PRJEB33766, sample SAMN09781763) | gut metagenome | biome: gut microbiome | host: Homo sapiens | place: Madagascar | study: EMG produced TPA metagenomics assembly of the PRJNA485056 data... | reverse complement strand
CAGGGGACTGAAAATCCCCGTGTCATTGGTTCGATTCCGATCGGAGGCACCATTTGTTTTGCAGTTTCAGGGTAAAGAAACTGCAGTATGCGGCCGTAGCTCATCTGGTAGAGCGCCACCTTGCCAAGGTGGAGGTAGCGAGTTCGAGCCTCGTCGGCCGCTCCAGACAAACAGCAAGGAACCGGTTTACGCCGGCTTTTTGCTTATTATGGTGACGTGGCCAAGTGGTAAGGCAAGGGTCTGCAAAACCCTCATTCGGCAGTTCAAATCTGCCCGTCACCTCCATAAGACTGTGATAAAAATATGTCACAGTCTTTTTCTTTGTTGTAGCGCCGAAAATCGGCGATTTCGCCAACCAATTTTTGAACACGGTTTTACAGTGTTGTCCAACCGTTTTGGGCGGTTTTCCCACCCTGATGCCCACTATTTCTGCCGCTTTTTGGAATTCGGCAGGGGAGTGGACGATTTTTTGAAAAAAAACAGAATAATTTCTGCTGTTTTCAGAATGTTTTCAATTTCCCCGCAGCCAATTTTGAACTGCACCCCATTTGTTAGACAGTATGATATACTATCTGGACCGACCCCGTGGCACTGAAAATCACCGAGGCCACCGGCGTAAGCCTGAAAACCGAGTACCCCGCGCGGGGCAGTGACGACGCCATCAATTTAATGCTGGCGGACGGCGACTACCCTGATTTGATCTACGCCAAAGAAAAGTCCAACCGTTTGATCGAAGCCGGTGCGCTGATTGATTTAGCCCCGCTGATTGATGAGTATAGACACAAAAAGAGGTGCAGCGCAAGCGCACTGCACCTCCGTAAGTGTTATTTTACCCTTTCACACTGCCCAATGCAACGCCCCGCACAATATATTTTGAGAGGAGCAGATAGACGATCATAACGGGCAGGATCGCAATGGTGATCATCATATACACCTTGCCCATATCGAACTTCAAAAAGTCCGCGCTGCGCAGCTGTGCAACCAGAATGGGCACCGTCTTCCACTTGGCATCGTTGATGATCAGCGCCGGAATAAAGTAGTTGTTCCACGCGCCCACAAAGCTGAATATCGCCTGCACCGCCATGGCGGGCTTCAGGATCGGCAGAATGACCGTGTTGAAGGTATGGAACTCCCCTGAGCCGTCAATGCGCGCCGCGTCAATAATGTCGCGCGGCAGGCTCGAATCCATATACTGCTTCATGAAGAAGAACACTGTCGGTGCGGCGATGCTCGGCAGAATCAGCGGCCAGAGGGTATTGGTCAGCTTCATCTTGTCCATCAGGTTCAAAAAGCCGAGTGCCGAGACCTGTGTGGGCATCGTCATGATGAGCAGAATGACGGTGAATGCCAGCTTGCGCAGCTTGAAGTCATACGCATAGATGGCGTAGGCCGTCAGTGCGCTGAAATAGACCGACAGCGCCGCGCAGGCGGCCGACACGATCAGGCTGTTGCGCAGACCGGTCAGGATCGGTACATTGGCATCGTGGGTGGTGTTGAAGAAGTTGACGCCAAAGCTGCCGCGGGGCAGTGGGTCAAATCCCTGCTGGATGGTAAAGTTGTTGTGCGTGGCGTTGACGATCAGCACATAGAAGAAGAACAGGCAGATAAAGCAGAGGACAAACAGCACGATATAAGCCACTGCACGCTGCAGGGTCAGCATAGGGTCGTGAATTTTGCTTACCTTTGCGGTAGTGGTGGCTGCGGTTTTGGTTTCGTTCGGCATACTGGTTCACGCTCCTTCCTTAGTGATGCCTTGCGGCCGCTTTGGCTGCCTTGATGTGGGCTTTCTCAGCCTTGCGCTGCTCACGGGTCAAACCGTCATCCTCCTGCGTGAGGGTAAAGTAGATGATGACGCAAAGCACCGCGCAGAGCAGGAACATCAGCACCGAAATAGCGCCGGCTGTGCCGTAGTTTTTGCTGTACAGGTGCTGGTTCAGGTACATGATAATGGTGTTGGTCGAGCCGTTCGGGTCGCCCTTGCCGTTGGTCAGGACCTGCGGCACATCAAACATCTGCAGGCCGCCGATGAGGCTGGTGATCAGCGTGTAGACGAGCAGCGGGCGGATCAGCGGAATCGTGATGCGCCAGAACATTGTGGTCGAGGATGCACCGTCCAACTGGGCGGCCTCATACAGGCCGGGGTCCACACCCATGATGGCAGCCATCAGAATGATGGTCGTATTGCCGAACCACATCAGGAAGTTCATCAGCCCAACCAGACCGCGCGCTGTCCAGACATTGGAAAGCCAGCGCACCGGCTCGGCCACGATGCCGAGCTTGAGCAGGATCGAGTTGATCGGCCCTGTTTCCGAGTTTGAAAACAGGGTAAAGAACAGCATAGCGAACGCCGATGCCATGATAAGGTTGGGCATATAGATGACCGTCTTGAAGAAGCCCTGAAACCGCAGCTTCAACCGCAGATCGGTAAACCACGCTGCCAGCACCAGCGATACAATGATCTGCGGGATAAAGCCCATCAGCCACATGATCATGGTATTGCTGAAATACTTTGGCACCTCCCGGATCATAGCGGCATAGTTTTTCAGCCCTACAAAGTTGGGGCCGATGATTTTTAAGCCGCTGCGGAAGTACTCAAAGAAGGAATAGTAGATGGTCGTTGCCAGCGGCCAGAACTGGAAGATGAAAAAGGTGATAAAGAACGGCGCCAGAAATATATAGCCCCATTTGGCGTAGCTCATGCCTTTGCTCTTTGTTTTCATAGGTCTCGCCCTCCTTAGCTGTGTGGGCATTGCCCTGCTGGGGGCAGAGCCTTTCAAAATCTGATAAAAACAAAACCAGAGGCGGGCGTCTCTCCCCGCCCCTGGCATGGCGTTTGCGGTTCAGTTCGTTTTGTCTACGGTCACACAGGTATTTATGCGGGCCATTCGACGCTGCTCAGCTCAGGATACTTGACCTTAATCTGATCCTCAAAGTTCTTCTTCGCGGTCTCAAGGTCAACCGTGCCGTCAAAGTAATCCTTGAAGCAGCTCTGGAAGGTCTCGTTGCAGCCCTGGTCATACGGACCGGCGTTGGACATATCAATGGTAGGTGCAACCTCTGCAAAGAGGGCAATGTGGTTCTGGCCGCCGAGGAATGCGGAGCCGAAATTCGGGTCAGCTGCAATGGAATCCATAGCGCTCTTGCTGTTGGTATAGTCCTGCGTATCCTCGGTAATCTTGGTCATGATGTCGGCATCACAGGTCAGAGAGTACATGACATCCTTGATTGTGGGGATGTTGTCGGTGCCGGCTGCTGCGCAGATCCAAGTGCCGCCCCAGTAATACGGCTGAGGTCCCTGGCAGACTGCGTAATCGCCGAAGATACCGTTGCCGACTTCCTGCTTGCCTCCCTCAGACTCAGGCGTGGCCAGAGAGTTGCCCAGCAGGGTGAAGTTGATGCCCCAAGTGGAGTAGAAGAAGCCGAAGACCTTACCGGAAGGACCCTGGTCGGCGGCCCACTGGTCGCTCCACAGGCTGGTCTTGTTGTTGTAGCCGTTATCGGTGTAGGTCTTGGTCTGATCGACCCAGTTCATAATGTTGGGGTCGACCTTAACGGTCGTGCCGTCCACCCAACCGGCGGAAACATTGTTGGAGAAGGTGCGGTAGGAATCATCGTAGCCGGAGAGCATCTTGTAGCCCTTGGCAGCGGCCTTTTCAGCCACATCGTTGAACTTATCCCAATCGCTCAGTGCGGCCTGGACCTCGGTCGGATCATCGGTGCCCAGCACATCTTCGGCGATGGAGCGGCGGTAGGCAAACAGGCCCGGGGTTGCCTGCCATGTGGTGCCCTTCTGTACGCCATCCACGGTAACGATGTCCTTGGTGTACTGGTACTGATCCTTGAGGTCATCATCGGTCAGGCCGACATCCTTCTTGACATCCAGCGTATATTCGGAATCCACATACTTCAGCGCGTAGTCCGCCTCGATCAGGAAGATGTCGATCTTGTCATCGGCAGCGGCGCTGTCCTGCTTGAGCAGGGCCTCGTCCAGCTTATTCTGGTAGTTGTTGTTATCGTTGGGGTTGATGGTCCACTTTACGGTGACGCCGTTATCCAGCGTTGTGGTGGACTTGTCGTCGGCGATCTCCTTGACGCCGGGGTAATAGTCGTTGAAGCGGGACTGGAATTCATCGTTCCAGCACCAGATGTTCAGGACCTTGCCCTCCTCTGCGGCCGTATCAGCAGCAGGCTCTGCGGCTGTGCTGCTGGCTTCGCTAGAGGTCGATTCAGCGGCGGGGGCTGCGGACGAGCTTGCGGCGCCTCCGCCGCAGCCTGCCAGCAAGGTGGCTGCCATTGCAGTAGCGGTCAATAAACTCATGGCCTTTTTCATAATGTGTTTTCCTCCTTTTTAATAAAAAGAACTCATGTATGAATCAGATATTGTGACCCGCATCCTTGCGGGTTTGGACCTATGGATTGGGGACATCGACGGACTGCCCTTTCAGCAAACTGCCGGAGATCAGCTTCTGCTCCGGCAATGCCGTGCGCGGGAATTCGATCTGCTCAATAAGCAGCTCTGCCGCGGCGCGGCCCAGCGCTTCAGTATCCTGCCGGTAGGTGGTCAGCTGCGGGGACATGATCTGCGAGATCAGGTTGCCGTCATAGCCGGCCACCGAAATATCACGCGGAATCAAAAGTCCTTCCTCATAAATGGTCTGTATGCCGCCGATGGCGGAAAAGTCATCCGGGAAGAGGATCGCCGTGGGGCGCTGCGGCAGCGCCAGCAGCTGACGGGTCGCAGCGGCGCAGCTTTTCGCATCTCGGTAGGTGCTCGGCACGATGTAGGCGTCCGGCACCGTGATCCCATGGGCGGCGCAGGCACGGTAGAAACCGACCAGGCGCTTCTGGGTGACTGCGCTGTGATTCTCACCGTGGATATAAGCGATTCGCTCATGCCCCAGCGCGGCAAGCTGATCCACTAACTTGTGGACACCGTCGGTGTTATCGGAAAGTACGGCAGCCCGGTTGTTAAAGACATGGTCGACTGTGACGATCGGCAGGTTGCTGTAGGCCAGCTCAATAACCTCCGGGTCATCGAACTTGATGCAGGCAGCGATCACGCCGTCAACGCCGCGGTAGCGGCAATGCTCTAAATAGCTGGAGTGGCCGTGGCCAATGTTGTGGTTGATAAAGGTGATATCATAGCCTCTGCCCTCGGCGTGGCGTTTGAAGCTGTCCAGAACAGCCGCGAAGAATTCATGCGTCAGACCGCTTTGTGCCTCGTCCACGAAAAGGACGCCCAGATTATAGGTGCGGTTCGTTTTCAGGGCCCGCGCTGCGGAGTTTGGCATATAGCCAATCTGCCTTGCGGCCTCGCGCACTTTTTCTTTGGTAGCCTGACTGATATCGTTGTGACCGTTCAGAGCCTTGCTCACGGTAGCCACCGAGACCCCGCATGCCTTTGCGATATCTTTGATGGATGCCATGGTATCGCCTCCTCACATCTTCCTTAATCGTTTTCGCATCTTCACTATACAACATGTCAACCATAAAATCAATGCCTTTTTGAAATTTTTTGTGCATTTCGATTCAATTTGGCGATTTGCAAAAAGGAAAAACACCTGTTTTGGTTATTTCGTTTAGAGTTTCGCTGAAAGACAGACATAATTTGCGCTCCGACTTGCCTTTTTCACGCTTTTCGGCCCGGTGATCTAGAGCCAAATTTGCTTTCTGTGGTGCTGCAGCCGGAAAACGCCCTTATATATAAAATAGGTAGCATTCGATTTTCATGCCAATTTTCGGTTTGTAAAATTGTGAAACTTGCCAAATCATCGTTGAATTAAGCTGTAGCCCTTGCAATTATCCGGAAAACGCGGTATTGTAAAGGCAATGGCTTAATCGTTTTCGACTAGAACTTACGATTTTATCTGCTTTCCATAAGTAAGGAGAGGGTCTCTATGAAGTTCGGTCATTTTTCCGATACCACACGCGAATATGTCATCACCACCCCGCGCACGCCGCTGCCGTGGATCAACTATCTGGGCAGCGAGGCATTTTTCAGCCTTGTTTCCCACACGGCGGGCGGCTACAGTTTTTACAAGGACGCCAAGCTGCGGCGTATCACCCGTTACCGTTACAATAATGTACCTGCGGACTCCAACGGTCGCTATTACTATATAAAAGATGGCGATACCATCTGGAACCCCGGCTGGCAGCCCACCCAGACGGAGCTGGATTTTTACGAATGCCGTCACGGTCTGGGGTATACCACCATCACCGGCAAGAAAAACGGTCTTTCCGCCAAGCTGGAACTGTTTGTTCCGGTGGGCGATAACTGTGAAATTGACCGCCTGGTGCTGACCAACGAGAGTGATGCACCGAAATCGTTTACTGTATTCAGCTATCTGGAGTTCTGCCTCTGGAATGCTGTGGACGATTCCACCAACTTCCAGCGCAATTTTTCAACAGGTGAGGTGGAAGTCGAGGGCAGTGCAATCTACCACAAGACCGAGTACCGCGAGCGCCGTGACCACTACGCCTTTTTCACGGTCAACACGCCCATTGACGGCTTTGACACGAGCCGGGATGCCTTTTTGGGGGCATGGCGCAGCAATGCAAACCCCGAGGTCGTGGAAAACGGCCGTTGCACCAACTCGATGGCGCATGGCTGGGCACCCGTTGGCGTACACCAGATCAATGTCACCCTGCAGCCCGGCGAAAGCCGCAGCCTGATTTTTGTTTTGGGCTATATCGAAAACCCGGAGGACGAGAAGTGGGCCGCGCCCGGTGTCATCAATAAGACCCGCGCTCAGGCGATGGCTGCCCGCTATGCCACGGATGCGCAGGTCGATGCGGCGCTTGCCAAGCTGCACGACCACTGGAACAGCCTGCTGTCCACCTACTCGGTCAAGAGCAGCGATGAAAAGCTCGACCGCATGGTCAATATCTGGAACCAGTACCAGTGCATGGTCACCTTCAATATGAGCCGCTCGGCCAGCTATTATGAGAGCGGCACCGGCCGCGGCATGGGCTTCCGCGATTCCTGTCAGGATCTGCTCGGCTTTGTGCATCTGATCCCTGCCCGCGCGCGGGAGCGTATTCTGGACATTGCCGCCACCCAGTTCCCCGATGGCAGCGCCTACCACCAATACCAGCCGCTGACGAAAAAGGGCAACATGGACATCGGCTCCGGCTTCAACGATGACCCACTGTGGCTGATTGCCGCCGTGTACGCCTACCTGGGCGAGACGGGCGACTACTCGATTCTGGACGAATCGGTTGATTTTGACAACGACCACAGCCTTGCACAGCCGCTGCTCGAGCATCTGCGCCGCAGCTTTGGCTATCTGCGCACCCACAAGGGGCCGCACGGTCTGCCGCTGATCGGCCGCGCCGACTGGAACGACTGCCTGAACCTGAACTGCTTCAGCAAAACGCCGGGCGAGAGCTTCCAGACCACCGGCCCCAGCGAGGGCCCCGTGGCCGAGAGCGTGTTCATCGCCGGTATGTACGTCAAGTACGGCAACCAGTTTGCGGAAATTCTGGACAGCACCGGCCACGCCGACGAAGCCGCCGCTGTGCGCGAGGAGACCGCCGCGATGGAGCACGCCGCCCTGACCGCCGGTTGGGACGGCAAGTGGTTCCGCCGCGCCTACGATGCTTACGGCCATGTGGTTGGCGGCGAAGAATGCGACGAGGGCAAGATCTTCATTGAGCCGCAGGGCATGTGCGTGATGGCAGGCATCGGCGTAAAGACCGGTGAAGCCGTGACCGCACTGCAAAGCGTAAAGGATCGGTTAGACACCAAGTATGGCATCGTGCTGGTGCAGCCTGCCTACACGCGGTATCATCTTGAGCTGGGCGAAATTTCCAGCTACCCGCCGGGCTACAAAGAGAACGCAGGCATCTTCTGCCACAACAACCCGTGGGTCAGCTGCGCTGAGACCGTTGTCGGTCACGGCGACCGCGCGTTTGAGATCTACAAAAAGACCTGCCCGGCCTACATCGAGGACATCAGCGAGATCCACCGCACCGAGCCGTATGTTTACAGCCAGATGGTGGCAGGCTGTGATGCCGCGACCTTCGGCGAGGCGAAAAACAGCTGGCTGACCGGCACGGCCGCATGGACCTTTGTGGATGTAAGCCAGTACATCCTGGGCATCCAGCCCACGCTGGCCGGGCTGAAGATCGATCCCTGCATCCCGCACGAGATGGACGGCTTCACCCTGCGCCGTGTCTGGCGCGGAGCTACCTACGAAATTATTATACAAAACCCTGACCATGTTGAAAAAGGCGTTAAAACGATGATTGCAGACGGCAAACAGCTGGATGACAACATCCTGCCGCCCGCCCCGGCAGGCAGCACGGTGCAAGTCATCGTCACGATGGGATAAAGGGAGGACTCAATGCCTACTGGCACGCCAGCAACTATCTGGCAGCCGGTCAGCTCTACCTGCTGGGATAACCCGCTGAAGCGTGAGGACGTTAAGCGCAAAATCGTCGGCCACTGGGGCACCGTGCCCGGTCAGAACTTTGTAGCAGTGAAAGATTTATTGAACAGTTCCGGTGTTCGATACATGTATCTCCCGCCATATAGTCCAGACCTGAATCCTATTGAAAAACTCTGGCCGAAGGTGAAGGCTTTCCTGCGTAAAATCAAGGCACGGACTCTCGATGCTCTTCCTGATGCAATCCAATGTGCTTTTCAGATTGTTTCGCCTTCTGGCTGTTCAGATTGCTTTCATTCCTGCGGATATTCGCCTTATTTTTGAAAATTGCTATAATAACCTGCATGGGGCGCGGCGTGTTTTTTCTTTTATGGATTGCAGGTTCTTGATTTTTTCGGTAAGCTATGGCTAATCGAAACCGGGGAAAACGCCCTTATTGCAATTTTTGTGCTTTGGGCAGAAAAAGATGGGGTAGGGAATGCAGATTATCTGCCCCGTCCGTACACGCACCCTGGCAGAACCTGCGGCAGACACAACCTTTGCCACCAAACCAATACGCTGCAGAAAAACAAGCAGGAAGCCATGATCTAAGCTACAAACCTGCCCGAAAAAGACCTGCGGGAAATCGGCCTGGCCTATGCAAATGATCTCTACCCGGCGGACGATAAGTGCATGTTCCCCTTTGATGATAAAGAGATGCGGACAAATTATATTGTCGGCTTTGCCCACTCCTGTATGCAGGCGGGCATGCCTAATACAACGTCCGAAAATCACGAGGGGTTACATCACAATCACCGCGCCGGATACCAAATATCCGTTTCAGCCTATCAAAACATTCATCCGGGAAGCTATCAGCTCCCTTGGCTGGAAACGCTATCTCTGGTTTGTAAAGGTTATCGCCAAAGGCGGCGATAACCTGGAAACCATCTTGCGCAAACAAAAGCGGAAGGATGTGATTGTTCAGCTTTTGGCTATCCCGGAACCATACCAGCATCAGGACTATATGCGCCAGCTGATGGATTTTGCACTGCAAACAGCCAAAAGCCATGACTTACCGCTGGTGATCGAAACAGGCGAAAAACTGAAATGCGATGAATACGGCCACTTTGGCGTAAAGCTGGTCAATAAACGCGATTTTGGGGATGACCGCTATGGCTACGGCATGATTTGTGAAAACTGAAATCTTGCGGTACTGTAAAAACAGACAAAAATAAAAGGAGCAGCCGGTTAATCTGGCTGCTCCTTTTTGCATCTTTTAATAGTGGAATCTTGTGAAACCTCTAAATCGTTTTCATCTTTTCCAGCAGCTTTGCGTACACATGCTCCACGAACCACGGCTCGGTGGATTTTACCAGTGCTTCTTCCGGCGTAAACCAGGCCACACCGCTGTTTTCGTCCGCCTTAATAGCAACCGCTTCCTCAGAGTCGGCTTCCAGCAGATAAGTTACATTCAGATGCAGATGGCTGGAAACATAGCATCCACGCTTCACATGCCCATCCACGGTAAGTGACTCCAGCGAGAAAATCTCTTTGGAAACCGGCTGTACGTGCCGGATTCCTGCTTCCTCTTTTACCTCGCGAATGGCAACAGCCAACAGGTCGGTTTCGCCATCCGCGTGCCCGCCCAGCCAGGACCAGGAGTGGTAAATGTTGTGGTATACCATCAACACCTTGCTGCGATCCTTGTTTACCACCCAGGCGGATGCCGTCATGTGTGCCACGGCGTTTTCGCGGCTGAACGCGTTATCATTCGCTTTGATCCAGTTCAAAATCAGGGCTTTGTCTTTTTCTTCCTGCTCATTGAACGGGCAGTAACGCTCAATATCATAAATCAATTCCTGGCGGGTCATACCCATGCAGCTCCTTTGCTTTGCGTTATCGCTCGCGGTTGTCCAGTACATAGATCACGCAGGCAAACCCCGCGATCATGGCAAACAAAATGGCGCCGCCAAACCCACTGCCGAAAAGGCCTGCATCCACAGCGAACCCAATCCGTGCAGCAAGTACCATAAGGATAACGGATACAACGGTTCTGAATTTGCCCATACAAACACCTCTTTTTCAATATCCACATCAGCGTGTGCCTTGCTCCCAGTATAACAGGATCTGCCGGGAAAATCTACTGTGCCACAGTGGAAATCTGCCCGCTGCATACAATTTGCCGCGGCTAGTTCTACTGCTCCGCTGCCCGGAATACAGTGGGGGTGTGGAGGTGACACCCCAAATGGACGAGTATTATTCTGTGATCCAATTCTTGCCGGAGCCGCTGCGCACCGAGCTCAAAGCCATGCCGCCGGAATGCGCCGTCCGTGTGCAGGAAATCCGCCTGCGCGCCGGGCAGGCAGTGCAGTTTACGGTGGGCGGGGCCTGGCAGCCGGCGCAGCAGCTGCTGCCTGCGGCACAGGCAACCCTTGCCATCGGCCCGCGCATGCTGCGCAGCTGCTTTGCCGCCCTCTGCCGGGATTCTGCCTATGCCTATGAGGACGAGCTGAAACAGGGCTATTTCACCCTGCCCGGCGGCAGCCGTGTGGGGGTGGCAGGTGTGTGTGGCCCGGCGGGCTTTGCCGATATCACATCCCTCAACCTCCGTGTTGCGCGCCAGGTGCCCTGCGTCCTGCCGCCCCAGTTGTGCTGTGCGTTGGATGCCTTGCATGGCGGGATTCTGGTCGTAGGCACGCCGGGCAGCGGCAAAACAACCTTCCTGCGCAGCATCATCCGCTATCTGGATACCGCCCGCCGCATTTTCTGCGTGGCGGACGAGCGCGGCGAACTGATGACGGCGGGGCACACCGTACACTGCGATGTCTACACTCGCTGTACCAAAGCACAGGCCATCCAGATGGCGCTGCGCTGCATGAACCCGCAGGTCATCGTGTGTGATGAGCTGGGCACCCAGGCGGACCTCCAGGCCGTGGAAGCGGGCCTGGCCTGCGGCGTGGTGTTTGTGGCAAGTGTCCATTGCGATACCCTGGAAGCGCTGGACCGCAAACCGCCCACTGCCCGCCTGCTGGCGATGGGGGCCTTTGAAACCCTGGTACTGCTGGATGGCCGCGTGAACCCCGGCCATGCAGTGAAGGTCCGTACTCTGGCATGATGCTGTACTGTCGTTTGCTGGGGGCTGTGCTGCTGGTGTGTACAGGCTTTGCTGCCGGCCAGGCGTACTGCCAGCGGCTGTGGGCACAGTGGCGGGCGGTGTGCGGGTTTGAGCGTTTGCTTACTTATCTGGCGGATCAGCTTGCCTTTTGCGCCCTGCCCAGTGCGGAGCTGCTGGCCGCCGCAGCGGAACACCCGGTGTTTGCCGCCTACTGCCCGCCGAATGCTGCATCCTTTGCGGAATTACGCCTACCCCCGCCGCTTGCTAAAACCTGCGGAGCGGAGCTGCATGCCGGGCTGCACACCATTGCCCTGTGCAGCAGGCAGCAGGCCCCGCAGACCATGCGCACGCTGGCCGCCCTGTGCCACCGCACCGCCCAAGGCCAGTATGCCGCCGCCCAGCAGGCCGCTGTGCTTGCCCCTAAACTGGGACTTTGCGGCGGGCTGCTGGCGGCCATTCTGCTCTGGCCCGCGGGGTGAAGCAGGGGATAACTGAAAAGGCGAAAGCGCGGCCGGCTTTTTATAGGGGAACCATCATGAACATTGATCTTGTATTCAAAATTGCGGCCACCGGCATTATTGTTGCGGTGCTCAACCAGCTGCTCACCCGCTCTGGGCGGGAGGATCAGGCTATGATGACCACCCTTGCGGGCTTGATCGTGGTACTTAGCATGCTGGTGCGCCAAATCAGCGATTTGTTTGTGCTGATCAAAGCGCTGTTTGATTTGTGATTGGTCATGGATAACGATGCTTATCTTAAAAGCGGCCGCCCTTGCCATTGTCGTCTGCGTGCTGGTGCTCTGCTTAAAAAAGGACCAGCCCGGCTTTGCGTTCCTGCTTTCCTTGTGCGGCGCGGCGGGGCTGCTGTGGTTCGCGGTGCAGCAATTGCGCCCGCTGCTGGCCCGGCTGCAGCAGCTGGCCGGGCAGGCAGGCGGCGATTCGTTCAGCATTCTGCTGCAGGTGCTGGCCATCGCTTTTGTGGCCCAGCTGGCGGCGGACCTTTGCCGCGAAGCCGGCCTTGCTGCCGCCGCGTTCTGTATGGAATTCGTGGGCCGCATTTTGGCTATGCTGCAGGCATTGCCTCTGCTGCAAAGCTTGCTGGCCTCGTTTTTGTCCTTTTTATCGTGATAGCCTTCCCGCTGCCAGCCGCCGCGGCAGAACTGCCCGCTGGGGTGCAGCAGATTTTGCAGCAAAGCGAACTGACGCCGGACAAGCTCGTTCACATTACCTTGCAGGAACTGCTGCAAACGCTGGCTGGTTGGCTGAAAAACGCCTGGGGGCAGCCGCTGCAACTGGCCCGGCGCGCGGTGCTGTTTTTGCTGCTTTCCAGCTGTGTGGGGCTGCTGGCGGACGGCGGTGCCTGGCGGGACTGTGTGGACCTTGTGGCTGTGCTCGGCTTTGGCACCATTGCGCTGAATCAAATGACATCTCTCGTGCAGCAGGTTGCCCAGGCAGCCAACACCAGCCAGTTGTATGTATCCGGTTTTGTGCCGGTGTTTGCCGGGGTAGCACTGCTGGCGGGCCAAACCGCCGGAGCTGCCGTGTACAGCACGATGTTTTATGCCATGGCGGCCTTTCTGGCGGCAGTGCTGCAAAACTTACTGCTGCCGCTGCTGCAAATCTATTTCTGCTTTTCCGTTTCTGCGGCCCTTTGGGGGGATAGTGGCATTGCCGATGCCGCAAACCTGTTTGTCCGCTGTTTTACCTTTGCGCTCAAACTGTGCGGTATGCTGTTTACCTTTGTGCTGGGGCTGCAAAATGTGTTGGCCGCCGGGACTGACCGCGCAGCCTTAAAAATCGGCAAAAGCGTGCTGAGTGCTGCCGTGCCCGTCGTGGGGGATGCCGCTGCGGCGGCTCTGGGCAGTGCTTCCGCCGCAATCGGACTGCTCAAAGGCTCATTGGCGTTGGCGGCGGTGACAGCCCTGGGGGCAGCGTTTGCCCCGGTGCTGGCGCAGTGCGGGCTGTACTGGCTGGTGTTTTCCGGCATGGGCATTCTGGCGGCGGGACTGGGGCAAAAGCGCAGCAAGCAGATCTGCACCCTATTTGGCCAGGGGACGCGGCTGTGCGGGGCTATCTTGGTACTATATTTCTTTCTGGTAATTCTATCCACGCTGTTGCTGCTGCTTGGCGGGAATGGGGGCTGACTTATGGATACGCTGTGCCACGCGGCACTGGTTTGCTGCATCTTGTCCGCCCTGGCTGGGCTGGTGCGGACATTCTGGCCGCAAAATGGGTTCAAGCCAGTCATAAATGCGGTGCTTACGCTGTATATTATAACATCGGTCCTCCATGCGGTATCCGGCCTGAACTGGCAAAACTTTGACGCGCAGCTCCAAAACTTTGCCAGCCAGAGCGCCCCCGGTGAGGACTATACCGCTTACGGCGCGGAGCTTGCCATGCAGGAATCCGCCGCAGCACTGCAAAAACTGCTGCGGCAAAGCGGTATCGAATCCGTTGTGCAGCCGCAGGCGGGCGGCGTGCGTGTGCGGCTGGTTTACCCGGCGGACCGGGAGCAGGCGGAAATCCTGCTGCAAAATTTTGCGGGGGACCTGCCATATACGCTGGAGAACACCCAATGACCGCAAAACAGAGCATCGCCTGGCTGCAGGCGGCGTGGAAGGATGATAAAAAGCGTATCAATCTCTTGCTGGTATCCGGCCTGGCGGGTATGCTGCTGCTCTGTATGTCGGAATGGCTGCCAGCCGGGCAAAGCACACAAAATGCCGCGCAGAGCAGCCAGCAGAGCCAGACGGCAGCGGAGTATGAACAGCAGCTGGAAACCCGCCTTGCCGCCCTGATCCGTGCCATGGACGGCGCAGGCGAAACCGTTGTTATGGTAACGCTGGACTGCGGGGAGGAAACCACCTATGCAGCGGATACCCGGACAGAGAAAACCAGCGAGGACACCCGCAGCAGCGCCGCCAGCCAGCACACCCATCTGCTGGCCGGTGCACAGCCGGTGGTGCAGTCGGTTCAGGCACCGCAGGTGCGCGGCGTGGCCGTGCTTTGCCAGGGCGGGGGTAATGCCGGGACCCAGCGCCGCATCACAGAACTGGTCAGCGCCCTGACCGGCGTGGGGGCCAGCCATATTACCGTAAACAAAATGCAATCATAGGGAGGGCTAACGATATGGAAGGCAGAGCAACCAAACGGTATGCCACATTGGCGGCGCTTACCCTGGCGTTGGGCGGTGCAGTGTTTTTGAACTGGTCGTTCGCCGGGCGCACCCCGCAGGCGGGAACGCCGGAAGCCGTTGTGCAGACTTCAGCGGAAGCTGACGAGGACACGGCACAGACTGCCGCCCGGCAGCCGGAAACAAACGCGGCGGTGAAACCCATGACCGCCCAGGCGGTGTTTGATCCGCTGGAAAGTGAACCTCAGACCGCCGCCCAGGCGGATGCAGCGGAAGAAATGGAATCGGGCGGGCAGGCAGGCAAAAATTACGGCGAAGCCCAGCTTGTCAGCGTCAGCAAGGATTCCGGTACGGAATTTTTTGAACAGGCACGCCTGAACCGCTCCAAAGCGCGGGACGAGGCACTGGACGCTATCAAAAAGACACTGAAAAGTGCGGATTTGAGCGAAAGCGAAAAAGACAGCATTACCCAAAAGCTGCAAAACCAGATCAGCAGCATCACGGTGGAATCTAGCATTGAAAGCCTGATTAAATCCAAAGGTTTTGCGGATTGTGTTGTCAGCATTGGGGAGGGACGCGCGGATATCACCGTTATGACAGAAAACGACGCCCTGACCGCGGATGAAGTGACCCGCATCCGGGATGCCGTTTTAGGCAAGTGCAAGGGCCTGAGCGCGCAGGATATCACCGTTGTGGAGGTAAGATAAACCATGACCGGCAGGGAAGCGCTGCATAACCGCAGTCAAACCCTGCCGGCTTTGCTTTTTTATGCAGGAATCATGAATAAGTATTGCAAAAAATAGCAAAAGAGGGTATTATAAACTAATAGTCAACCTCTTCGGCGCACTAAAGCACAAGGTTGGCGTGCAGTGCAAATGTGCAGCACTGCAGGAATGGTGCGGAGAACTTGCTCAGCACTGGTATAGATAAGGGAGGAAATGTTATGAAAAAGTTGATTTCTTTTGCTGTGGCGGGCATGTTTGCCCTCAGCCTTGCGGCTTGCGGCTCCAGCAGCAGTGCAGCTGCAAGCATCACGGAAAGCTCTGCCGAAAGTACGGCAGCATCCACCGCTGACAGCGCCGCTGCAGACAGTGACTTGGCCTACCTGCAGAACAAGGGCAAAATGACCATCGGCTACACCGTGTATGAGCCGATGAACTACACCGATGAAAGCGGTACCTTTACCGGTTTTGATACCGAACTGGCAACAGCTGTGTGTGAAAAGCTGGGCGTGGAGCCGGATTTTGTCGAGATCAACTGGGATACCAAAGAGACCGAGCTGGCTGCCAAGAGCATTGACTGCATCTGGAACGGCCTGACCCTGACCGATGACCGCGAGGCCAATATGGCCTGCACCAAGCCTTACGTCAAGAATGCACAGGTGGTTGTGATGAAGGCTGACGCCGATTACACCTCCACCGCAGACCTTGCCGGTAAGACCGTTGTGGCTGAGTCCGGATCTGCTGGCGAAACTACCATTGAAGAGGACGAGGGCCTGCAGCAGGCAGACTTTGTTGCCAAGAGCGTGCAGACCGACTGCTTGATGGAGGTTGCTGCCGGCACCGCTGATGCCGCTGTTCTGGACCTGACCCTGGCTAGCGCTATGATCGGCGAAGGCACCGACTATGCAAACCTTGTCATCAAGGACGAGCTGAATGTGGAAGAATACGGTGTTGCTTTCCGCAAGGGCAGCGATGTCGCCGCCGCTGTGGATACCGCTTTCGATGAACTGAAAGCGGACGGTACCATGCAGACCCTGGCCGACAAATACGGCCTGACCCTGGCAGACTGATCATGGGGGAAGCGGGTGTGATTTGGAGCCGCCTGACCAGCGCCTTCCTAATGAACTGTCAGCTTTTTGGGCTGACGCTGTTGTTTGCCCTGCCGCTTGGCCTTTTGGTGTCACTTGGCTCCATGAGCCGGTTCACACCGCTGCGGGGCATGGTCAAAACCTTTGTGTGGATCATCCGCGGTACGCCGTTGATGCTGCAAATTATCGTTATCTACCTTGGCCCCGGTCTGATGGGCTTTGCCAGTCCCTGGGGTTCCAGCACCAATGGCCGCCTGCTGGCGGCGGTGGTGGCGTTTGTCATCAATTACGCCTGCTATTTTTCCGAAATTTACCGCGGCGGTATTGAGTCTGTTCCCGTTGGCCAGACGGAAGCCGGGCAGGTGCTTGGCATGACCAAGAGCCAGATTTTTTTCCGCGTTACGCTGCTGCAGGTCATCAAGCGCATCCTGGCCCCCATGGGCAATGAGGTCATGACCTTGATCAAAGATACCTCCCTTGCCAATGTGATCGCCAACAAGGAAATCATCATGATGGCAAAGGAATACAGCGCCAAGGGCTTGATCTGGCCGCTGTTCTCCACCGCGCTTTTCTTCCTGGTGTTTGTCGGGGCAATGACCCTGCTGTTCAACTGGCTGGAAAAAAAGCTCAGCTATTTCCGGTAAGGGGGACGTACATATGGCACTTTTGGAAGTTACCGGCATCAGCAAAAACTTTGGCAGTACCCATGTGCTGCAAAACATCTCTCTCAACCTGGAAAAAGGCGAAGCACTGGCCATCATCGGTTCTTCCGGCTCCGGCAAAACAACGCTGCTGCGCTGCCTGAACTTTTTGGAAACGCCGGATACCGGTGTGATCCGTGTGGACGGCAAAACCCTGTGGGATGCCGCTGACCCGGCCACCCACCGTGAAAGTGAAGTGCGCAAAAAGCGCCTGCATTTCGGCCTTGTGTTCCAGAACTTCAACCTTTTCCCGCAGTATACGGCTTTGCAGAACATTACCCTGGCCGGGGAGCTGCTGGCAAAAGAAAAACCGGAGTATAAAGCCAACCGCAAAGCTATTCATGCGGAACTGGAAGAAAAAGCCCGCGCCCTTCTGGCACAGATGGGCCTTTCGGAGCGGGAAAACCATTACCCGCACCAGCTTTCCGGCGGCCAGCAACAGCGTGTGGCTATTGCCCGCGCCCTGGCGCTGGAACCGGATATCCTTTGCTTTGATGAACCAACCAGCGCCCTTGACCCGGAGCTGACCGGCGAAGTTCTGCGCGTTCTGCGCGATCTGGCCGACCAGAAAACTACCATGATCATTGTCACGCACGAAATGTCTTTTGCGCGCGATGTGGCAGACCGCATCCTGTTTATGGATGGCGGCGTGGTGGTCGAGGAAGGCCCTGCCCACCAGGTGATCGAACACCCGCACGAGGAACGCACCAAGCAATTCCTTTCCCATTACGGCACCTGATGCCCCGGATGACCGCCGCTCGGTGGTCATTCCAAGCGGAATAAAATAACAAACAAAATGCTCCCTGCCTGTTTTACCGGCTGTACGGTAACCAGGCAGGGAGCTTTTGCTATTTTATAACTCCGTGAAGCGATAAGAATTGAAAATAATGGAAATCAGAGATAGAACAGCAAGTTTATTTTGCCTCGATCTCATCCAATTCTTTCAGCCACAAAGCGTTGCAGGCATCGCTCGGCATACGCCAGTCGGCGCGGGGGCTGAGGGTGACGGAACCGACCTTCGGCCCGTCCGGCAGGCAGCTGCGCTTGAACTGCTGGGCAAAGAACCGGCGGTAGAAGTTGCGCAGCCAGGCCAGCAGCACTTCCGGCTCATACCGCCCGGCAAATGCGGCCAACGCCAGGTGATAAATTTTGGCAGGTCCAAACCCAAAGCGCAGCACATAATACAGGTAAAAATCATGCAGCTCATACGGCCCAACCAGCTTTTCGGTCTGCTGGGCAATGGTGCCATCCGCGGCGGAGGGCAGCAGCTCCGGGCTGACTGGGGTATCCAGAATATCCACCAGCACATCACGCAGCACCGGCTGGCCGCAGGTATCGGCCACATACTGCACAATGTGGCGCACCAGCGTTTTGGGCACCCCGGCGTTCACACCGTACATGCTCATGTGGTCGCCGTTGTAGGTGGCCCAGCCGAGGGCCAGCTCGCTCAAATCTCCGGTGCCGATCACAAAGCCGCCGTTCTTGTTGGCGTAATCCATCAATTCCAGCGTGCGCACACGGGCCTGGCAGTTTTCAAAGGTCACATCATAGGTGTGCGGGTCTTGGCCGATATCGGCAAAGTGGCTTTCCACCGTGTTGGTAATGTTGATTTCGGTAAAGCTGACGCCCAGTGCTTCGCACAGAATCTCCGCGTTGGAGCGGGTGCGCTTGGTAGTTCCAAAGCAGGGCATGGTAATGGCAATAATGTCCTTGGAGTCACGGCCCAGCACCTTGCAGGCGCGCACGGCAACCAGCAAAGCCAGGCAGGAATCCAACCCGCCGGAAATACCCACAACAGCGCACTTGGCGTGGGTGTGCTCCATACGCTTGGCAAGGCCCTCAGCCTGGATGCGCAAAATCAGCTCGCAGCGCTCGGCGCGGGCAGCATCATTCTGCGGCACAAATGGCGTGGGGGAAACAAACCGCGTCAGCGGTGCTTCTGCCACTTCCAAATCAAAGCTGACGGTCGTGTATCCGGCGGCATCCGGCGCAAAGGTTGTGTTGCGGATGCGCTCCTGCACCATGCGGCCAAGGTCCAGCTCGGTTGCGGCGGTACCATTGGCGAAAGGCTCGGCCTCGCACAGCAGTGTACCGTTTTCCGCAATCAGATTGTGGGCGGCAAAGGTCATATCGGTGGTGCTTTCACCGTGCCCGGCGTCAGCATACACATAACCGCACAGCAGGCGGGCGCTCTGCCCAGCCACCAGCTCCCGGCGGTAGGCAGCTTTGCCTACCGTTTCATCGCTGGCAGAAAGGTTCGCAACCACCGTTGCCCCGGCCAGCGCATGGCTGCAGCTGGGGGGCACAGGGGCCCAAAGGTCCTCACAGATTTCCACCCCCAGCACAAACTCCGGCATCTCGCGGCAGGCAAACAGCAGGTTGGTGCCAAACAGAGTGCGCTGCCCGGCAAAGGTGATTTCAAACGCTTCTTTAGGGCCCGGCACAAAATGGCGGCGCTCGTAAAATTCGCCGTAATTGGGCAGGTAGGTTTTGGGTACAAGGCCCAGCAGTTGCCCCTTGCAAACAACCGCTGCACAGTTGTACAGCTTGCCGTTATGGCGCACCGGCAGGCCAACCAACGCCACCACGTCCAGCTCTTTGCTGGCATCGAGAATCTGAATCAGCCCATCCTCAGCGCCGCGGCACAGTGTTTCCTGCAAAAACAGATCGCTGCAGGTATAGCCGGTCAGGGTGAACTCCGGCAGGCAGAGCAGCTTGGTCCCTGCGGCAGCCTGCGCGCGCATGGTAGCAATGACCTGCTGCGTATTATAGGCACAGTCAGCAACATGCAGCGCAGGGCTGACGGCTGCTGTGCGCAAAAATCCGTATTTCATGGGTAGCCCCCTTAATCATAATAAAATAGTACTGGTACCATGATAGCATAGCCACCCGGCAAAGGCAAGAAGCGGCAATTTGCAATGCGACAAAATGTAATATATGCTTGACATAATGTAAGGCACATGCTATACTGCAATTATAGCAGCAAAGCAAGGGACTGCTGCAAAAGAATAAAGGAAAGGGGAGCCATATGCCCAAAAACCTGAAACTGAAAGCTGCCCGTGCCGAAAAAGATATGACACAGGCCGCTTTGGCCGAAGCTGTCGGCGTTTCGCGCCAGACCATCAACGCGATTGAAAAAGGGGAGTATAACCCCACCATCAACCTGTGCCGTGCGATCTGCAAGGCACTTGGCAAAACATTGGACGAACTGTTCTGGGAGGAACCATAAATGAAACAAAATATTTTCAGCAAAAAGAACCAGCTGGACGAAATGCAGGAACAGACCCTGCGCAAAATTGAAAGCCGTGGCTTCTGGCTGATGTGGTGGGGCCTGTTTGCCGTTATGATATTCCAGCTTATGATGCAGGCGGACATCAGCCAGGTGGCAGGAGAATGGATCGTGTTTATGGCCGCGTGCCTTTACACGCTGGAAGAATGCCTGCGCAATGGCATTTGGGACCGCCACATCAAGGCCAGCCTTAGCACCAGCATTGTGGGCAGCCTGGTCGGTGGTGTGCTTTCCGCAGTGGTCATGATGTTTGCGACCCATAGCCTGGCTGTTGCTGGTGTGACTGGCGTTATTACGGTCGTGTTCACCTTTACGCTGATGCAGGCGGCAATTTTAGAGTATAAAAAACGCCACCAGGAACTGGAAAACGCGCCGGAAGAAACTGATGAACAGAAATAAAAGCTGCCGGCAGTATGGTTTATGATAAGGCGCTTTGCTGCGCTGCAAAACGGATACGCTAAATAAGATGGCCGCAAAAGATAAACGCAGCCAATCATTAAAAATCAGAAAGCCAGAGCGGAACGGTTGTTTTCGGCCGTTTGCTCTGGCTTTTTGCTGCCGGGCAGGTGCATTTTTATGCAGGGAATATCTCGTGCTCTGTCCCTCGCCCTGGCTCCGCTGGATTTTATTTTGCGGGCGGGCTGTTAGCCACGGTACACTGCTTGCAAACAGTACAAAATTGTGGTAAGCTATTAACAAATATCACAACCATTCAATTCTGCCGGCTTACCCGGCAGCGGGAGGATAGAGTTATGGATGTACGCAACAGCATTGATGGCAGCCTGCAGATCTCCAATGAGGTCGTAGCCAAGATCGCCAAACTGGCCGCACTGGAAATTGATGGCGTGGCCGATGTTTCTTCCGGCAGCATGCAGAGCGTGCGCGGGTTGCTGAGCAAAGCCAGCCTGCAAAAGCCTGTTACGGTGGATTTAAGCGATGGCGTTGCTGTGGTGCAGGTGCATGTAATTGCCAAGTACGGCAGCAAAATTATGCCTGTCTGCGCCAAAGTGCAGGAAAACGTCAAGCAGACCATCCAGAATATGACCGGCATTACGGTTTCCCGTGTGGATGTGATCGTTGCCGGGCTGGAAGAGCCTGCCGCAGACCAGCATAAATAATTGAAAGATGGGAACAGTGACAATGGAACAGAATCTTACCCGCCGCGAAGCACGCGAAAATGCTTTTCTTGCGGCTTTTTCCGCAACCTTCCACCCGGATGATCCGCAGCCGGTGCTGCTGAACCAGCCCGAAAGCCACGAGCATCCGCTGGATGAGTTTTCCCTGCGCATTCTGCGCGATATGGAAGCCCATTCGGAAGAAATTGATGATGTGATCCGTGCAAACCTCAAAGGCTGGACCATTGCCCGCGTTCCGCGTGTCAGCCTGGTAGCCCTGCGTGTGGCCCTGGCTGAAATGATGTACGGTGAAGAAAAAAAGACCAGCGTTGCCATCAACGAAGCCGTTGAACTGGTCAAAAAGTATGGCTCTGACAAGGACTATCAGTTCGTCAACGGCCTGCTTGGCACCGTGGCACGGGCGCAGGATAAGCCCGCCGAAGAATGAGAACGCTGGGCATCGATACAAGCAATTACGCAACCTCTCTGGCCGTGTTTGACACAAACGCCGGAGAGGTTGTTTGCGATTGCAAACGCTTTCTGCCCGTGCGGGAGGGTCAACTGGGCCTGCGCCAGAGCGATGCGCTGTTCCACCATACCGCCGCCCTGCCGGAAATGCTGGCAGAACTGGGCCAAAAGGTGAACCTGACGCAGATCGAAGCTGTCGGCGTATCCGCCAGGCCCCGCCCGGTGGATGGCTCCTATATGCCATGCTTTTTGGCGGGCGTCAGTGCGGCCACAGCGTTCTGCGCGGCCAAGGGCATTCCGCTGGTTCAAACGACCCACCAACAGGGGCATATCTCCGCGGCCCTTTTTGCGGCCAGCGGGGCAGACCTGTTCGGCAAAGAAGAGCTGGTGTTCCATGTGTCCGGCGGAACCACTGACCTTTTGCACTGCAAGGGGCCGGACAGCATTACCTGCATTGGCACCAGCAGCGACCTGTACGCGGGCCAGGCAGTGGACCGCCTTGGCGTGCGGCTGGGCTATGCGTTCCCGGCGGGCATCTATGTCAGCCAGCTGGCGGCAGCCTGCACCGAGAACATCAAACCCAAAGTCAGCGTGCGCGGCACAACCTGCAGCCTTTCCGGCTTGCAGAACCAGTGCGAAAAGCTGCTGGCAGAGGGCAAAAGCCCGGAATATGTCAGTAAGTACTGCCTGCTCTGCGTGGCAGAAACCCTGCGCCGCATGGCCGCCGCTGCCCTGGAGCGGAACCCCGGTCTGCCCGTGGTGTTTGCAGGCGGCGTGATGAGCAGCGAGATCGTGCGGGATTATATCACAAAACGGATGCAGTACGCCTATTTTGTGCCCGGCAAGTTTGCCAGCGATAATGCCATCGGCGTGTCCATCCTGGCGGCAAGGGAGATCAATGCATGGCCGAATACATCAATGTAACCACCCTGAACCTGCTGGCTAAACAGGTGCTGGAGCAGTGCGAACCACTGAATAACCTCATCGTCTGCGGCGAGGTTTCCAACTTTACGCGCCATTACAAAAGCGGCCACTGCTACTTTACCCTGAAAGATGAAAACGCCGCCATCAAGTGTGTGATGTTCCGAGATAAAGCGCGTCTGTTGGGCTTTGCGCCGGAAAACGGCATGCTGGTGCTGGCGTATGGCCGGGCAACGCTGTATGAGCGGGACGGCGCATTCCAGCTGTATTGCGATTATATGCGCCCCTTTGGTGCCGGTGCGGCCCAGATGGCCTTTGATGCGCTGAAGAAAAAGCTTTCTGCCGAAGGCCTGTTTGATGCTGACCACAAACGCCCACTGCCGCCTATGCCGCAGTGTATCGGGCTGGTCACATCCAAAACCGGTGCGGCATTGCAGGATGTGATCCACATCATCACGCGGCGGTGGCCGATGGTCAAACTGCTGCTGGCCCCCGTCAGTGTGCAGGGGCTGGAAGCGGAAAAGAGCATTGTGGATGGCATCCGCCGCTTGGATGCAGACCCGCGCCCGGATATAATTTTAATCACCCGCGGCGGCGGTAGCAAAGAGGATTTGTGGGTGTTCAACAGTGAGCGCATTGCCCGCGCAGCCTATGCCTGTAAAAAGCCAGTCGTTTCTGCGGTCGGGCATGAAATTGATACCACAATTCTGGATTATGTGGCTGACCTGCGTGCTCCTACACCTTCCGCAGCGGCGGAACTCTGCGTGCCGGATCAGGCACAGGTGCGGCACGAAATATTCATTTTACAACAAAATATTCAAAAAAATATACAGTCCCGCCTGGAAATGTGCTATAATAAATTCAACATCATTTCCCCGGCTGCAGCCATGCAGAACGGAAAAACAGGAATTGACGCCCGTGCGCAGCTTTTGCGGCAAGCGACAGCACAGATACAGGCCGTTGCAGCCCAAAAGGCAGCTGCCTGCACCCAGGGGCTGCACACCGCTGCTGCGGTGGCAGCGTCACTGAATCCATATGCAGTCCTTGCACGCGGCTATACCATGGTCGCGGATGCCCGCGGCCGCTGCCTGACAACAGAACATCTGAAGCCGGGGCAGAAGATCACTGTTATCGGCAGCAATGCAGCCGCACAGTGTACGGTGGATGCCGTGGCACCCACTCAGGGGAACCCTGAAAAGGAGCAAACCGATGAGAGCACCTAAAACCTTTGAAGAAGGGCTCCAGCGCCTGCAGGAGCTTTTGGCAAAAATGCAGGATGAAACCACAACGCTGGACCAATCCGTTAAACTGTATGCCGAAGCTGCCCAGCTGATCCAGTACTGCAACACGGCGCTGGACAAGGCAAAATTACAGATCGAAGAGATCGACGCATCGCTGGCACAGCCCGGCGCGGATGAGTGAACCCGCAGGATAAGGAGGCTTTTCCCCATGGAACAGGAACGTTATCAACAGCAGTATAAAGCCTTTGTGCAGCAGGCGGAGCAGCGCCTGAACGAACTGTGCGATGTTTATCTGCCGGTAAAAGCCCAAATCAGCCAGGCAGCGCGTTACAGCCTGCTGGGCGGCGGCAAGCGTGTGCGCGCCGTGCTGGTGCTGGCTGCCTGCCAGCTGGCGGGCGGCGATACCGCAGCTGCAGCCGACTATGCCGCGGCGCTGGAAATGCTGCACTGCTATTCCCTGATTCACGATGACATGCCCTGCATGGATAATGATGATTACCGCCGCGGCCGCCTGAGCTGCCATAAGCAATATGGCGAAGCAACCGCCCTGCTGGCGGCGGATGCCTTGGTTACAGCAGCCTTTGAAGCTGTTGCCAACGCGCCGACCCACCCCCAAAGCCGGGTGCAGGCGGCGGCCCACCTGGCCAAAGCAGCCGGGGCACGCGGTATGTTGTATGGCCAGGAACTGGATAAGCATTACGAAACCGTGCACGCCAGCGAAAGCGAGCTGCTGGAACTGCATGCCCACAAGACCGGCGCATTGATTATTGCCGGCGTGGACCTTGGCTGCGATGCCGCTCAGGCGGACGATGCCCTGTGCACTGCCCTGCAGCATTATGCCGCGGAGCTGGGGCTGGTGTTCCAGATCGTGGATGATATTTTGGATGTGACCGCCACGACGGAAGAACTGGGCAAGCCTGTTGGCAGCGATGCCGAAAACGACAAAACGACCTTTATCACCCTGTATGGGCTGGAAGGTGCCCGCAGCCTGGCAAAGCAGCATAATGATGCTGCCCTGGCTGCCCTGGCGGATCTTGGCCCGGAAGCAGACTTTTTGCGCGAGATGGCAGTGGAGCTGCTGACCCGCAGCAAGTAACATATTACAGCAGGGCAGGCGGTGCGGCCCACTGCCCGGCAGCTTTGCCGGGAACCCGCCTGTTTGGCCCGGTGTGAGGAGAAAACTACCATGATGACGCTTTTGCGCGAAGCGCTGAGCTGGAATTATGTGCTGGTAACGGCGGTCATCAGCTCGCTGCTGGCACAGTTCACCAAAGTGATTCTGAACCTGATTATCCTTGGCAAATTTATCCCGGAACGCCTGTGGGGCGCAGGGGGCATGCCCAGTGCACACTCCGCAACGGTATGTGCGCTGTTGGTTGCCACCGGGCGCTACTGCGGCACAGGCTCCACGGAGTTTGCCCTGGCGCTGGTTTTGGCCATTATTGTAATGTATGACGCAATGGGTGTGCGCCGGGAAACGGGCGAGCAGGCCAAGATTCTGAACCGCATGCTGAGCGAATGGATGGATCGTGAATCAGATGCCATGCCCTTTTTGGGAGATAAAAAACTGAAAGAGATGGTGGGTCATACCCCTATCCAGGTTCTTACAGGTGCCATTTTTGGCATTGCTGTTGGCCTTTTGATGCCAATGGTGTAAAAACAGAGCAAACGAGGTATGTGATCATGAAATATCCTTATCTGGATAAAATCCAGAAAAACGGGGATGTAAAAAAACTGCCGCAGCAGGAACTTCCGCTTCTGTGTGAGGATATCCGCAATTTTTTGATTGAAAGTGTTTCCTCTACCGGCGGGCACCTTTCGTCCAACTTGGGCGTGGTGGAACTTACGGTGGCTTTACACCGTGCGCTGACTCTGCCGCAGGATAAAATTTTGTTCGATGTCGGTCACCAGTGCTATACCCACAAGCTGCTGACCGGCCGCCGGGAGGGCTTCGCCCATCTGCGCCAGGTGGACGGCCTTTCGGGCTTTCCCTCCCCGCAGGAAAGCGACTGTGATACCTTTATTGCGGGGCACGGCAGCACGGCGCTTTCCACCGCCATCGGTGTGGCACGCGCCAAAAAGCTGAAAAAAGAACCCGGCAAGGTCGTTGCCATCATCGGGGATGGCGCGTTCACCGGCGGCATGGTCTATGAGGGCATGAACAACGTCAGCAACCTGAACAACCTGATTGTGGTGCTGAACGATAACAAAATGTCAATCTCCAAAAATGTCGGCCAGATGGCAAATTATCTAACCAAACTACGCACAGACCCCAAGTATTTCCGGGTTAAGGCTCATATGGAAACCGCTCTGGAGTGTATCCCCGCAGTGGGCACTGCTCTGGTAGAGATGCTGCAGGAAGGAAAAAAGATCATCCGCCGCGGCATCTACCACTCCACAATGTTCGAGGAAATGGGGTTCCAGTACGTTGGCCCGGTGGATGGCCACGATGTTACCGAGCTGACCCGGATCTTTACCAACCTGCAGGAACAGTATTCCCCGGTGTTTTTGCATATTGTCACCCAAAAGGGTAAGGGTCTGAAACCGGCGGAAGAAAACCCCGGCGAGTTCCACAGCGTTTCCGCGTTTGATCTGGATCACCTGACAAATCCGGAAATGTCGCCCAAGGATTCTTTCTCCAACCGCTTCGGCAACAAGCTGGCAGCCCTGGGCAGGGAAGTGCCTAACCTGTGCGCCATTACGGCGGCTATGAAATACGGCACTGGCCTGAACTTCTTCTACCACGCCATTCCGGAACGCTTTTTTGACGTTGGCATGGCGGAAGAGCACGCCGTAACCTTTGCGGCGGGCCTTGCCAGCCAAGGCATGCTGCCGGTTGTGGCTATCTACTCCACCTTCTTCCAGCGCGCTTATGACCAGATGATTCATGATGTGAGCCTGATGCATCTGGATGTGCTGTTTGCCGTGGACCGTGCTGGCCTTGTGCCGGGCGATGGCGAGACCCACCAGGGCATTTATGATACCGGCTATTTCAGCCAAATCGGCATCCCGGTGTATTCTCCGTGCAACTATGCGGAACTGGAATACTGGCTGGAAGCACTGGTCAAAACCATGCGCGGCCCCCGCGCCATCCGTTATGCCCGCGGAGAAGAAAAGACGGCTCTGGCGGCCCTTGGATGCACCGGCAAACCCTATGATATGCTGTGCGGTGCGGACAAGGCCGATACCGTTCTTGTCAGTTATGGCGCTGAAACCGAGGAGATTCTTGCCGCGGCGGAACTGCTGCGCCACCAGGGAATGGCAGCGGACTGCTGTAAGCTGGTGCAGGTTTATCCCTTGCCGGATGGTCTCTGCCGCCAGCTTTCCAACTATAAAATCATCCTGTTTGCAGAGGAATCCGTGGCAACGGGCGGTATTGGCCAGCAGCTTTGCACTGCCCTGCAGGCGGCAGGCTGGCAGGGCCGCTTTATCCTGCGCGGGGTAGATAACACCCATCTGCTGCACGCCACAGTGCCGCAGCTGCGCCGGGACCAGGGCCTGGATGCTCATACTCTGGCCCAGGACGTGTTGACCCGTAACTGAAATAAGTAAACCGAAAGGTTGTTCATCAATGAAAATTCGTCTGGATCAATACCTTTGCCAAAACGGCTATGCCCAAAGCCGGGAGCGCGCCAAAGCACTGATCATGTCCGGTATTGTCTTTGTCAATGAACAGAAAGTGGACAAAGCCGGTGAAATGATTGCTGAGGACGCCAAAGTGGAAGTGCGCGGCCATGATATCGGTTACGTCAGCCGCGGCGGCCTCAAGCTGGAAAAAGCCATGCAGGTGTTCCCCATGCGGCCGGATGGCAAGGTCTGCATGGATATTGGCGCATCGACAGGCGGCTTTACCGACTGCATGCTCAAAAATGGTGCAGTCAAGGTGTACGCTGTGGATGTGGGCTATGGCCAGCTGGCGTGGAGCCTGCGCACCGATGAGCGCGTGGTCAATATGGAGCGCACAAACATCCGCAATGTTACCCCGGATATGCTGGGGGACGAAATCGCGTTTTTCAGCGTGGATGTTTCCTTTATCTCGCTCAAACATATCTTCCCGGTGGCGGATACTATCTGTACGCCGGATGCCGTCGGCGTCTGTCTGGTGAAGCCCCAGTTTGAAGCCGGACGCGAAAAAGTAGGTAAAAAAGGCGTTGTGCGGGAACCCGCTACCCATGCCGAGGTGCTGCATATGGCGCAGGGTTACGCCATGGCGAACCACTTTACCCCGGCGGGACTGGATTTTTCGCCCATTAAGGGGCCGGAGGGCAACATTGAATTTTTGATGTATGTCCAGCACAGCCAGAATCCGCAGCCGCTGCCCGAAGGCCTGATCGAACAGACGGTTGCCAACGCTCACGCGGCGCTGGATAAAGCCCCCAACCTGCACTGAACCTTAAAAGCTGCGTTCCTGTTACTTTGAAACCATACCCGGAAAGGGGAAAAGAGCTTGTCCGTTTTTCTTTTTCCAAACAGAATCAAAGATACCGATTTTTCCGTTACGCGTCAGGTGATCGCTTTGCTGGATCAGCACGGCATCCAGGCCCTGCTGGCAGATGAGCTGGCTGGGGAATTGGTGGATACCAAGGCGGTATTCCTGCCCCAGCAGCAGGCGTTGGCCCAGGCAAAACAGGTTATCACCATTGGCGGGGATGGCACGCTGCTGCGCATCGCCCATGACTGCCTTGCCCAAAGCAAGCCGGTCCTGGGTGTCAACCTGGGGCGCATCGGCTTTTTGGCTACCTGCGAGGTTGCAGAGCTGCCGGAAAAGCTGGCCCGCCTGGCTGCGGGGCGGTATACCATTGAGCCGCGCAACCTGCTGCGCGCGGATGCCCCGGCCCATAACTGGCACCAGGTTGCCATGAACGACGTGGTGCTGTTTGGCAATTCCCGCCTGCACCCCATGGATTATACCGTCTACTGCGATGGCGCTTTTGTCAGCCGCTACCGCAGCGATGGGGTGATCATCGCAACCCCCACGGGCTCCACGGCTTACTCGCTTTCCGCAGGTGGGCCGGTGCTGGATGCCTGTGCGGCGGTTATGGTGCTTACCCCGGTCTGTGCGCACAGCATCCACGCGGTGCCGCTGGTGTTTTCGGCCAGCCGTACCCTGACGGTGGTGGCGGAAGCAACCAACCGTGACAGCGTGTACGCCAGCGCGGACAGCCATTCCCGCTGTGATTTGCAGCCGGGCGAAAGTTTGACCATTACCACGGCAGTGGAACAGCTGGGGCTGATTACCTTTGACGAAACCGAGCAGTTCCGTGCGATAGAAACAAAATTGATGAGGAGATGACTCTGCAATGAAAAGCGCGCGCCATCAGGCAATTTTGGACCTGATTGAAAAATATCCGATTGACCGGCAGGAGGATCTTCTCGAACATCTGCGCCGTGCCGGTTTTGATGTAACGCAGGCAACGGTATCGCGTGATATCCGGGAACTGCGCCTGGTAAAAACTGCAACGGGGGAGGGCGGCTACCGCTATATGCCTGCAAACGGCAACGGCAAGGTGGCTCATTCACCCAACCGGTTTGAAACCATTTTCCGGGAGTCTGTGCTCAAGGTGGACTATGCTGGGCATATGGTACTGGTCAAGTGCTTTTCCGGCATGGCGAATGCCGCCTGTGAAGTTTTTGACGCTCAAACCTGGGAAGGTGTTGTTGGTACACTTTCCGGTGATGATACGTTTTTTATCCTGATGCGCACCGAGGAAAACGCTGCTGAGATCACCCGCCAGCTGCAGCGCTATACGGTACGCCACACTTAAACCGCCGGAGGGGGAGCAGCATCCATGCTTGCGGAGCTGAAAATTGAAAATGTTGCCGTGATTGAAAAAGCCGAAGTACAGTTTACCCCGGGCCTGAATGTGCTGACGGGCGAAACCGGCGCCGGCAAATCTATCATGATCGATTCCATCAATGCCATTCTGGGCAACCGTACCTCGCGTGATCTGGTGCGCAGCGGTGCGCCCAAGGCACGCATTTGGGCCACGTTTGAATCTATCCCGGCCCATGTGCGGGAGCAGGTGGAAAAATGCGGCTATGGTGCCCAGGATGACCTGCTGCTGTACCGCGAGATCAGCGCGGACGGAAAAGGCAGCTGCCGTATTAACGGTATGCCCGCTACCGCCGGCGTGGTGCGGGATATTTCCGCCGGGCTGCTGACCATCCATGGCCAGCACGACAGCACCAGCCTGACCAACCCGGCAACCCATCTGGCCCTGCTGGATCAGTATGCGCAGGATGGGGCAGAGTATGCCGCTTACCATGCGCTGTACCGCGCTCTTGTCACGGCAAAGCGCGCGCTGGATGCGTTGACTTCCAGCGAGGAAGAAAAGCAGCGCCGGATCGCAGAGCTTTCGGAAGAGATTGATACCATTGATGCCGCCGCGCTGACCGCAGGCGAGGAAGAACGTTTGATGGAGCGCCGCAAGGTCATCATGCACGCACAGGGCATTCTGGATGGTCTGACGGCGGCGCACCAGGCGCTTTCCGGTGATGATTCCGGCGAAATGATGGGCGCAGCGGATCTGCTGGGTAGTGTGGTCAATGAGCTGGCCGAAAGCGCCCGCCTGGATGAGAGCCTGGCACCGCTCAGCGAGCGCCTGAGCGATTTGTATTACGGTGCGCGGGAGCTGGCCACCGATCTCGCCGACCGCCTGGACGGTTATGATTTTGACCCGGGGGAGCTGGATCAAATCGAAGAACGGCTGGACCAGATTTACCGCATGAAACAGCGTTACGGTGCCAGTGTGGAAGAACTGCTGACTCGGCGGGATAAGGCGGCCGAAGAATTGGAAGGGTACCAGTCCTCCGGCAAGCGCATTGCAGAGCTGACCCAGCGCAAACAGGAATTGTACCGCCAGACCAAGGCTGCAGCGGAAACGCTGACCCAAGCTCGCCTGAAAGCTTTTACCAGCATGAACCGCCAAATGCGGGAAGCACTGGAATTTTTGAACATGCCCGGCGTGCGTATGGTGCTGCGCCATCAGCGCGGCCCGTTAGCTTCCGCAGGACAGGATAACATTGAATTTTTGATTTCTACCAACCCCGGCGAGGAGCCCAAGCCGTTGGCTAAAATCGCTTCCGGCGGCGAGCTTTCCCGTATCATGCTGGCGTTCAAGAGCGCCTTGGCTGATAAAGATGCGATTTCGACCGTTATTTATGATGAGATCGACACCGGTGTTTCCGGCCTTGCCGCCGGGCGCATTGGCCAAAAGCTGAAGCAGACCGCCAGCGGCCACCAGGTGCTGTGCATTACCCACACGCCGCAGATCGCTGCATTTGCCGATAACCAGCTGCTGATTGAAAAGAAAGTCCGGGATGACCGTACTTTTACCGAGATCCATCCGCTGGATCTGGATGGCCGCGTGCAGGAGCTGGCCCGCATGATCTCCGGCGATAAAGTTACAGACCTCAGCCTTGCCAACGCCCGCGAGCTGATTGAAAAATCGCAGGGGTAAGCGCAGGACGATAACGAAGTAAAAACAGAATAGAAGCTGTGCAAAACCTCTGGCCCCCAAAAACAGGCCGGAGGTTTTCGTTTTGCATTTCATTTGCTATCGTTGGAAATTGAACGAAAGAAAAAATAAAAGCAAAATGTTCCCCAAAGCCCCTTGACACCACAGGGGAGATATGGTATTCTAACTGCGTTGGTTAGGCAAATCTAACCTACAAATATCCCGTACTTCCTGCATAAATATGGCAATGGCGGCGGGAATTTTTAATGACTGCAAGTTAGCTTAAACTAATTATTGCGGTCGAAACAGGAGGGCACACCATGCAGCGTAATTTTGAAACTTCGTTTGTAACGCAGTGCGCGCCTGTTCTGGCCGGCCTGAAAGTGGCAAACCTGTTCCGCTGGGTCGAACCTGACGCAAACGCCATGCACGCCATGGTGGAGCGCTGGGCGGCCGAGCTAAAACCCAAAGGCGTTACGGTTTCTATCATCAAGGAATGCCCCGTCACCCACGCCTATCTGGTTTATGTCTACCGCGCAAAGAGCCTGGAAGAAAGCCTGCAGCAGCCGGATGTGCAGCAGTACCTGCTGCGGGAAGGTTACCCCCAGGGCGGCTTGCAGGAGTGCCTGGATCATCTTTCCCGGTGCCTTTGCTGCGAAGCAGAGTTCCCGCACGAGATTGGCGTTTTCCTTGGTTATCCGCTGGAAGATGTCGTTGGCTTTGTGGCAAACAAGGGCAAAAATTATACGTTCTGTGGTTACTGGAAATGCTATGGCGACCCCGCTGCAGCACAAAAGACGTTTGAACGCTTCCGCAAATGCACTGAAGTTTATCTCCGCTGTTTCCAGAGCGGTACACCGATCACCCGGCTCGCAGTAGCCGTTTGATATAATGGGCGTATGCCCATGTTAAAATGTGATAAAGGAGCTGTTTGATTATGAACAAGGTAGCAATCGTTTATTGGAGTGGCACAGGCAATACTGAGCAGATGGCCCAGGCTGTGGCAGAGGGCGTTAAGAATGCTGGCGGCGAAGCCGATGTGCTGACCTGCGCAGAATTTGATAGCGCAAAGCTGGCCGATTACGGCGCAGTTGCTTTCGGCTGCCCCGCTATGGGCGCAGAGCAGCTGGAGGAAGGCGAATTTGAACCGATGTTCGCTGACCTGGAAGGCAGCCTGTCCGGCGTGAAGGTTGCTCTGTTCGGTTCTTACGGCTGGGGCTCTGGCCAGTGGCTGGAAGACTGGTGCGCACGCTGCAAGGAAGACGGCGCTGTGATGCAGGAAGAACCCGGCGTTATGGCAAACGAAGCACCGGACGATGATGCAATCGCGGCCTGCAACGCTCTGGGCGCAAAGCTGGCAGCCTGCTGAGCAAAGTGCCCGGAGGTGTTCACTACACCTTGAGCAAATAGCATTATGACGGCGGGGAACCGATACCGAGAAAAAGGCATCGGCTCACTGCCGTTTGCTTTTTACAGTTTATCATCAGGGCTGTTATAAGATAGAAAAGACAAACAAAAATCCGGCAGAACACCGGGTAGCGGCTCTGCCGGATGATGAAGCGTACGGATTGGGCAATCAGCCAAAAATACCAAACAGCTTTTTCTTCTGGTAAGGCGCGCAGCTGTAGCTGACCATGCGGTAGCCAGTCGGTTCCAGCGCTTTAGCGATGTCAGCCTCAGCAATTTCGTTTTCGGCTACAATAACAGCCTGGCCCTTGGTGTGGCTGGCGGTTACCTTTTTGACGGGGAATGCCTTGCGGATTGCGTCAGAAACATGTGCTTCACACATGCTGCATGCCATTCCATCTACCCCAACAGTGATTTGAACCATTAAACTCATCCTTTCTGCAACAGGTTACGTATCCTAAACCAAACTGACCCAAAAGGCAGGCGGCAATTCATAACGGCTTCATCATACCAACCCAATGGGTATTTGTCAAGCGGAGAGAATGCAGCATATTCCTCTCAAAAGAAGGGGTAAAGGGCATAAAATGCCTGAATGACGCAGCGTCCTTTGTGCAAATTGCCTTAAAAAGTGTGAAAAAGTTAGCCACGACTTATCGGTTAGCACAAACTAATTCTGAATAACTTCAAAACTATTGACATTGCAGGTTAGCAGTGGTAAACTGCAAATGTTCAAAGGAGTTAGCACCTGCTAATCTTCTGCGGGTGGCCGGGAAGCGGCAGATCACAGGGGATTAAGGGTCAAACTCCGGCTTTTTTGCGCCTGTGCAAGATGCAGAAAAAACAGAACGGAACGTTATAAGCGTAAAGCAATTTGGACGTTGGGGGATGAAACGATGATGCCGATTACGATGGCAAAAGCAGGCGAAACTGTCACCATCAAAAAAATCACTGGTAAAGACGAAGTTCGCCAGCACCTGGCTGAGTTGGGATTTGTTGTGGACGCAACGGTTACCGTTGTGAACGAAATTGCGGGCAACCTGATCATTCAGGTAAAAGAGAGCCGCATTGCACTGGACAAAACCATGGCAAACCGCATTATGATTGGTTAAAACAGCGCCAATCCGCTGTTTTGGAGGCTGCGGCTTATCCAGCGGCTTCCCGATAGAGATATTGTGAGGAGGATAAAAATGAAAACTCTGAAAGACGCGAAAGTCGGCGAGACTGTCACCGTTGCCAAGCTGCACGGCGAAGGCCCTGTCAAGCGCCGCATCATGGATATGGGCATCACCAAAGGTGTTCAGATCTATGTCCGCAAGGTTGCCCCCCTGGGTGACCCCATGGAGCTGACCGTGCGCAACTACGAGTTGAGCGTGCGCAAGGCTGACGCAGAAATGATCGAATTGGTTTGATTCCAACTAGAGAAGAGAGGGTAACGCAATGAGCATTAAAATTGCACTGGCCGGTAACCCGAACTGTGGTAAAACTACCCTGTTCAATGACTTAACCGGTTCTAACCAGTACGTCGGCAACTGGCCCGGCGTTACGGTTGAAAAGAAGGAAGGCCGCCTGAAAGGTCAGAAGGACGTTGTCATTCAGGACTTGCCCGGTATCTACTCCCTGTCCCCCTACACCCTGGAGGAAGTTGTGGCCCGTGGTTACCTGGTCAATGAAAAGCCGGATGCCATCCTGAATATCATTGATGGTACCAACATTGAACGTAACCTGTACCTGACCACCCAGCTGATTGAGCTGGGCATTCCTGTGGTTATGGCCGTCAACATGATCGACCTGGTCCGCAAGAATGGTGATAAGATCGACTTGAAGAAGCTTAGCGCAGAGTTGGGCTGCCAGGCTGTTGAGATCAGCGCACTGAAGGGCGAAGGCAGCATGAAGGCTGCTGAGATGGCTGTTGCCGCTGCAAAGTCTGGCAAGGCTGGCGAGCTGCCCCATGTGTTCACTGGCAGCGTTGAGCATGCCATCGCTCATATTGAAGAGTCCATCCAGGGCAAGGTTGATGACCGCTTCCTGCGTTGGTACGCCGTCAAGCTGTTCGAGCGTGATGACAAGGTTCAGCAGGAGCTGAAGCTGGACAAGGCGCTGGTTGACCACATTGACCAGCACATCGCTGACTGCGAGAAGGAAATGGACGATGACGCCGAGAGCATCATCACCAACCAGCGTTATGCTTACATCAACACTGTTGTTGAGAAGGCTGTCAGAAAGAAAGCTCGCGTTGAGCACCTGACTGTTTCCGATAAGATCGACCAGGTTGTTACCAACCGTATCTTCGCTTTGCCAATCTTTGCCTTGATCATGTTCCTCATGTACGCGCTGTCCATGGGTACCTCCATTGCAGATGGCGGTATCTCCATCGGCAGCTTCGCAACTGACTGGACCAACGATGTTCTGTTCGGCGAGATCGTTCCCAATGCACTGGGCGGTTTCCTGGAGAGCGTTGGCGTTGCTGACTGGCTGTACGGCTTGATCATGGACGGCATCGTCGCCGGTGTCGGCGCGGTTCTGGGCTTCGTTCCCCAGATGCTGGTTCTGTTCTTCCTGCTTTCCATCCTGGAAGACATTGGTTACATGGCACGTGTTGCTTTCATCATGGACCGTATCTTCCGCAAGTTCGGCCTGTCCGGCAAGAGCTTCATCCCCATGCTGGTTGGCACCGGCTGCGGCGTTCCGGGTGTTATGGCTTCCCGTACCATCGAGAACGAGCGTGACCGTCGTATGACCATCATGACTACCTGCTTCATCCCCTGCGGCGCTAAGATGCCCATCATCGGCCTGTTTGCAGGTGCCCTGTTCGGCGGCAGCAGCCTGGTTGCTGTTTCTGCTTACTTTATCGGCTTTGCGGCCATCATCATCTCTGGTATCATCCTGAAGAAGACCAAGTTGTTTGCTGGTGATCCTGCTCCGTTTGTTATGGAGCTGCCTGCTTACCACGTACCTGCATGGGGCAACGTTCTGCGTGCAACCTGGGAGCGTGGTTGGTCCTTCATCAAGCGTGCCGGCACCGTCATTCTGGCTTCCACCATCGTTCTGTGGTTCCTGCAGGGCTTCGGCTTTGAGGATGGCGTCTTCGGCATGGTCGAAGATCAGGACAACTCCATCCTGGCAGCCGTTGCAAGTGCACTCGCCTGGATCTTTGCTCCTCAGGGCTTCGGAAACTGGCGTGCAACCGTTGCTTCCATCTCCGGCCTGATCGCAAAAGAGAACGTTGTTGGTACCCTTGGCGTTCTGTATCACTTCGGCGGCGAGCTGTCTGAGAACGGCGACGAAATTTGGGGCGAAGTTGCAAACGACTACACCGCAATCTCTGCTTACAGCTTCATGATCTTCAACCTGCTGTGCGCACCGTGCTTCGCAGCTATGGGCGCTATCAAGCGTGAAATGAACAACGGCAAGTGGACTGCTATCGCCATTGGTTATATGTGCCTGCTGGCCTACTGTGCATCTCTGGTTGTTTACCAGATCGGCGGCCTGATCACCGGCGAAGTTGGCTTCAACATCTTCACCATCGTTGCTGTTGCTATCATTGTGTTTACCATCTACATGCTGGTTCGCCCCAACAAGTACCTGAATGATAACGAAGTTAAGATTGATGTCAAGAAGGTTGCTGCTTCTAAGTAATCACTGACAATTTGATGTTCCTTTTATAAGAGAGGTGTTTCGCTATGATGGATTTCTTGGCCACAAATTTTAATCTGCCTACCATTATTGGTGCGGTTATTGTGTTTGGGGGCACGGGCCTGATTGTGTGGCACTCTCACAAGCATGGCGGCGTTGGCTGCGACTGTGGTGGCAGCTGCCACGGTGAGTGTGGCTGCTCCGGTGGCTGCAATGGCTCCTGCAAAGAAAATGCAGAAGAGCTTGCAAAGTTCAAACGGATTGCCGAAGAAAAGGCAAAGGCTAACGCAAGTCAGGTACATTAAAGCTTAAGGAAATTAAAATTTTCCTGAGGCAACACCGCACAATTCCCGCCTCGCGGCTTAAGCACCGCTCCGGCAGCTGCGGTACGGCATCTGCGTTGCCAAAATGCTCGATAATGTCGGGTTGCGGTACCCGCATCGTGCTTCGGGGGCAAAAGCCCCTCGCACTCTGCGACCGCTGCCCCTGCTTCGGTTCGCTGTTTCCGCCACTGGCGGCGCTCACCTTTGCAGCATCCAGTATTATCTGCGCTTTTGGCTTGGCATCTGCCGCACCTCGCTCGCCGTATCGGCACTTAGAATTATGCGGTATTGCCCTGAATCCCAGCGCGGCGGGCCGCAGGCAGCAATGCCCGCGGTCCGCCGCATTTTTTATCAGCTGCACTATGGTGCGGGCTGCTTGATATGGAGTGATGAACATGGCATTGAGCGATGCCCACCTGCGATATCTGTTTGCAATCAGCAATGCAGCTGCAGCAACCCCGGATGTGTCTTCCCGTCAGATTGCCAGTGCACTGGGGGTTACCAAACCCTCGGTTGTGCATATCCTGAACATTCTCATGCGGGATGGTATGGTGGTAAAACGGCACTATGGCAAAATTTATCTGACGGACCGCGGTGTGTTTACCGTAAACTACTACCGCCGCTTGCTGGATGCAACCCTTGCCGCTATGCCGGAATATCCGTTCCCGGTCAGTGCAGATGAACGGCGCAATGCGGCGCTGGCGTTGATTGCAGCGCTTCCTGACCGGGATTACAGGGAACATTTTGGTGCGCTCTTTGCCGAAACGGAGGTGGAAGAAAATGAGCCGCAGCCAGAAAGTGAATGAACCGGAAACCATGTCCACAGCTTCGGCCTATCTGTACAAAGAACAGGCCGAGTGTGTGCAGCAGGTGCACCAGTATCTGGTGGAACATCTCGATAGCCGCGTAACCCAGGCGGAACTGGCGCAGCGGTATCATATCTCTCTTACTTCGCTGAAAGGGGCGTTCAAACAGGTGTACGGCTTGCCAATCAATACTTACCTGCGCCGCTGCCGTGTGCAGCATGCGGAACAGCTGCTTTTCACAACGGATTTGAGCATTTTGGAGATCGCACAGCGGGTTGGGTACGACAGCCCCAGCCGTTTTGCGGCAATGTTTAAGCGCGAAAAAGGCATTACCCCGCGGGAATGCCGCCGCGTGCGCACCGACCAGCTGCCGGAAGAAAAAACGATTGCCTGATGTGGAATTACAGCGCAGCAAAACGCACAGCAGCGGTGGGCTGAAACTGGGCAAAATGGTGGAACGTGGAACATAGAATTTTCAAAAATAAAACCAGGCGGCACATTTTTTATCCAAAATGCACTTGTAAAAAAGTGTAAAATACGTTATACTTGCGGATAAAGATTTTTGCAAGAAGTTAATCTTGTGAAACATCGCCAATTGCAGCCGGGGGATGTATGCAGCAGCTTGCACCCCCTGGAAATGTCGAATCAATAGAGAGGAGTTCAACGTATTATGGTGAACGTAAAGAAGGTAGCAATTTTTGTTGGTGGTATGCTGTTTGGCTCCGCTGGTTTCAAAATCCTGGCCAGCAAGGACGCTAAGAAGGTCTATACCCAGACCACCGCAGCCGTTCTGCGTATGAAGGACTGCACTATGGAGACGGTCAGCCGCGTTCAGGAAGAGGCTGGCGACATTCTGGCAGATGCAAAGGCCATCAACGAAGCCCGCGCAGCCGCAGCTGAACAGGAAGTTATCGCTGATGACGCTGCTGAAAGCGCCGCAGAATAATTGCTTCTTTTGGGCCGCCTGCAGGCGGCCCTTTTTATGTGGTGGGGCACAGCGGCTGAATGGATGATGCCTTTATCGCTGTGCCAGAATTGGCAGTTGGGAAAGCTGAATAAGGAAATACAACTATGAAATGTACAATTTTACATGAAAGCCGCGGCCGTATGCGTGTGCATGTAAATGCCGTGCGTATGACCCTGCACCGTGCAGACGTTTTGGAAGCATACCTGAACCATTCGGAAGTCATTGAACATGCCAAAGTGTATGAACGCACCGGCGATGTTCTGATCAAATATAAGGGCAGCCGTGCGGGTGCAGTAACGGTGCTGAGCCATTATAAGTTTGATAACCCGGAACTGGATTCACTGGTTACTTCGGCTGACAGCCGTAAGATCAACCAGGAATACCAGGAACGTTTTGTCAACTTGGTGGTGTTCCGTGCGTTCCGCAAGCTGTTTCTGCCTGCTCCGGTGCAGGCCGTTATCACGGTGTTCAAAGCAATTGAATTTATCCGCCGTGGTCTGGTCTGCCTGTGGCATCGCAAGCTGGAAGTGGAAGTGCTGGATGCACTTTCTATCGGTGTATCGTTGCTGCGCAGTGACTTTAATACCGCCGGTTCCGTTATGTTCCTGCTCAATGTGGGCGCTTTGCTGGAAGAATGGACACGCAAAAAGAGCCTGGATGATCTGGCTCGCAGCATGTCCCTGAACGTTGACCGTGTTTGGGTGCGCAGTCAGGGAACCGAAGTTCTGATGCCCATCACCAAGGTCAAGGCGGGGGACGAGACCATTGTGCGTTCTGGCAACATGGTGCCGCTGGATGGCACCGTGATCGAGGGCGAAGCCATGGTCAACCAGGCGGCCCTGACCGGTGAGTCGATGCCGGTACGCAAGATTGCGGGTGCGACCGTTTATGCAGGTACTGTTGTTGAGGAAGGTGAATGCGTTTTTGCTGCAAACGCCGTGGATGGTGCCAGCCGTTACGATAAGATCGTATCTATGATCGAAGAGTCCGAAAAACTCAAGTCCGGCACGGAAAACCACGCCCTGGAGCTGGCGGATCGCCTGGTGCCGTGGTGTCTGGCTGGTACGGTCGTGACCTATGCGCTCACCCGCAACGTAACCCGCGCAATCTCGATTCTGATGGTCGATTTCTCTTGCGCACTCAAACTTTCCATGCCGCTGGCCGTGCTGTCTGCCATGCGTGAATGCGGTTCCTACCACATCACCGTCAAGGGAGGCAAGTATCTGGAAGCCCTGTCCAAGGCGGATACTATTGTGTTTGATAAGACCGGTACCCTGACCCATGCAAGTCCTAAAGTGGTCAAGGTTGTGCCGTTCTCCGGGTGTGAGGAGGAGGAAGTTCTCAAGCTGGCCGCCTGCCTGGAAGAGCACTTCCCGCATTCCATGGCAAACGCCGTGGTGCGTGCTGCCAAGGAGCGCGGCATCACCCATGAGGAGATGCATACCGAGGTAGAGTACATTGTGGCCCACGGCATTGCAAGCCGCGTGCGCGGGGAGCGCGTTGTGATCGGCAGCCATCACTTTGTGTTCGAGGATGAAAAGTGTGTCATTCCCGCTGCGGAACAGCAGAAGTTTGACAATCTGGAACCGGAATATTCGCATCTGTATCTGGCTGCCTGCGGCCAGCTGGTGGGCGTTATCTGCATTGCGGACCCGCTGCGCCCCGAAGCACGCCATGTGCTGCGCCAGCTGCGCGCCATCGGGGTCACCAACACTGTGATGATGACCGGTGACAGCGACCGCACCGCAGCCGCGATTGCCCGCCAGGTGGGCATTGACCAGTATTTCTCGGAGGTTCTGCCGGAAGATAAGGCAGAGTATGTTCAAAAAGCAAAGGCAGAAGGTCATACCGTTGTCATGATCGGCGACGGCATCAACGATTCACCGGCTTTGTCTGCTGCCGATGTTGGCATCGCCATCAACTCTGGCGCAGCCATTGCACGCGAAATTGCCGATATTACCATCAAAGCCGACAGCTTGGAAGAGTTGGTGCAGCTCAAGAGCATTGCCAACGCCATGCAGCGCCGTGTGGCGAGCAACTATCGCTTTGTGCTGAGCTTTAACTCTGCCCTGATCATTCTGGGCGCACTGGGCATTTTGCAGCCGGCAACCTCGGCTATGCTGCATAATCTTTCCACCATCGGCATCAGCCTGAAGAGTATGACGAACCTGCTGCCCGAAAAAACGCAGGGCCAGCTGCAGCAGGAGAACACAAAGGCCTGATGCAGGCACTAATCGCATGAAAACGCAGCCACTATAAACAGGTGAGCTGCTGCCAGCAGGCAAAAAGTATGGCAGAACGATGAAAAAAGAACTGAAAAAGAAAAAATACGAAAAAAATCAAAATTTTTCAGAAAAAAGCTTGACTTTCTTTAGAAGCCTGTTATAATAATACCTGTTGATGACAGCAGCCCACGTTCGACCGGGTGTAGCGCAGTTTTGGTAGCGCGCTTGAATGGGGTTCAAGAGGCCGTGAGTTCGATTCTCGCCACTCGGACCAAAAATCCAACGATTTCACGTTAGAAATCGTTGGATTTTTTTGTTTATAGGCTGACCTCATTTGGTTTTGACCACAATTTTGACCACAATGCCAAAGATTTTATCTGGTCTAATTAGTGCCGTTCCGTCCAATTTTCAGGCCGAAAACGCCTCGCTGAACAACTGGATCGCACTCTGCCGAATGGATTCCTGAACATGGAGATAATGCTCAGTCATCTCGGTGTCAGCATGGCCTACGATGCTCTGGATGGTCTGGATGTCCACGCCCAACGCCTGCATCTGCGACACATAGGTGTGGCGGCAGCTGTGCGGCGTGAGCAAGCGGACATCGCCCGCTTCTTCCAGAGATTTGCGGAACACATCCCGGAAATGGGTGGGGTTGCAGGGCAAGCCGGTCTTGGGGCTTTCCCAGATGAACTGGTCGGTGGTATCCCGTAGCTTGATGGCACACGGGCGGACATTCAGCGGCACCGGAATATCCCGGATACTGTCTTTGGATTTCGGACTGCCGATGCTGACCGTACCTTTTACGACCTTTACTGCCTGCCGGATGTGAATGACAGAGCCATCTTCTTCAATAAACTGCGGCTCCAAAGCCAGAAGTTCCTGCATTCTCATTCCAGTGCCGAGCAAAAGCCGAATACTCAAGCCCATGCGGTCATCGGGCAGCACCTTCATCAGGTGTGCGACTTCCGCTGTGGTAAAGGCTTCCTTGCGCTTTGCGGTGCCGGTTGCCCGCATCTTTTCAGCAAGCCGGACCGGGTTACGGCGCACAAGGTCATTGGCTTCTGCCTTTTGAAAGATCTGGTAGAGCATCCCTCGTGCCTTGCTGATGTAAGAATCCGAGCGGCCATTGCGCCGCATCCCTTTCAGAAAGTTTTCGATGTCGATGGGGCGTATGACGGTCAAGGGGCGATGGTAAAATCCCTCTTTGAGCATTTTCAGGCAGTATTTGTAGCTTTCCTGTGTCGTGGGAGCGATATTATCCTTGTGACCCTCGAACCATGTATCTGCCCAATCCTCGAAGTACAGAATCGTGTCCAACTGGACACCGCTGATAAGCGCATCCTGATACTCTTTCAGTTTGAGCTTGACCTCCTTCTGAGTCTTGCCATAGAAGGTCTTGAAGCGCGGCGAACCATCTTTCTGGTAGCCATCCATCATACGTAATTCCCAGCGACCATCGCTGCGGTGGCGAAGCGTACCCTCGCCGTGTGAACGTTTGCTTGGCATATTGCCTCCTTCCTGATGTCAAGTCGTTTCGTGAATCAGTATAAATAAAGCGACCTCTTGAATCAAGGATGTCAAATCAGCCATTTACGCTGTCCGTGATCCATTGAAGAAAGCGGTCTTTGGGTACGACCATCCGCTTACCGATGTGGAGCGTGGGAAAGCCGTCCGAACGGAGCAGGATGTAAGCGTTGGCGCGGGAGATGCCCAGCGCAGCAGCGACATGATCGGCTGTCAGGGTGATGGGAAGCTGCTCATACGAAGTGAACTGAGAGCGCATAGAATACCTCTTTTCTCTATATATTGCGTCGAATGAATACTAGAACACTATATATTGTGCTTTGATATGTAACAAGGGGCATCTGCGGTTTGCGGATGCCCCTTGTGTATATGGGAGGTATGCCTGAAAATATCAGAATTTCATCGGCAGTGCGTCTTTTCTGCACTTGCCATTGTAGGTGGTGTAGATGGGGAAAACGTACTTTTTCCATCCGCGCAGCTTTGCGGGGTCGTCCTGCCCGATGCGGTAAATATCGACCGGGTGGATGTTGCGCAGCGCACGGAGCAGCCGTTCTTCACTGAACTCGCCGTGGTACAGTTCCACAAAGTGCATCATGCCTTTCAGAACAGAGGCCCGGAACGAATCGGGTTTGCCCTCCCATGCTGCCACGATCAGCCGCATCGTTTCACAGTAGAGCGGTTCGCCCATCTGCTTGTAGAGCCGGAAAGCCGTACCAACGCAGCCGATGCGGTAATCGGTCAGCTGCTGGCTGTCATAATTGAGGCTCAACCCCACCCGGTTGGTGGCTGCGAGAAACGCCTTGGAAATGGCATCGCCGCCCACAACCTTGGCACGGAGCTTGATGCCTGCCGTCAGCGGCGCAGAGAAGCCGTTCTGCTCGGCAAAGAGCAGGGCTTCCTGCTCCACGGTCATGCCCGTGTACACCTTGCAGAGGATCGGCAGATCCTTGCCGCCGTTGCGGAGGATGCGCCCCTCGATGGTGTGCTGCCCATCCGTTACGATGAACTGACCGTTGCGGAAACTGACCTTCGGCTCATTTGCCACATATTCGTTGAAGTGGGCGGCGATCAGTTCCACACGCTTGCGCTCCACACCACGCTGATACAGTTCGCGGGGATAGACCAGCTTGCTGCTGTGGATGACCATGAGCTGGTACGGCGGGTTGACATGGATGAAGGGATTGTTACTGTCTTTCAGGCGCATCGCATTTCCTCCTTGATCCTCCAGATGTACGTTTCGGCTTCTTTCAGGATTTCAGCAACCTGCTGCTTACGCTTCGGGATGGTGAGCAGGCTGGGGTTGAACGTGAAGCTATATTCCAGCCGCTGGATCATTGCGTGTACCGCAGCTTCCAGTTCGGTGTACAGCATCATGTCCTCAACGCTCCCAGCGTCCTCAAAGGACGATTTGA
>ERZ1034691.249-NODE-249-length-43922-cov-14.976224_pt1 | contig 43922 bp, 28 predicted proteins | sample MGYA00520638_ERZ1034691 | MGnify/ENA primary metagenome ERZ1034691 (study PRJEB33766, sample SAMN09781763) | gut metagenome | biome: gut microbiome | host: Homo sapiens | place: Madagascar | study: EMG produced TPA metagenomics assembly of the PRJNA485056 data... | reverse complement strand
TTTTTGTTATTAATTGTTAACTTGCATAAATTCTCGTATATTCATCCAAAAAAGGTATAAATGAGACTAAAGACGCCAAGGCCCTGTTCGTACAATAGAAAAGCGAGTCAGGAGGAAGAAGGAGCTATCAAACTACGTGCATAAGATATTTAGATGTAAGAGCGAACGCATAAGAACCTAAGAGTAAACATGCAAGAACCGCATCGTTCTCATCGCTTGACATATGTCGTGTAATCGGCTGACATATGCCACGCAATCGCTTGACATATGCCATGTAATTGCGTGGCATATGTGACGCAATCGGCATGTCTAAGTTTTCACACCGCTAGAGACGTATCTTCACACCATCAGAATGGTATGCGAGAAGCATAAGAATCGGATTATGGAAGCATAAGTATCGGATTCGAGATGCACAAGTATCGGATTCAGAAAGTGCCAAAAAGGCTTTCGGAAGGCTTCACTTGGGCTTTTCTGTAAATTAGTTCCAAAATTCAGTAATCTAGTTTACGCCTTTTTCGGGGAAAAACTGTAATTTTGCAACCGAAATCATAGTAGGATATTCCACTAAGTATCAAGTAAATTCAGTTTCAAATAAAGTTCATACAACTATGTTATTGGAGAAAATTCAGTCACCTAAGGATGTAAAGGTGCTTTCCATGCCACAGCTCCATGAGCTGGCTCAGGAGATTCGTGATGGTATCTTGAATCGTGATAGCAACATCGGCGGCCACGTAGGTCCTAACCTCGGTATCGTGGAGACTACCATCGCCATGCACTATGTGTTCAACTGTCCTGAGGACAAGTTTGTCTTCGACGTATCTCACCAGAGTTATCCACACAAGATGTTGACAGGTCGTGCATTCGGTTACTACGACAACAACCGATTCCAGGAGATTTCTGGCTACAGCAGCCCTGCAGAGTCGCCAGAGTACGACCAGTTTGAATTAGGTCATACCTCCACATCCATCTCCCTTGCCAGCGGTCTTCAGAAGGCTCGTGACATCAAGGGTACCAAGGAGAACATCGTGGTATTGATTGGTGATGGCTCTCTGAGCGGTGGCGAGGCACTCGAAGGTCTTGATGAGGTAGGCGAACTGGGCACAGGCATCATCATCATCGTAAACGACAACGAGATGAGCATCGCCGAAAACCATGGTGGTCTTTACAAGAACCTCGCCCTCTTGCGTGAAACCAACGGCAAGGCTGAATGCAACCTCTTCCGTGCCATGGGCTTGGACTATAAGTATGTAGCCGATGGCAATGACGTGGAGACATTGATCAAGACATTCCAGGAAGTGAAGGACATCGACCACCCTATCGTGGTTCATATCCATACAGAGAAAGGCAAGGGTTATGCACCTGCCGAGCAAAACAAGGAACCTTGGCACTGGAGCATGCCTTTCAACATCGAGACAGGTAAGCCTAAGGTTGAAGGCGGTGGCGAGGATTATGGCAACATGACCGCTGAGTACCTCCTGGAAGAGATGAAGAAGGACAAGCAGTTGGTAGCAGTTACCTCCGGAACTCCTACCGTGGCAGGTTTCTTCAAGGCTCGTCGTGAGGAAGCAGGTGCACAGCACGTGGATGTGGGCATCGCCGAGGAACAAGCCGTAGCAATGATTTCCGGTATGGCGAAGGGCGGCATCCGTCCGGTATATAATGTATATAGCACATTCATCCAGCGCACTTACGACCAAATTGCACAGGATCTCTGCATCAATGGCAATCCTGCGGTCATCAATGTCTTCTGCGCTTCCCTCTATGGCATGAACGATATCACCCACATCGGTTTCTACGACATTCCGATGTTGAGCAATATCCCTAACCTCGTTTATCTCGCCCCTACTTGTTGGGAGGAGTACAAGGCGATGTTGGCTTGGGGCATCCAGCAGACAGCCCATCCAGTGTCAATCCGTGTACCAGGCGGTGCAGTGACCCACAGCGACGAGCAGTTTGACGAGGATTACTCAGAGTTGAACCGCTTCAAGATGACCCACAAGGGCAGCAAGGTAGCCATCGTGGCCCTCGGTGCCTTCTATGGCTTGGGCAAGCAGGTGGCTGCCCTATTGAAGGAGCAGAAAGGCATCGATGCTACACTCATCAACCCTCGTTACATCACGGGTCTTGACGAGGAGATGCTCGAAAGCCTGAAGGATGACCACGAGAAGGTGATTACCCTGGAGGATGGTGCGCTCGAAGGCGGATTCGGCGAGAAGATCGCTCGCTTCTATGGCGACAGCGACATGAGGACGCTCTGCTTCGGTATCAAGAAGGGTCTTTACGACAGATACGACTATCAGCAGTTGGCAAAGGACAATGAGCTGACTCCTGAGCAAATCGTGGCAAGAGTGTAAAGCAAACTATTCAAGTTTCGCATTTGCGAAAATTCAATAGAAATACTTCATATTTCCATATAGCAAGCGGCGCTTCCCTGTAATAGAGAAACGCCGCTTCTTTTATTTCGCCTTGATGACAAACTTAAACTCTCTGTCACCATAGTGCATACGATACTTTTCCATTGGCTTCGACATCCAACTGTCGATACAGCCCAAGCCATACTGGCGCTGCTGGATATGCAACTGCACCAAGCCCTTGTCAAGCAAGTCGCCACTATGCTGCCCCCAGTCGTGCTCTTTCTCCAAACCAGCATCCAAGTCCTCTACGAGATAAGGGATGGCGCTGCATTCCATCGGTGCATAACCCTCGAAGGTGATACCCTTGCCTGTGGTAGGATTGAAGATGGAGAAGGAACGGATGTCGGTATGATTGCCACTCTCCTGAGGACGGACGTATGGATAATACTCATCCTTCACGTTTGACTCATACTTCCCGATAAAGGCAGAAGAATGACGGTCAATGTAGTTCTCCTCCGGCCCTCTGCCATAATACTCCAACTTGGAGAAAGCGGCAGGCATCTGCAACTGCATTCCATAACGGAACAAGTCGGCTACTTTGGCATCTTTGTCAGTGGTCATCTTCTCAGTCACAGCCACCTCGCCTGCGGCATTGATGCGATAACGGAGCTGAAGCTGTGCCTTTACCTCTGGCATATCGAAGAGGGCGGTCAGCACCACACTGTCCTTCAACACCTGCTTGTCAAACGACTTCAAGTTCATGGCAGGATTCTTCCACACCTGCATCTCCTTCTGCAAGGATGCACCATAGTCGTTGTCGGTAGGAGCACGCCAGAACTCAGGTTTGATGCTCTTGCGGAACTTCAATACGGGTTCCTTGTCGATGTCAAGATAATCGATCATACCCGTCTTCTTGCCGATGGTAACGGTCATTCTATCAGCCGTCACCTTCACATAGCTGTTGGTTTCCTCCACATCGATGTTGCCGCTCTTAGGGGTATCCACCTTATCAAACTTGTAATTGCTTACCACAAACTGCTGGCGAGCCATCACCTGTCCCTTGTCCACCAAAGGTTCCTTGCCATCACTGGCAAAGGCAAAGTTGACGGCGATTTCCTCGCCTGCATGTTGCTGCTCAGCCTCAGCGATGGCTTTCTTCAGAGCCTCGCTTTTCACGTTCTGTGTAGCTTGTGGGGCAATGCCCTTGGTATCAGCAATCGCTACCGTAGAAAGCAAAACACCATTGGCATACACGGATGCCGTCAAGCTCAAGTCGTCGATGTTCTTGAAGAAGTTCTCATTATATATCTTAAATGCTCCGGTAGAAGCATCGAAGTCCTTGATCCATACATTCTGATGATAATACTGAATCTCATAGGCATGAGGATTCAAACGGCGGTCTGGGGCTATGATACCATTGCAGTTGAAGTTGTAGTCGCTGGCAGGATAACGACCATAGTCGCCACCATAGGTGAAGATTTCCTTGCCCGTGATAGGACTCTTGTCACGAAGACCTTGGTCCACGAAGTCCCAGATATATCCACCCTGATACTTTGGATATTTGCGAATCAAGTCCCAATACTCCTTGAATCCACCCTCAGAGTTACCCATCGCATGGGCATACTCACACTGGATGTAAGGTTTGGTGCCATCACTCTGACAATACTTCTCGCTCTCCTCATAATCGATATACATCGGACAGTAGATGTCGGTCTTGCTGTCATAACCACCACGCTCATACTGCACCGGACGAGTCTTGTCGTAAGCCTTCACCCAGTCGTATGTCTTCTCGAAGTTGATGCCATAGCCCGCCTCATTGCCCAAACTCCACACGATGATGGAAGGATGGTTCACAAAGGTCTTCACATTGCCCTCGTTGCGCTCGATATGGGTCTGAAGATACTCAGGGAACTTCGCCAGCGACTTCTCGCCATAGCCCATACCATGGGACTCCAAGTTAGCCTCAGCGGTGATATACAAACCATATTCATCGCAAAGGTCGTACCAGCGAGGATCGTCAGGATAGTGACAAGTGCGCACCGCATTGATATTCAACTGCTTCATGATCTTGATGTCTTGAATCATGCGCTCCACACTGACGATATAACCGCCGTCTGGGTCAATCTCATGTCGGTCGGCACCCTTGATCAAGACAGGCTTGCCATTGACCAAGAGCTGTGCGTTCTTGATTTCCACGTTGCGGAATCCCACTCTCTGTAGAATCACCTCCGATACTCCTTGCTTACCACTGACTGTGATATACACTTGATAGAGATTCGGTGTCTCGGCTGTCCAAGCCTTCACCTGTGGCACCTTGATGGTTCCCTTCGCACCAGAGGCAGAAGCCACTTGCTTGCCATCCTTGTCGCACAAGGAAACGGTGACGTTGGAATGGGCGCCCGTCAGCGAAACCTGGTAATCCAGTACACCATCCTGATAGTTGTTCTCCAATCCTGCATTGAGTCGAACATCGGCTACATGTGCCTTCGGACGGGCATAGAGATACACCTCACGGGCGATTCCCGTCAGACGCCAGAAGTCCTGGTCCTCGAAGTAAGAACCATCGCACCATCTCATCACCTGCATGGCAATCAAGTTCTTGCCCGGTTTGAGATACTTGGAGATATTAAACTCGGCAGCTACCTTGCTATCCTCGCTATATCCCACATATTTGCCATTCACCCAAAGCGAAAGGTTGCTAGTGGCAGAACCTACGTGGAAATACACATCCTTACCCTTCCAATCCTTAGGAAGATCAAAAGTGCGGCGATAAGAACCCGTATAGTTATTGATCTCACTGATATATGGAGGATTAGGGTCAAACTGAGTAGCCCAGGCGTACCCGACGTTCTTATAGGTAGGGTCGCCATAGCCATTCAGTTCAAACAATCCCGGTACCGGGAAGTCCTTCCAGTTGCTATCATCGAAATTCGCCTTGAAGAAGTTCAAAGGTCGCTTGTTGTGATCCTTCACAAAGTTAAACTTCCACGTTCCCTCCATGGAGAGATAGTTGGCAGACTGTTTCTTGTCAAAGCCTTGCGCCTTGCTCAAATCCTCGAAAGCAAAGAAAGCTGCACGCCGAGGCTCTCGATTCTGCTGGTTGACATCCACATTGTGCCAACGAGTCTCGTTTTGAGCCGTCGCCGTCACAGGACTTGTCAAACTCAGAGCAGCCAAGAGTGAGATGGATAAAATGGATTGTTTATTCTTCATCATATTATAAAACGTAATAGATTTTATACAAATATTAGTGGCAATACTGCTCACTTGACACTTTCGAGAATTTCGTGGCTGTGTCCTTTCTCATTTCTACAGAGAGGTCACTCCACCAGCCAGGCCATCCACCGATGACATTCGATAGGAACACCATCTTAACTGGATGCAAACCTTTTGCCAATGCCAAGGAGGTATCACGAGAAGATACTGCCTTCACCTCACCCTCGTTGCTTATCACCAACTGGTTGTCTATCCAGAGTTGGTCAAGGCGAGAGGAGAGATAATATACGCCATCCTCAGGAACATAGATGTATCCCTCGGCAATAGCGGCATAGTTGTTGGCCCCTCTTAGGGTAGCTGCATCCTCTTCCTGCTTGATTTTCATCTCGTTAGGTTGAGCGATTACGCTTTCCTGCCATACGGAGTCGGTCCAGTTGAGTTCATCTACACGAAGATAGTTGCCCTTCACTCTGCGCACCTTCAAACCTTGTTTTGGCTCTGCCACAATAGCGGCAGGGGCATAGTCTTGCTTCTCCACCACTATCGTTCTCACCCTACTCATCTTTCCTGAAGGCAAGACGGTAGCTATCTTGATAATGGCATTGCCACTGACAGGGATTGGTTGCTGATAGACAGCTGAGGTCGGCTGAGGCGTCGTACCGTCCAAGGTATATACCATCTTCATCGGACGAGAGGTGGTAAAGGTCACGGTCGTGTCACGAGTGATGACCACTTTGTCGCAAGAGCCATTGGGTTGTTCTGGCAATGGGATATGATAGCGAGCATGGTGCTCATCCAAGCGAACACAGTTGGCATCCAAGCGACGACAGAAGTCCTTGAAGTTCTTCCGGTTGAGTGGCGACCAAGCGATCTCGGCGAGCGCCAAGGCACGAGGAAACATTTGGTACTCTCGCTTGGCATTGGAATACATATACTCCGACCAGTTGTTGCACTGCACACCCAAGATGTGCTGACTCAAGCCCAAGGTCTTCAAGGTATCAGGCACCGGATTGTAACCATAGGTTTCAGAGAGATAAACCGGTGAACTCTGGATGGTTACAGGCTCCACTTTTCTATCTCCTTGATAGTAATCGAGATACAAGCCACCACCCCATGCTGGAGTCATGATGACATCATGCTTTTGGAGTGCCGCATCAATGCCACCCTGAGTGCCTCGCCAAGACATCACCGTGGCATCCGGACTCAATCCACCTTCCAATATCTCATCCCAACCGATGATCTTCTTGCCATATTTCGCCAAGATTTTCTCCATTCTTCTGATGACATAGCTCTGGAGCCTTTCCTCGGCGGAATGCTTGCCATCAGCCTGCAAGTCCTCATTCTGGATGCGCTTCTGACAAGCAGGACAATTCTTCCAACTCACCTTCGGGCACTCATCACCACCGATATGGAAGTATTTGCCAGGGAAGAGAGGCACCATCTCACGGAACACATCCTCCAAGAAACGGAACATATCCTCCTTGCCAGGGCATAGTACGATATCCTCTACGCCCCATACGATTCTAGGAGAACCAGGCTTCCCCTTGCAGGAAAGTTCTGGATAAGCCGCAATAGCAGCCATCATGTGTCCAGGAATATCCACCTCAGGAATCACCGTGATATATCGCTTGGCAGCATAATCCACGATGTCCTTGATTTGCTCCTGGGTATAGTAACCACCATAAATGGAACCGTCCCCCTCCTTTCGGTATGCACCAATGGAAGTCAACTTAGGATATTTCTTGATCTCGATGCGCCAACCTTGGTCTTCCGTCAAGTGGAAGTGCATGGTGTTGACCTTGAACATAGACATGATGTCGATTTCTTTCTTCACATTCTCCACGGTCATGAAATGGCGACAAGGATCCACATGAAAACCACGATAACCGAAACGAGGAGCATCCTCTATGTCACAGCACTGAGCCACCCATTTCACACCCGACACTTTGGTTGGGCTTTCTATCTGGGCAGGCAACAGCTGCATAAAACTCTGCATGCCATAAAAAGCGCCCTTTCCCGTCTTTGCCTTAATAGTCACACCCTTGGAAGAAACTCTCAAGCTATAACCTTCCTCAGCCATCTTCATAGAAGGAGAGATTTGGATGGTGATGTTCGCCTTCTTTGCCCCCACGTTCACCTCATAACCAGTAGAGGCATTCAACTTATCGGCAAGATACTGGGCAATAGCCTTTCCCTCAGCAGTGTTATAGGAAATAGCCACCTTTTGTGGCAAGATAAACTCACCTGACAGTCTCTGTGTCTTCACTGGCACAGGGATAATATTGATGTCGGCAGCGACTGCAGATGTTGGCATACCGCCCAACATCGCAGTCAGCGTGAACAACGACAGTACTTGTCTGATTTTCTTCATTTTAATATTTAATCTAAGTTAGAAATCTATGTATTGAATAGTATAACAATGATTACAACAGCGTGTTTTCTGATTATAATGGTTTGTATTCCACAAAAGCTTCCATGGCCTCATAGCAAGCCAAGCCCAAGCCATCATAAAGCTGAGCGGTACCTCGGTTGCGGTCTTCGGCACGTTGCCAGAACAATCGTTCGTCATTACCCAAGAAAGGTGCGCTCTCCATTTGTGACTGATGCTTGAGGATAGAGTTTCTCTTGGCTCTCAACTCCTCCGGGCTCAATGGCACGCACATCTCGATGTTCTCAATCTCCCACTCTGCCCAAGCGCCACGATACATCCAAATGCGGCAATCCTTGAGCCACTCTGCGCCAGCTTCCTTCTCCAAGTCGATGGCAGCCAAGACGGCATCTGTACATTTCTTGTGGGTGCCATGAGGGTCGGCAAGGTCGCCTGCCACATAGATCTGATGAGGTTTCACCTCTTGCAAGAGATGGCGAACAATCTCCACATCCTTCTCTGTCATAGGCAATTTCTCGATTTTTCCACTCTCATAGAAAGGCAAGTCGAGGAAGTGTACATGATCCAAAGGAATCTGATTGTAGGTACAAGCGGTACGAGCCTCGCCACGACGTATCAAACCCTTGATGGTCAGGATGTCCTTGGTATCGAAGTCGCCCTCCTTCTTCTGTGCGAAGAATTGCTTGATTTCCTTATACTTATTAGAGATGACACTATCCTTGGAATCGGCGAAAATCTGGTTGAAGCCATTGATGAAGTGCATGAATCTTGTTACCTCCTCATCTCCCACGGCGATATTGCCAGATGTCTCGTAGGCGATATGCAAGTCGTGCTTCTGCTGTACCAAACGACGGATGGTACCACCCATGGAGATGACATCATCATCTGGGTGTGGCGAGAAGACGATGACACGCTTTGGATATGGCTTGGCACGCTCTGGGCGATAAGTATCGTCGGCATCAGGCTTGCCACCAGGCCATCCCGTGATGGTATGCTGCAAGTCGTTGAATATCTTGATGTTGGCATTGTAGGCAGAGCCATAGAGAGCCAAAAGTTCACTCAATCCATTCTCGTTGTAATCCTTGTTGGTCAACTTCAGGATAGGCTTGTGTATCTTCTGGCAGAGCCATACCAAGGCAGAGCGCACCAACTTGTCGGTCCACTGGCAGGAAGTAACAAGCCATGGATGCTCGATGCGAGTGAGATGGGCAGCAGCACTCAAGTCGAGTACCACGTGAGCATTCGGATGCGTCTGGAGGAAAGAAGCAGGCAAGGTATCGGTGATACCATTCTCCACTACCTTCTGCATAATCTCAGACTTCTCCTCGCCCCAGGCAGTCAGGTAGATAGCCTTGGCTGAGAGCAAGGTGGCGATACCCATAGTCAAGGAACATGGAGGCACCGACTCCTTGGTCTTTCCACTGTTCTCCATCTCCTCACGAGAGGTGTTGCCTATCAAGATGAGACGAGTCACAGACTGAATACCAGAACCCGGTTCGTTGGCAGCGATATTACCCATACGACCGATACCCAAGAGTGCCACATCCAAGCCACCGAAGGTCTTGATGCGCTGCTCATAGAGACGGCAGCAATCCTGCACAGCGTTCTGTGCCACGAAACCATCCAAAGAGAAGATGTTTTGCTCAGAAATATCCACGTGGTCGAGGAAACGCTCCTTCAACTGGTTGATGCAGCGGATAGAACTTTCCTTCTGCAATGGGTAGTACTCATACGAATTGAAGACCACCACATTACGGAAGCTCAGCTTCTTCTCCTCGTATCGGCGAATCAATTCCTCATAGACCGGAGTCAAGGAAGAACCGGTTCCCAATGCCATCACATAGAACTTACCCTCATGCTGGGCTGCCTTGATGCCTGCCTCGATGCCATCAGCCACATGAGCAGCCCCCTCGTTCATGGAAGCGAAGATGTCGGTATGAATCTTCTCCATTCTGGAGATTTCTGAGTATTCTACGGTCGTCTTAGGCTTATAGAACTCAACGGGTACCTTATTCAGTACGATTTGTGAACTTAAATTGAGTCTCATCTGATTATAAATTTTAAAGATTGTCTTTTTCTATATCCTTGAAATAGCGATATGTACCTACCTTCAACTCATCAGTTGCCAACTCGTCGCAAACGATGATACCATGCTTATGGAGCTGCAAGGCACTGATGGTCCAAGCCTGTGTCACAGGACCTTCGATGGCAGCCTGCAAAGCACGAGCCTTGTTGTGGCCATTGCAGAGAATCATCACCTCCTTGGCATCCATGACGGTGCCCACACCTACGGTCAATGCCAAGCTTGGCACCTTCTCAGGGTCGTTGTCGAAGAAACGAGAGTTGGCAATCTTGGTATCGGTGGTGAGTGTCTTCACACGGGTACGTGAAGTAAGAGAAGAGAAAGGCTCATTGAAAGCGATATGTCCATCAGGACCGATACCGCCAATGAAGAGGTCGATGCCACCAGCATCCTCTATCATCTGCTCATAATGACGGCACTCTTCCTCCAAGTTCTCGGCATTGCCATTCAAGATGTGGATGTTCTCCTTTGGACAATTGATGTGATTGAACAAGTTGGTGGCCATGAATGAGTGATAGCTCTCTGGGTGTGACTCAGGAAGACCTACGTACTCATCCATATTGAAGGTGATAACGTGCTTGAAGGAAACCTTGCCTTCCTTCACAGCTTTTACCAAATTGGCATACATACCCATAGGTGAAGAACCTGTAGGCAAACCTAACACAAAAGGACGCTCAGCGGATGGCTGAAACTTGTTGATGGTCTCAATTACATGATCAGCTGCCCACTTAGAAAGCTGATCATAATCTTTCTCAATGATTACACGCATAACTACTTATTAATATCTTTTAGTTTGCACTTCTGAATTACTAAAATATTTTATTTTGCAAAGATAGAGTTTTTATCCATTAGTTGGTGCGATTTTTAGGTTAATAATTCTAAAACGCCCGCATTTTCTCGTTTTTGGCTATCCTGTGTCTCTTAGTATTTGTCATTTTACACTATATCAAATACTTATGGAGAATCTATAGTGGCAGTGCTAAAAGTGTAACTCCCTTATATATAAAAAGGTATAGGTAGATTTCAAGGCTATAGAAGAAGGAATAATTGAAGAAAATTGCTTGTTTTAATCTTTATTAACTAAGAAAATTAGCAACCAATTCATAAAAAGACTATCTTTGCAACTAAAAAATATTAGTTATGCGGTTAGACTTAATAAAATATATTAATAAGATAAATCGAAAGGCAATGGTTCCTAAGCGACTCTTAGACCTTTTCATAGCACAAGGCTCCTCGACAATCCCCGAATTGTCAAAGGCTGCTGGGGTAAGCTTACCTACTGCCACAAGCGCCCTCAACGAGTTGATGTCTATGGGACTGGCCAGGGAAATCGGAAAGAAAGACAACGCTACGGGCCGCATCCCAATGGTCTATGACTTAGTCCCTACTGCAGGCTATTTCATCGGCGCCAATCCTGAGATGGATTGCTTGGCACTGGCGGCAAGCGACTTCTGCGGCAACCTCATCGTCGAGAAGACAAGAGTTCCCTACCGATATGAGAACACCCCAGAAAACCTGGAGCAACTGGGAAGCATCATCAATGACTTCATCGACACGCTGCCCATCAAGAGGGACGACATCCTGAATGTCTGTGTCAACGTAGCGGAACGTGTAAATCCATTCGAAGGCAGAGCCTACAATATGTTCACCTTCACGGATATACCACTGACCCAAAAGATTTCAGAGATGATACAACTCCCTGTTTGCATCGAGAACGACACTAGGAGCATGACCTACGCCGAACTCATCAAGGGATGCTGCAAAGGACTCAAGGATGTGGTCTTCGTCAACGTATGTTGGGGCATCGGAATCGGTATCATCATCGACGGCAAACTCTACTACGGCAAGTCGGGATATTCCGGGGAATTTGGTCACATGCCTGGCTACAACAACGACATCATCTGCCACTGCGGAAAAATAGGATGCGTGGAGACGGAAGTGTCGGGAAGAGCACTCAAGAGAAAGTTGACAGAACAACTCCTGGCTGGCAAACAATCCATTCTCTCCGACAAGGTGGTCAACCGAAAGGAAGAGCTGACCTTGCAAGACATTCTCGATGCCATCGCCAAAGAAGACGTACTCAGCCTCGCCACCCTACAGAAGGTGGCAGACGAACTGGGCAAGCAACTGGCAGGAGTCATCAATATCTTCAATCCAGAGATGCTCGTTATCGGAGGCGAGATGTCGGCAACAGGCGACTATATTACACTACCGGTCAACATGGGAATCAAGAAATTCTCTCTCAATATCATGAATGAAGATTCTAAGATCGTCACTTCCACCCTGAAAGGCAAAGCCGGCGTACTCGGCGCTTGCTTGATGGCAAGACACAGGCTCATGACCATCCAGCCCTAAAGGAAGAAGTACCAACATTATGTACGAGAAAAAAATTAAGAACAAAACCTAAACGACATGAAGAAAAGCCTTCTCACTGGTATCATGCTATGCTTAGCGATGATGCCGGCAACGGCACAAAGGAAATCCCAACAAGTGGAACCTGTGCTCCCTACTCCTACTGCCAAACAAGTGGAATGGCAAAAGATGGAGACCTACGCTTTCATTCACTTCGGACTGAATACGTTCAACGACAAGGAATGGGGCTACGGCAACAGCGATGTGAAGACCTTCAATCCTAAGAAACTGGATTGCGAGCAATGGGCAAAGACCCTCGCCGCCGCTGGCATGAAAGGTGTCATCATCACCGCCAAGCACCACGATGGCTTCTGCCTCTGGCCTACTCACACCACCGACTATTGCATCCGCAATACTCCCTATAAGAACGGTGAGGGCGACATCGTAGGAGAACTCTCCAAGGCTTGCAAGAAATACGGTCTCAAGTTCGGCGTCTATCTCTCGCCTTGGGACAGAAACCAAACCAGTTATGGCTCTGAATATTACGTAGGTTACTACCAGAGACAACTCAAGGAATTGCTCAGCAACTATGGCGATGTATTCGAGGTTTGGTTTGACGGAGCCAACGGCGGTGACGGTTGGTATGGCGGCGCACAAGAGAAGCGCACCATCGACAGAAGAAATTACTACCAGTTCCCTAAGCTCTACCAGATTGTGGATAGCCTACAACCTCAGGCAACCATCTTCGGCGACGGAGGTCCAGGTTGCAGATGGGTAGGAAACGAAGGGGGATATGCAGGCGAGACCTGTTGGTCGATGATTCCTTCCAACACGGTTTATCCAGGTTACCCTAACTACAAGCAACTGCAATATGGTTGGGAAGACGGCGACCAGTGGACACCAGCCGAATGCGATGTCTCCATCCGTCCGGGATGGTTCTACCACGAGAGTGAAGACAGCAAGGTAAAGACCGTGGATGAACTTTGCGACCTCTATTATAGAAGTGTAGGTCACAACGCCACCTTCCTCCTCAACTTCCCAGTGGATAAAGACGGGCTGATACACCCTATCGACTCAGCCAACGCAGTCAACTTCCACAAGAAGATTCAGCAAGAGCAGGCAGTCAACGTACTCAAGGGCATCACACCAAAGGTAGATACCAGTCAGGGTAAGCATACAGGCAAGTACATCACCGACAATCAGTATGATACCTATTGGGCATCCAGCAAGAGAAAGGGTGCGAGCATCGAGTTCCGCTTGCCGAAGGCAAAAGAAATCTCACGCCTGATGCTTCAAGAATACATCCCATTGGGACAGCGAGTGAAAGCCTTCTCAGTATATTACCTCCAAGGCAAGAACTGGGTGAAGCTCCAACAGAAGGAAGAGACGACCACCATCGGCTACAAGCGAATCCTTCGCTTCGACAAGATCAAGACCAATGGCTTGAGAATCGTCTTCGACGACGCAAGAGGCTGTCCTTGTATTAATAATGTGGCAGCATTTGAGGCACAAAAAGAAGTCAACAATGAAAAGATCATATTCCTAGACGACTTCAACACCACAGCCTCCATCCCAAATCCTAAAGTTTGGAAACTCTGCGATTTCAACAAGGTGGCATGGGCTCAACACTTCGAGTACGTCAAAGGATATGAGAACGTGAGAGTGGAAGACGGTTATCTCAAGCTAAAAGCGAGCAAAACCGACGGACACTATAAAAATGGCGGCATTCACACCATCCAAGGATTCGATAAGAATACGCGCGTTGAGGTAAGAGCCAAGTTGACGAAAAGAGCACGTGGACTCTTCCCTGCCATCTGGCAGATGCCTATCAACGGAAAACCTTGGCCTAAGAGTGGAGAAGTCGATATCATGGAATGGGTGCAGAATACTCCCATGGAATTCTACCAGACGGTACATACCTATTACATTAATGGAGAGACAGGTTCTGCAGGTGTTACCAACCCTAACAGAGACCCTAACTTCGATGTCACCCAATTCCATGTCTATGCTGCCGAAAGAAATGAAGATGCTGTTATCTTCTACGTAGATGGAAAGGAAACTTTCAGATACAACAACCAAAACTTGGTAAAAGAGAAGATGCAGTTTCCATTTTGCGATTTGAAGTTTGACATCATCCTCAACTGTTCTCTTGGCGGGACGCTCAATGGGCAACCTACTTGGCCAGGAGAAATACATGACGAAGATCTCCCAGCAGAAATGTGGGTAGATTGGGTAAAAGTAATCAAATGCAAATAAAAGCGATTCCCCAAAAACAGAATCGCATCACCTTGCAAAGAAATAATTAACTAATAACTAACAATAAACAATTTAGACCTATGAACAAAAGAGCGAATTTGTATTTTGCGGCTCTTCTTGGTGCCATGTCACCATCTTGTGCCGTCTCTGCATTAGCAGCTCAAAGCAATTCTGCAATTGCAACTGCTACTCAGCAGCAGAATTCCTGTACAGGTAATGTAAAGGACTCTAACGGAGACCCTATCATTGGTGCTACCATCAGAATAGATGGTCAAAGTGGGGGGGCAGTTACGGATTTAGATGGTAACTTCACCATCAGAGACGTAAAGAAAGGAGCCAAAATTACCATTACTTCTATTGGCTACAAGTCACAAACCCTTGTTTGGACAGGTAGCCCTATCAATGTCACCATGAAGGATGACTCCAACATGCTCGAAGAGACTGTTGTAGTAGGTTATGGTGTACAAAAGAAAGCTAACCTTACCGGTTCTGTATCAGCCATCACATCTAAGGATATAGAAGGTGTTCCAGTTGCCAATACAGCTACCTTGCTGCAAGGTCGTATGACCGGTGTCAACATCACTCAGAGTGGTGCCCAAGCAGGTGACGATAACCCTGAGATTCGCATTCGTGGTGTCGGAACTTTCGGCAACAGCAACCCTATGGTCTTGATTGATGGTGTAGAGGGTACTTTGAGCCAAATCAGCGATATTGCACCTTCCGACATTGAGAACGTATCTGTTTTGAAGGATGCAGCCTCTGCAGCCATCTATGGTGTACGTGCAGCCAATGGTGTCATCTTGATTACGACCAAGAAAGGTAGCGCAGGTGCTGTCAAGGTCAACTATGGTGGAAGCTATTCTATCCAAAGTGCTACTGTATTGCCAAACTTCCTTGATAGCTACAATTGGGCTGTCATGCGTAATGAAATCAACCCAGGAACCTATAGTGCAGAAGCTCTCGAAAAATTAAGAACAGGCTCAGATCCAGACCATTATGCTAATACAGACTGGCTCGATGCCATTATGCGAACAGGTCACATGCAGCAGCATCACGTTTCTGTATCGGGTGGTACAGATAAGACTCACTTTATGACATCCGTCAACTTCTCTGACCAGGATGGTATCATGCTGCGTACAGGTGTTCGCAAGGTGGGCTTCCGTTCTAATGTGGATTCCAAGTACAAGCGCTTCACCTTCGGCTTGAACGTATCTGGTAATTTCAATGATGTTACTTCTCCAGGCACTAAAGTAGGTGGAGAGGGCGGTATCATGCGCTATATCGCATGGTTTGCTCGTCCTACTGTTCCTACTCGCTATTCTACTAACAACCACTATGGTTATGTAGATGGCTCTATCACAAACGCAGAGAACTTCAAGAACCCATTGGAGGCTATCTACAAGGGCTATAACAAGAACAATGCTTGGCGTTTCAACGGAAAGGCTACCATCGGTCTTGACATCTATGATGGCTTGAAGTTCCAAACCAGCTATGCTTATACCTATTATAATCAGGTAACCAAAGGCTATTCTCCAAGTGGTGAAGACGCTCGCTATGATGCAGAGGGCAATATGTTGAAGGTAGCTACCGTCAACAACCAACTCACCGATTATACTTATCGTGAGACCATGTGGACCAATGAGAACCTCTTGACTTACAACAAGCGTTTCGGTCTCCACACGGTTAGTGCATTGCTCGGTCACTCTATCATCGGTTACGACACAGAGAACCTCACTGCATCTAAGCAGGGATTCCCTACCAACAATATCTACGAGCAGGATGGCGGTACCAAGAACCCTAATACAGCTGGTAACGCCGGAGCATATCGCTTGCAGTCATTCTTCGGTCGCTTGCAATATGACTACGACAACAAGTACCTCTTCGAGTTCAATATCCGTCGAGATGGTTCTTCTCGTATGCCAAAGGCTCACCGCTATGCTACCTTCCCATCAGTATCTTTGGGTTGGGTCTTCACAAGTGAGAAGTTTATGGAGCAGCAGAGCAAGTGGATGTTCGGTAAGTTGCGCTTCTCTTGGGGTAAGTTAGGTAACCAGGAAATTGGTAATTATCCTTACTCAGCTACATACGCAGCCAGCGGTAACTATTATTTCGACCAAAGTAGCAATCCACAGGCAGGTCTTGTACAGAAGTCTGTTCCTAATGAGGACATCAAGTGGGAGACAACCCGCAACGTCAACGTAGGTCTTGACCTCGGTTTCTTGAACAACAAGATTACGACCTCTTTCGAGTGGTTCGACCGCAAGACATCCGACATTTTGATGCAGCTCTCTATGCCAGGTATGTTCCTCGGTTCTTTGGATGCTCCTTACCAGAACGTTGGTGAGGTTCGCAACCGTGGTTGGGAATGGAGCGTCAACTATAATGATCGCAAGGGCGACTTCACTTGGAATGCTGGATTCAACATCACAAATGTAAAGAATGAAGTTCTCTACATGGGTGGCTTGGAGGAGCGTATCAGCGGTTCAACCATCAATAGAATAGGCGAGCCTATCGGTTCATACTATGCTTACAAGGCTATCGGTATCTATCGTACAGAGGAAGATTTGAATCGTACCAACGCTAAAGGTGAAAAGATCCTTCAGAACGGAAAGGAGCCAAAACTTGGCGACATCATGTATCAAGATACAAATAATGATGGCGACATCACTCCAGACGACCGCGTCATTATTGGTAACCCATTCCCTAAGTATTCCTTCGGTATCAACATGGGCGGTACTTGGAAGAACCTCGACCTCTCTATGCTTTGGCAGGGTGTAACTGGCATCTATCGTTACAACTGGGAATCTACCAATGACTGGCAAGGAAACCGCACCGACCGTTGGTTGGATCGTTGGTCAGAAACGAACCCAAATGGTTCTATGCCACGCTTGGGTAATTCCTTCAACAACGAATACTCATCATTCTGGCTCTCCAAGGCAGACTACTTGCGCTTGAAGAACTTGGAATTGGGCTACACATTCGACCAGTTGGCAAAATGGGGTGTATCCAAGATTCGTGTTTACTTCGCTGCAACTAACCTCCTCACCATCACCTCTCTTGACAACTACGATCCTGAGAAGACCAGCGGTGACTCACGTAACGATATCCACCCTAACATGAAGAGTTTCTCTTTCGGTGTTAATATTAACTTCTAAATCATGGAGGACTATACAATGAAAAAGAATAATATATTCAACTATATGAAGAGTTTGTCGCTTTGCGGTATCTTGGCGTTATCTGCCACCTCTTGCTCTGACGACTTCTTCAATATCAACAACCCAAACGAGATTTCCAGTGGTAACTTCTGGAAGACAGAGAGTGATGCATTGATGGCATTGACCGGATGCTATGATGCACTACAGTCTAAAAACTTATACAATGATGATATTGATGGTTGGAAGTTTGGCTTCCTCGCTCGTGAGACTTGTACCGACAATGGTGACCATACATGGGGAGAGTGGATGTTGGGATCTACCATTGCAAAAGGTACATCTACTGCCAATGACGAGTGCTTCACTATGTATTGGAACGCCAACTACGAGTTGATCAAACGTTGCAATGCCTTGATCGAGAAGGTGGATGGTATGGAAATGACCGATGCTCAAAAGGGTGCTTACAAGGGCGAGGCTATCGCACTCCGTGCCTTGGGTTATTGCAACCTCGTATCTGTCTTCCGTGATGTTCCTTACTTGGATAAGCCTTTGACATTAGCAGAGTGCCAGCCTGAGCGCAACACCAAGGAAGAGATTGCTACCAAGGTATTGGCAGACCTCAAGGCTTGCATCCCTAACATTCCTGCAAAAGGTAAAGCTGCCAAAGGTCGCCTTACACAAGAAGGTGCCTACGCTATCATGGGTCGATTGGCACTCTTCACCAAGCACTATGACGATGCTATTGAGGCTTACAACCATGTGATTGGTAAATACAGCTTGTTTAAGTCTGGTGATGGTACAGATGGTTATAAGAACTATTCAGAGTTGTTTACAGAAGCCAATGAGGAATGCGATGAGGTTATCTTGGGCATCCACTATGCAGGTCCAGGTCTCAACGAGGGTCAGACATTCGGCTATAGCTGGGGTGGTCCTATGAATGCCATTGAAGCTACTCGCAACCTTTGCGATGATTACTATTGTACAGACGGTCTTCCTATCGACAAGTCACCTTTGTTCAAAGGTAAGACTGGTGAGGCTGCATACGACAGTGAACATCCAGATTTCGCCCGCTACGAGAATCGTGATCCACGCTTGAAGGGTACATTGTTTGTTCCTGGTATGACATGGAACGGTGATACTTATGACTATGATGCAACTACCAATTCTACAGGAAAGAAGGTTCCATCTCATTCTCAAGTAGCTATTATGAAATGGTACGTACCTGAGAATATAGCAAATGAGTATGACGGAAGTCTTGACTACTATGTGATTCGTTATGCAGAGGTGCTTCTTTCTCTCTCTGAGGCAATGATTGAGAAGGGTGGTTATAGTCAAGACCAAATCACCAAGTACATCGACGAGGTTCGTCAGCGCGTCAACATGCCAAAGGTAGAAGACGTAGAAGGAACTGGACTCTCACAGGAACAACTTCGCCAGATTGTTCGCCACGAGCGTCGTGTAGAGTTGGCTTTCGAAGACTTGCGCTTTGCAGACCTCTATCGTTGGGGTGAATGGAAAAACTCTATTGAACGCATAAATAAAGAGTTTGAAACTTACGGAGCTGCCGGTAACTATGTTAGATCTTATCGTGGTGACCGAGATGACGTTTGGCCAATCCCACAAAATGAGATTGATACAGATAAGAACTTGAAGCAACACAAAGAGTGGGGCGGTGAGTAAAAATTATGAGAAGGTGTGCCATGCTTATGACACACCTTCTATTTTTCCAATTTTCCAAAGTTCGGTAGGAAAAATGTTGATTTTACCCGAAAGTTCGGTAGGAAAAATGTTGAAAATGTTTGGAAGTTCGGTAGGAAAAGTGTAACTTTGCAGCCAAAGTATTCATTTAAAGACATTTAGAAATGCAAAGAAACATCATAGAACAATTAAGGAGATGGAAAGACAAGAAAAATCGCAAACCATTGGTTTTAGCCGGAGCTAGACAGGTAGGGAAAACCTACATCTTAAAAGAGTTCGGCAAAACAGAATTCTCCAATGTCGCATACATCAACTGCGATGACAACGAACTCGCCAAAGACTTGTTCGTGAAAGACTACGATATCCAACGCATCATCCTGGCTATAGGTGCCATCACCCAACAGACAATCACTGCAGGAAAGACCCTCATTATTCTTGATGAAATACAAGAAGTAAAAAGAGGAATGTCCGCATTGAAGTATTTTTGCGAGAATGCTCCAGAATACCACGTGGCAGTGGCAGGTTCATTGCTTGGCATAGCTATGCACCAAGGTGAGTCGTTTCCTGTAGGAAAGGTTGACATCCTCCATATCTACCCGATGACATACGATGAGTTTTTATTGGCCAAAGGTTATGAACAGATGGTAGATTTGCTTAAAAAGAAAGATTGGGAAACTATCAAACTCCTAAAATCCCAATATATTAAGGTACTCAGAGAATACTACTTTGTAGGTGGAATGCCAGAGGCTGTCAAGTGTTTCATCGAGACCAACGACTCTAATCAGGTAAGAGAAATTCAAAACAACATATTGTTCTCTTATCAGAAGGATATATCTAAACATATACCCACATCTGAGTCCAACCGAATCAATATGGTATGGCAGTCCATGCCGTCACAACTTGTAAAAGAGAACAAGAAATTTATCTATGGCGTGGCTAAGCCTGGTGGTAGAGCCAAGGATTTCGAGGTCGCTATACAATGGTTGATGGATGCAGGATTGGTATATAAAGCAGAAAGAGTCAAGGAACCCAAGAAACCTTTGAAATTCTATGTAGATATAGCTAGTTTCAAACTCTTTCTTCTCGACTGTGGATTATTGGGAGCCATGAATGAGACCGAAGCCAAAGACTTGTTGGTCGCAGAAAATGGCATGGAAGAATCGAAAGGTGCCTTCACTGAGAATTTCGTTATGTCACAGCTCGTTGCAACGAGAGACACATCAGTTTTCTACTACTGCAATGATGCAAAGTTGGAAATAGACTTCCTTATCCAACAAGATTCACAAATAGTCCCCATAGAAGCCAAAGCTGAGGAGAATTTACGTTCAAAATCTCTCTCCTCTTTTGTATCGTCTCACCCTGAAACTCATGGCATCAGATTCTCTATGTCAGACTATAGGGAGCAAGATTGGTTGACGAATGTGCCACTATATGCCGTTTCGACTTATTTTAATAACAACAATAACTGACATTTTAACAACTCTGAAACATGATGAACATCAAACGAATGATATGTTGCGCCTTTTTGGCGGCAATGTGTACAAGCAGCTTTGCACAAGATCAAGAGGAATGGAAATTGGTTTGGAGCGATGAATTTAATATCAATGGTCGCCCCGACTCTACTGTATGGAATTACGAGATTGGATTCCAGCGCAATCATGAAGACCAGTGGTATCAGCCTGCCAATGCCTATTGCAAGGGAGGATGCCTCGTCATAGAGGCTAAGAAGGAGAAGAAGGAAAGAAAGAATCCAGGCTATGACAAGAATAGCCAGCGATGGCCACAAAATGTGGAAAACATCCGCTATACTTCTGCTCTTCTCAATACAGCACAAAAGAAAGAGTTTCTCTATGGAAGAGTGGAAGTGAGAGCAAAAATCCCTACCGCATCGGGAGCCTGGCCTGCCATTTGGCTCCTGGGAAGAGGGATGGAATGGCCTTCAAATGGTGAAATTGACATCATGGAGTTTTATCGCAAGCAAGGCGTTCCCCATATCCTTGCAAATGCTTGTTGGGGAACGGAGCAACCATACGTGGCTCGCTGGAATAGCAAAGCCATCCCTTTCAGTCATTTCACCGACCGAGACAGCAAATGGGCTAAGAAATTCCATATCTGGAGAATGGATTGGGACGAAGAGTCCATCCGCATCTATCTAGACGATGAACTGCTCAATGAAATCAAGCAGAGTGAAGCTGTGAATGGCAAACTGGGCAAGGAAGCCCAGCCTTTCAAAAAACCACAATACATTCTCCTCAACCTAGCGATTGGTGGTGACAACGGTGGCACCATCGACGACAAAGCCTTCCCTATGAAATACTATATCGACTACGTAAGAGTATATCAGAAAAAGCATTAAATATTTCTTAAAGCCTAGGAAATATGTAAAAATCGCATTCTGATAACTTAAACACACCTTCTATTAAAATTATGCAAATTGCATTATGCGATTTGCATAATTCAAAATAAATAATTATCTTTGCAGCCGAATATCAAATAGTTACAGCATGGAGAACCCTTTTATTATCACAGGCTATATCAAGCCAGAATATTTCTGCGACAGAAAAATGGAAGCAGAGAGAATCATCACCAAGGTAACAAATGGTGAGAATATTGTACTGATGGCTGCAAGACGTGTGGGCAAAAGTAAATTGATTGACTTTTGCTTGGAATCTCCCACCATCAAGGAAAACTTCATCACCATCTCCATAGACATCCTTCGCACATCAAGCATCCATGAGTTTACCTTTGAGCTAGGGAAAGCAGTCTTTGAACAAGCTGCTCATAGAGGAGCTAAAATGTTGAAAATGGTAGTCAATACCCTAAAATCCATCAACGGCTGTTTCGGCTATGACCCAGTTTCCAACACACCGACCTTCAATCTGTCACTCGGTGACATCTCCAACCCTCTCTATACACTAGATGAGATTTTCTCATGTTTGGAACAAGCTGAAAAGAAATGTATCATCGCCATCGATGAATTTCAGCAAATCTGTTACTATCCAGAGAAGAACATGGAAGCTATTCTCAGAACACATATTCAAAAATGCAGCAATGCCAACTTCATATTCTCCGGAAGCGAACGACATCTCATTACCAAGATGTTTTCTGAGAAAGCACACCCCTTCTACAACAGTGCTGACATCATGAACCTCGATGTGATTCCTCTCGACAAATATACGGAGTTTGCCACGAATCTATTCCATAAGTTTGGCAAGGAGATAGAAACAGAATCTATCTCCTTGGCATACAGTACTTTTGATGGTAATACCTACTATGTGCAGAAGGTAATACATGAGGCTTTCAATCAAACAGACCTAGGGCAGGAGGCTGTTCCCTCCATGATAGAAAGCATTATCCACTCCATGATATTGGACAACGACCACAAATTTAGCGAGATGCTTTCTCGCCTCTCTCTCCCACAAAAGGAACTGCTCTACGCCATCGCCAAAGAAGGGAGAACACAACAGATTACCTCCATGGCGTTTATCAAAAGGCACAACTTGCGGTCTGCCAGCAGCATTCAGAGTGCCATCAAGAAACTGATGGAATATCATTTGGTTTCCACCTCTCTCTCCGTTTATTATATAGATGACCAACTGATGCGACTATGGCTGAAGCTATAGCCTGATGAGGTGGAGACTATCTCAGCCCTCCACCAGTATATCTTGCATCACATACTCATCGAAGCCGATGCTAATATCCGCCCCATTGCGCTCGAAAACCTTCAAGAGGGCGGATTGCATATTGGGGTCGATGAGAAGGGCTCCTCGCTTGGCACGACAATAAGAGGACTCACTGAGGTAAGGCGTACGAGTCCAAAAATAATGGGTATTACAAACTGGCATCGTACGGAACATCCTACGGAAACCTTTCGCCCAACGCTGCTTCTCCCACACCAAGAAATGAGAGCAACCCTTGTCTGCATCATAAGATATGCGGTCAAAATTGAGCACCTGGTAACTATCTTCCTCATTTTTAGCCTTGAGGTAATTGGCATAACGAACGCACTGGGCGTTTCTCGTACAGGATGCCATTGGGCATACTGCACCAAAATTGATTTCATTTGACATTTTCTTATTCTTTTATCATTAACAATGAATAGTAATGCTACTAAGAAATGATAGTAGTACTTTTAAAATACTACTGCTTATCCCGACTAGACTGTCTGCCCAGGACAGTCAGACTGCACAGGTAGAACAGCTAGGCTGTTCAGGGAGGACAGTCATGCGCCATCCTAGAGGGCAAAACACCCTACAGATATATAGCTTCGTTTTTCTATCTCACACCTCACTCCGCAAGACATATCTTTCTGTATATCTGACATTTATATGGTGTGTGGTGTAAGCGCTGACACCTCACTCACACCACACGACACCACACTTCTTCGATTAGGCAGCATACTTCGAGATGAGCAGATAGGCTTGACCACGATTGGTTCGCTTGGTATCACACCCCAAGAATCGCATGGCCTGACCTATACGAATCTTGGTACGATGGTCGGATATGAGCATCGGATACAATCGGTGCAAGCTATCAAAGATTTCTGACACAAGCATCCATTTTCCACCATCACCCTGAGGTGCCTGAAAACAAGCCTTCAGCATCACCTCCATATCATCCGTCTTGAAATAAGGATAATTGCACTCCTGTATGCGAGCCACCATATCGTTAGTAAACCAGTAAGGAACGGATTGTTCCTTCAACTCATACATCACTTGCGCATAGAGTTGAGCATAATCTATCGGGGAGGCATTGTCGATATAAGCACCTGCAGGTATGCGAATGCAGATGAATCGGCGGCTTCCCGTAGGGTCGCAAAGCGGATGCTCATCGTTGGTGGTAGCCAAGAACGAAGCATAACGAGGACGGTCGGCTTGGCTTCTACCAAAGATAGGGCGACCATTCACCTTCACCTTGGAGAGTGTTTGCTTCAACTTTCCCTGCTGAGAAGGTCCCATGTTAGCCAACTCATCTATGTTGACAAAGAGGTTATGGGTGAGTGCCATCTCGGAGTCGAACTTATTGCCAAAATTGATATGATCAAGGAAGTAGCATCTCAACTCCTCTGGCAAGAGACGATTGGCAAAGGTACTCTTGCCACAACCCTGTTGACCAATGAGAATAGGTGTCACCTCATTGCCATGGAGCATATCTAGATGCAGCCAATGAGCTACGGCAGAACGAAGCCAAGTGGCGCACCATCCCAGTTGTTCGCTCGTGATGCCGGGGATTCTACTAAACAATGCCGCCACATGATTCTTGCCATCCCACCCTGGCAAGTGGTCGAGATAATACTTTATCGGATCATAGTCGAGCACCGCCTTGGAGCCTATGTACTCCTCTATGTCCTGGCGAGGGGAACCATTGCCGCCAAGTCCAAGTTTCTTGGCTTTTCTCACGATTGTGTTCAAGTCTTCCTTGGTAAAGACATTCCATGTCAGTGCCTGGTCATTGTCTTCAGAGACAACAGCAAACTCTGTTTTTCCACTGAGGAGATTTCTTCTGAACTGATAGTTCTCCTCCAAAAAGGCTTCTACTAGGTAGATGTCTGATTGATTACTTGTCATCTCAGAGGATGACTGATTTGAATTTGATAGTTTTTTGATCATAATGATATTATTTAATGTGTTTAACATGTGGGTCGATGGATGCTCAACTATAGCCGAACTCATAGGAGTGTGGTGGAGTGAGGTAGTAGTGAGGTGTCAATCGGCACACCACACAGCATATATCATCCTATATATCAAGCATTTGCGACCTATCTGGTGAGATGTGAGGTAGATTTTAGAGTTTTGCCTCCTATCTCGTTTCGACAATGCAAAAATATAAAAAGGAAAGGGCATTTACTCATTTTCCCCGCTACTTGACCGTGTTTCGGGGAAAAACAGGGAAAAAATCGAGGGTAACAGGGAAAAAAACAGGGAAAAATAAGAAATAAAGTAAAACGAAGATTGTTTTTTCAAAAATATTTGTACCTTTGCAATACTTTAGATAGCATACTATGCTACAAAAACTTTAAACATTTTGTCAATTATGGAAAGTTATAAAGACATAATAAATAAAATCTGCAACTCAATTCATACAGGTCTTATAGATTTCTCAGAACCACGGAGTAAAGCATCCATGCCAACCCAAGCCTCTTCAGAATTCATTACCAATAAGCAACAAGGAGATTGGGCGGAAGATGTTATTTTTAGAGCCATCAATGATAACTCTAATAATATCGTTGCCATCAAATATGGAAAATCTGATAATTTAGTTGCTGGAGATATAGGCTTTGAAACTTTTTTTGAAAACTATCAAAAAGAACTAGATACAATCGGGAAAAGACCAGATATACTTCTTTTTAAGAAAGAAGATTTCAACACACAATTTGGATACGACATTAGTTCATTAAAAAATGATGACATTTGCCAATATGTATCCAAAGCTATAGCAGGAATAGAAGTGCGTTCTAGTGCCTTTCTTATCAATAAGTATATGGAAGAGGCTAACCGCATCATTTGTGAGAATTCTCAAAATGTCTTTTCTTTAAGAAATATTATTTTGAAGGATTACTACGATTTGTTGGAACAAAAACGACCAGAATTATTAGACTTACTCCAACGACTTGATGATGTATCAATCCGAACCATCAATTATCATGTACCTTCTTGGCGTTCATCTCAACGACTTCAGGAATTATCTTCTATGCTTTCTGAAATAAAGAAGAGCCTAAAGATAATCCAAAAGAGAAATTCACTATCCATAACGCCAAAGGTTGAAGACTTAAAGGTTGTTCATAAATGGATCAACACATACAATGTTCCACATTTTTATGTACAAGTTTTCTTTGATAGAGTCTATGGAATCTCATTTCAACACATCTTAGAATTGATTTCTAATCCAGACTTAGAAGGTGAACAATACTTTATAGAACAAGATACAAAGAACCAGAACAAAACAACCATAAAAATTCCATCCCAAGATGGCATTTGTTTAGCCCAAAAAGTAAAGGAACCTACTCACTATAGCGTGAGAAAGGAACTTAACAAGGGAAGATTACTATTTTATGTAAAATTTGACGGAGGAGAAGCTGCTCTTGACAAAGAACACTTTGACACATTGTTTCATTGTAAATTATGATTACAGAACAGGATTATACCAAAAAGACAAGTCTTGCCCATCGCAAAAAATTTGCTCAATTTTTCACACCAGAGCAAATTGCAACATTTATGACCAATTGGCTATTAAATGGGAAAATGGGTACTTTAAATATTCTTGAGCCAGCTATAGGATTAGGAATATTTACGAGAACTATGCTCAAAACCAATCCACTTATCAACGTCATTGGTTACGACATAGATGAAACTATTTTTAAATGTGCGCAATCAAATTTTAATCAGAACCGAAACAACGTATGCCTTTGCAATGAAAATTATCTAACCTCATCATGGTCAGATAAATACGATGGCATCATTTGCAATCCACCCTACTTAAAGTTCCATGATTATGATAACACATCATTAGTTCCACTTGTCAATGAGAAACTAGGAATTCATCTTACAGGCTTTACAAATATTTATTCTCTCTTTCTTTTAAAATCAATATTTCAACTTAAAGAAGGGGGAAAGTTAGCCTACATCATCCCATCAGAGTTTTTAAATTCTGATTATGGAGTTGAAGTAAAAAGAGTTTTAGTTCAAAGTGGTGTCTTAAGACATATTATTGTTGTCGATTTCACGCAATGCGCATTTGATGATGCGCTTACAACAGCTTGCATTCTATTTTGCGAGAAAACATCCCCATCAGATAATATTTGTTTTTCACGAATAGACACCATATCAGAGTTAGCTTCTTCCTTTAATGACTATGTGGCTATCAACAGAAAAGAACTTAACCCAGAAATAAAATGGCGACAATACTACGAAGCTGGCAATTCCTCTAAATATAAAAGTCTTGTACCATTTTCTACTTTTGCTAGGGTTTCTCGTGGCATCGCAACTGGAGCTAACAACTATTTTACATTCAACGAATCTAAAAAGGATGCTTACAACATCCCTAAAGATTGTTTTCTTCCTTGCATTTGCCATTCTATTGATGTACAAGACATAATATTTACATCAGAAGATTTTGAAAAACTATCTGCTTTAGATAAAAATTTATATTTATTCAATGGCAGTGCTAATGACACAAATGAATATGTAAAAAACTATTTAGAATTAGGAATAGAAAACGGAATAAATAAAAGACATCTGACAGCAAATCGCTCTCCTTGGTATGCCTTGGAGAATCGAAAACCTGCACCTATATGGGTTTCTGTTTTTAATAGAAACGGATTACGCTTTGTCAGAAATTTGGCAAATGCTTATAATTTAACAACATTTCATTGTATATATAATATCAGCAAAGATATAGAGACTGACATATTGTTTGCATATCTTATTACAGATATGGCAAAAGAAATTTTCTATGAAAATTCACGACAATATGGTAATGGATTGATAAAATTCGAACCTAATGATCTTAACAAAGGACAGGTAGTAGATTTTAGATGTCTGTCAGAAAACGAAATGCAATTTATACGTAATGCATATCAAAATCTACATTATTATGGCACTATTAGTAATCAAATTATCTCATTATTAGATTCTTTTTTTAGACAAAAATATAGTAAAAGGAATACAGTCTCACTAACCGTGTTTATCGATGCACTAAGAGATATAAATGCAAATAATACTCTTCCAAAGTATAAAAAAAACAAAACAACAAGAGTAAAACAACTTAACTTTTTAAGCCTTTTTTCCCAATATGGAAATTCTCCCATTTTTGAGGCAAAAACTGTTCGTGAGGATGTGAATAAAAGAAAGTATCTAGACGGCAACGATACTCCAATTAAAGATTGCCTAATCGGTTTGGTAAAAGCAGATAACATTGAGAAATATATTAGTCAAAACGCAAAGTTTTACTACACAGGAAAAAAATTTCCAGCCTCTTTCTGCCTTAAAGAACTACAATATTTTATACCTTACATAAAAGGTAAAGGCATTCGTGATATTTATACTATAAAAATTATCAGATTAGGGCATAGAAAAGAAGGACAAAAAACGGAGGATACTCAAGATATACGCTTAGTTTTTGAAATACAATTTGAACGACAGCTATTCAATGATTATAAACCTGCAAAATTAGATGTCTGGCGAACTTTTAGTAATATTCAATTAAATGATATTCAATTAATACGCCCATGACAGATACAGATGAACCATCTTCATTCAGCTATGAAGTCTTCGACCGACAGTTGAATACCTATTACATCATGTGCCGAGTGCTCATCAATGGTTGGGAAGATTACTCCACGCAAGAGATGAACTTCGACATCCGATCGCTATACACCAAGGCATCACGACTCTGCTACATGGCAGACCAAGACCTTGCCTTGCAGCACAACGACCTGACCCACCAGCGCAAGCTCGCCAACCAAGAACACCTGGAAGCCATCACACAGGTGGTCCTAGGCGAACTGTGCCCTTTCATGAGGGACATCGTGGAGAAATACAGGGAAACCAATATCATGGAAGGACATAAATCACCTATGTTCTCAGGACAACTGAGCTTCCTCTTCCCCAAGTTAAAAGACCTTCTGATACAGGACGGTATGACGGAAAATAACCTCGATGAACTCTTGACAAACATCATCTTCATAGAAAAAGAAATGCCTAAGAGAATCAAACCTACTCATTTTCCAGGCATGAAAACAACGGAGAGATTCTGGAATTTCTTCCAGGTCTTCTGTTTCTCGCTTTATCTCGTACTGCATTTCCGTCGTGTCAACCATGTTTGCGGACAGTACATATCGGATGAGGAGGCTGGACGCCTCACCGAACTTGCGCTCCTACACTATCCATCCGACCCTAGGGGACAGAAGGACATCGACCTCTACTTCTCGACCTTGAAATACAACAATAACCGAAATACGCTTGACATCGAACAAATGCGAGCCGAACAACGCAAGTTGCAAGACGAAGTACCCGAAAGCCTTCGCCTTGCCTTCCTGCACCATGTGGATGATGCCCATCAGTTAGGCGTGGAAGTCAACAAGCTGCAATTCTCTTCCGAGGAGTACATCCAGTTGCTCTCCGCCACCACAAAATGGCAAATGCTGGAGCAGCAAATCTATGAGTACCAGCATCCTGATGAAGTCGAGTCGCCCCTCTACAACGAGATATTTGTCAAGACGGTCAACAGCCGTCCCGTCAACATGGAGGAGTTGAAGAACACCATCGCCAAGATGATACAACTGGTGAGCAAGAAGAACCAATGGTTTTGTGTATGGAGTGTTTTGAAGCATCACAACCTGCTAGCCAATTACTCGCACGAGGCATTTGCCCGACAGATGATGAGCCCCGAATGGTTTGGCGACACCGTAAGCGATTACCAGCGTTTCTCAGGCGATACCTTGCGAGAATACAAGCGATATTTCTCCGATTACGACTACACCCAATGGGACAATGATGCCTTCCTGGAGCAAAAGCAGCTCTTCGGTATGACCAAGTGGTCGAACTCCCTCTGCCTGAAATTCAAGAAGCAATGCGAAGAGATGGAACATGCCATACGTGGCTGGAGATTTCTGTAGAAAATGGTGAAATATAAAGCTATAGAAAGGGCGGATAGAAATAAGAAAATGCCCTATTAGGCACAATCTCACAAAAAATCATATTTTTATTTTGCAATGTCCCCTAAATATTGTAATTTTGCACCTTGAATGGACATACACCTTATTATATTAAAGGAAATGCCCTGTCGGAAAACAGGAAGAAACAAAATAATTAAGATAAAACAATGGAATACAACTTCAGAGAAATCGAGAAGAAATGGCACCAAAAATGGGTCGAGAACAAGACCTACAAGGTTGTCGAGGATGAAAACAAGAAGAAATTCTATGTGCTCAACATGTTCCCTTATCCATCAGGAGCGGGTCTGCACGTAGGTCACCCACTGGGATATATCGCCAGCGACATCTATGCTCGCTACAAGCGTCTCAATGGCTACAACGTATTGAACCCTATGGGTTATGATGCATACGGATTGCCTGCCGAGCAGTATGCTATCCAGACTGGTCAGCACCCAGAGATCACTACCGTAGCCAACATCAACCGCTACCGTGAGCAGCTCGACAAGATCGGCTTCTCTTTCGACTGGGACCGTGAGGTTCGCACCTGCGACCCTAAGTATTACCATTGGACTCAGTGGGCTTTCCAGAAGATGTTCAACTCATTCTTCTGCAACGGCTGCCAGAAGGCTCAGCCTATCGAGAAGCTCATCAAGCGCTTCGAGGAGAAGGGTTCTGCTGACTTGAACGTAGCTCAGAACGAGCAGATTGACTTCACTGCCGAGGAGTGGAACAGCTTCGACGACGTGAAGAAGCAGCAGATCCTGATGAACTACCGCATCGCTTACCTCGGTGAAACGATGGTAAACTGGTGCCCAGGCTTGGGTACTGTGCTTGCCAACGACGAGGTAGTAAACGGCGTAAGTGAGCGTGGCGGTTATCCTGTCATCCAGAAGAAGATGCAGCAGTGGTGCTTGAGAACATCTGCTTACTCTCAGCGTCTGCTCGACGGTTTGGAGACCATCCAGTGGAGCGACAGTATCAAGGAAACCCAGAAGAACTGGATTGGCCGTTCTGAGGGTACAGAGGTAGTATTCTCTGTAAAGGACAGCGACGTGAAGTTCACCATCTTCACCACCCGTGCCGATACCATGTTTGGTGTAACCTTCATGGTTCTGGCTCCAGAGAGCGAATATGTTCAGCAGGTAACTACTGCCGAGCAGAAGGAAGAGGTAGAGAAGTATCTCGACTACGTGAAGAAGCGCACCGAGCTGGATCGTATGGCTAACCATAGTGTAACCGGTGTATTCTCAGGAAGTTATGCCATCAATCCATTCACTGGCGAGGCAATCCCAGTATGGATTTCAGAATATGTATTGGCTGGATATGGTACAGGTGCCATCATGGCTGTGCCAGCTCACGATAGCCGTGACTACGCCTTCGCCAAGCACTTCAACCTGCCTATCATTCCTCTTATCGAGGGTGCTGATGTTTCAGAGGAGAGCTTCGATGCCAAGGAAGGTATCGTAACCAACTCACCTGTAGCAGGCAAGAGCAGCATGGATGGCTTCTCTCTGAACGGACTCACCGTGAAGGAGGCTATCGCAGCTACCAAGAAGTTTGTTACCGAGAAGGGCATCGGCCGAGTAAAGGTAAACTATCGTCTCCGCGACGCCATCTTCTCTCGTCAGCGCTACTGGGGTGAGCCATTCCCTGTATATTACAAGGACGGAATGCCACAGATGGTTCCAGAGGAGTGCCTGCCACTCGAATTGCCTGAGATTGAGACCTATAAGCCAACAGAAACTGGCGAGCCACCATTGGGCAGAGCCAAGAAGTGGGCTTGGGATGCTGAGAAGAAAGAGGTGGTTGACAAGAGCCTCGTAGATAACAAGACCGTATTCCCACTGGAGCTCAACACCATGCCAGGTTTCGCAGGTTCTTCTGCTTACTACCTGCGCTATATGGATCCTCACAACGATGAGGCACTCGTAGGCAAGGAGGCTGATGAGTACTGGCAGAATGTAGACCTCTACGTAGGCGGTTGCGAGCATGCTACCGGTCACTTGATTTACTCTCGTTTCTGGAACAAGTTCCTCTTCGACCTCGGCGTAAGTTGCAAGGAAGAGCCATTCCAGAAGTTGGTGAACCAGGGTATGATCCAAGGTCGCTCCAACTTCGTATATCGTATCAACAGCGATGACCACGACAAGGCTCCAGTCTTCGTAAGCTTTGGCTTGAAGAAGGATTACGACGTAACTCCTATCCACGTGGATGTCAACATCGTAAGCAACGACCAGCTCGACATCGAGGCATTCAAGGCTTGGCGCCCTGAGTATCAGAACGCTGAGTTCATCTTGGAGGATGGCAAGTACATCTGCGGTTGGGCTATCGAGAAGATGTCGAAGAGTATGTTCAACGTGGTAAACCCTGATATGATCGTGGAGAAATATGGTGCCGACACCTTGCGTCTCTATGAAATGTTCTTGGGTCCTGTGGAGGCAAGCAAGCCTTGGGACACCAACGGTATCGACGGTTGCCACCGTTTCTTGAAGAAGTTCTGGGGCTTATTCTACGAGAACCGCACCGACAACTTCTTGCCATCAGACGAGGCTGCCAAGCCTGAGAGCTTGAAGAGCGTACATAAACTCATCAAGAAGGTATCAGAAGACATAGAGAAGTTCTCTTACAATACTTCTATCTCTGCCTTTATGATTGCCGTCAACGAGCTCGGTCAGCAGAAGTGCCACAACAAGGAACTCTTGAAGGATCTCGTCATCCTCATCGCTCCATTCGCTCCACATATCGCTGAGGAGCTTTGGGCAGCATTGGGCGAGCAGGGCAGCGTATGCGACGCTCAGTGGCCAAGCTACAACGAGGAATATCTCAAGGAGAACGATATGCAGCTCACCATCTCATTCAATGGCAAGGCTCGCTTCCAGATGTCATTCCCAGTGGATACTCCAAACGACGAGATTCAGAAGCAGGTTTTGGCAGACGAGAAGAGCCAGAAGTACTTGGAGGGATTCAATGTGCTGAAGGTAATCATCGTGCCTAAGAAGATTGTCAACGTAGTATTGAAGAAGTAATAACTCTATATGCGGAAGGTCGCCTTTTTATGGGGCGACCTTCTGTTCTTTAAAATCTAAACGAGGAAAAAATATGCAAATAGCTATCAATCAAAACATCAAGAACGAGTGCAAGGATTATTTCAACATCACCCTTGGACTTATGTTATATACGTTTGGTTTCACCGTATTCTTGTTGCCTTACCAGATTGTGACAGGTGGCGTAACGGGTTTGGCAGCAGTCATTTACTATGGTACGGGCATACCTATCTATTTGTCATATTTTGTCATCAACGTCATCTTGTTGGCATTGGCATTGAAAATATTGGGTTTGAAGTTCATGCTCAAGACCATCTATGCCATCTTCATGCTGTCCTTCATGCTCGCCGTGGCACAAGACTGGGCTACAGGACCGAATGGGGAACTGACGCAAGTGCTGGGCGAGGGACAAGACTTCATGTCGCTCGTCATCGGTTGCTGCTGCACCGGTCTTTCGCTTGCCATCGTCTTCCTAAACAATGGTAGTACGGGAGGAACGGACATCATCGCCGCCGTGGTCAACAAGTATCACAACATTTCCTTGGGACGAGTGCTCATCTTCGTGGATTTCATCATCGTGGGCAGTTCCTTCTTCGTTTTCGATGCAAAACCTGGCTATGAGACGATAGATGCCGTGAGAAAGGTGGTGTTCGGTCTCTGTACGATGGTCATCGAGAACTTGATGCTCGACTATGTGATGAATGCCAGAAGAGAGAGTGTGCAGTTCTTGATATTCAGCAAGAAATACCAGGAGATAGCCAATGCCATCGGTATGCAGATGGATCATGGTGTGACGATTCTCGATGGTCATGGTTGGTACACCGGACAGGAGATGAAGGTACTCTGTATCCTTGCCAAGAAGAATGAGAGCACCTATATCTTCCGTATCGTCAAGATTATCGACCCGAACGCCTTCGTGAGCCAAAGCTCTGTTATCGGTGTATATGGCGAGGGATTTGATGAGATGAAAGTGAAAATCAAGAAGAAAGATATAGAAAAATTGAAATAATGAAAATAGTATTTGCAACGAATAATCAACATAAGCTACAAGAGATACGTGACATCTTGGGCAGTGACTTCGAGGTAGTATCTCTCAAGGAGATAGGATGTGACGTGGATATTCCTGAGACGGGCAACACCTTGGAAGAGAATGCCTTGCAAAAGGCACAGTATGTGTATGACCATTACCATATCAGTTGCTTTGCCGACGACACAGGGTTGGAGGTTGAGGCATTGGATGGCGCACCAGGCGTTCACAGTGCTCGCTATGCCGAGGGTACCGACCATGATAGCGAAGCCAACATGGCAAAGTTGCTCCGTGAATTGGATGGCAAGGAGAATCGCCAGGCTCGTTTCCGCACAGTTATCTGCTACATCGAGAAGAAGGATGTATGCCCATGCGGTTGTACCAGCATCAAGAAGGTACACCAGTTTGAGGGTATCGTGAAGGGGCGCATCGCCACGGAGAAGCACGGTACTGAGGGATTCGGCTATGATCCAATCTTTGTACCAGAAGGCTACGACAAGAGTTTCGCTGAACTGGGCGAGGAAGTGAAGAATGGTATTAGCCACAGAGCAAGAGCCGTGGCGAAATTGGTGGAATATCTGAAGAAATGATCAATACTCTTTCGATATTAATCCCTACATATAATCATGTATGTACTGAGCTTGTGGAATCTCTGCAAGCTCAGGCTTCATCATTGCCCAATCTAGAATATGAGATATTGGTTGCTGACGATGGTTCTACGGATGAATACACTATCGAAGAAAACAGAATAATCAACCAACTAGACAACTGTCGATATATCGAAAGAGAAACGAATGTAGGCAGGGCTGCCATTCGCAACTTTCTGGCGAAAGAAGCAAAATATCCTTGGCTGCTGTTCATAGATAGTGACCTTCATACAAATAATCCCTATTTTATCCAAAAATATATTCAAGCAGAAGGAGAAGTTATCGTAGGAGGGCTTAAAATAGGAGGCAATCCCACTACACTCAAAAATAATCTACGATACAAATATGAAAAGTCTTGCGAAAAGCAACATGACTTTCTGCACAGAAAGAAAATAGGGAATAAGGAATTTAGAACAACTAACTTTCTTATAGCCAAGGACATCATAAGCCAATGTCCCTTTGATGAAAGTTTCAAATATTACGGCTATGAAGATGTCCTGTTTGGAAAATCTATCTGTCAGAATGGTTATTCTATAGTCCATATTGATAACCCTATCTTATTGGATGACTATGAGACAAATTACCATTTTGTACTCAAAACAGAAGAGGCTTGCAGAACACTATACCAATTCAGAAAAGAACTAAAAGGTTACTCCAAGCTAATAGACTATTCGGAATTTATAAGTAAAATGGGGATTATAACCCCTATTTTAAAAAGACTTTTCCCATGGATTGGTTTACACATAAAAGCAAGACTGACAGGCAATAAACCTAGCATTTTGTGGTTTAATATATATAAGTTTTTATACTACATTCATTTAGAGGCATAGTTATCCATTATAAACGTATATGGTTATGAATAAGAAAGCATTATATATTATCATCTTTCTGATATTTCAGGCGATGTCCAATATAGCAATAGCTGCTATTGGCGACTGGAAAGCCTATATGGCATATAGTGACGTACAAGAGATAGAACAAGCAGGAAACCTGATATTCGTACAGGCTTCCAACGACCTTTATGTCTATAATAAGAACGACCAAAGTATTCAGACATTCAGCAAGATAGATTATCTCAACGATTGCGAAATCCAGCACATCGCTTACAACAAGGCTAGTCAAAGATTGCTCATTATCTATACCAATGGCAACATCGACTTGATGAATGTAAACAACTATGAGGTAACCAATCTATCTGATTATCAGAATGCAACAACAACCGGTGACAAAACTGTCAACGATATCTATATGAACGGCAAGTATGCCTATCTGAGCAATGGATTTGGCATCGTAAAGCTAAATATGGCAAATGGTGAAATCAGTGATACCTATAATCTCGGCTTTGCAGTCAACTGGTGTGAAATTGATGGCAACACAATCAATGCTTACAGTGCTTCAAATGGCAAATATAGTGCCTCTCTAACAGATAATCTACTTGATAAAAACAATTGGAAAAGGGTAGGAGATTATGCCGTAAAGCAACAAGAAGACAAAAGTGAGTTGAAAAAACTAGTAAATACGCTAAATCCAGGCGGTCCGAAGTATAATTATTTTGGTTTTTTAAAATTTGGTAATGGACAACTTTATACTTGCAATGGAAATGTGGGTGGAAACAAAACTGCATGTATCCAAATATTAGCAAATGATAAGTGGAATATATACCAAGATGAAAATATATCCAATGTTACTGGTGTTGGCTACAAAGATTTAGCCTGCCTTGATTATGATCCATTAGACGGAAAACATGTTTTTGCTGGCGGTAGAAATGGATTGTATGAATTTTATGACGGTAAATTCGTCAAGCACTATAACCATACCAATTCATTGATAGAAATTGTTGGTGGACTTGGCGACAATAAGGAATATGAACTCGTACAAGGAGTAAAATTTGACCCATCAGGAAATCTCTGGCTTCTGAATAGCGAAGCACCAACAAGCTCATTAGTTGAATATAGCACAGATAAACAATGGACTTCTCATTCTAAGCCAGATCTCATGAAATATGAATCTTACGGAGTGAAGAACAAGAGTTTTGCAGCACTCGAAAACATGATGATAGATAGCCGTGGATTACTGTGGTTTGTCAACAACCACTGGGCCAACCCATATTTCTTTTGCTATCAATTCTCCACAAATGCCCTCAAATCATTTACCACATTTGTGAATCAAGATGGAACCACTATTGCTCAAAGCGCAATAAGAACCATAGCGGAAGACAACAACCACGACTTATGGATAGGTAGTAACCAAGGACCATTCTTATTGGAAAGCGGTCAAATAAATACAGAAACACCAGTTTTTACGCAAGTTAAAGTTCCAAGAAATGATGGAACCAACTATGCAGATTACTTGTTGAGTGGAGTAGAGATTTTAAGTATCGCCATAGACAAGGCAAATAGAAAATGGTTTGGCACAAGTGGAAATGGCGTATATCTTATAAGCAGTGATAACATTCAACAATTACAGCATTTCACTACTTCCAATAGTCCTTTACTATCAAACGACGTAAAATCCATAGCCATCAACGATGCAACTGGAGAGGTATTCTTCGGGACCTTACAAGGTTTGTGCTCCTACCAGAGTGACACCAATACTATCAATGGGGAAGTTACGAAAGATAATGTTTGGGCTTATCCAAATCCTGTAAGACCAAATTACACAGGTAATATCACCATAACAGGAATTTCACTGAATGCAGACATAAAAATCGTTTCCTCCAATGGTACCTTAGTTAACAGTGGAAGAAATACATCGGGAGTCTATAAATGGGATGGTACTGACTTGAAAGGAAAAAGAGTTGCTAGTGGTGTATATATGGTTATGTCTGCCACACAAAATGGCGATAAAGAAGTAGTTTGTAAAATAGCAATCATCAACTAATGATAAGAAAAAATCCATACATCCTTAGCATTATTATTAGCATACCATTCATCTTATGGGCAATACTCCAGATATTGCCTACTTTTGATGATTGGACAACATTATCTATGCCCAATTATGAGCCAGATTATCTGACTTACATATTACCTTTTGGAGTGACTTGGCGCCCCTTTGATGCCATCATGGGATATATCAATGCCATTGACTACCATTTCTACCCAAGCTTAAATCATGTGCTAATCCTCATGGCGCATATCGGCAGCACCTGTGTCATATACAAACTATCAAAAGTTATAGGCTTTAATGAAATAGCTACCAATATTACCACCTTATTCTTTTATATTTCTCCATGCACCATGGGGACAATCCTTAGTTGTGATGCGCTCAACCAAAGCTATTCACACTTATGGGGAATACTATCCGTGTTTCTCTATATTAAAACTGCAGGTAAGCAAAAGTATATTGCATGGACAATATGCACCTACCTATCTGTTCTTTCAAAAGACAATGGCTTAGCATGGGCCATAGTACCACCAATAATTGCCTATACATTTCATTTTATCGACAAGAAAACTTTCAAGAAAGACTTCGTTTTGGGACTTGGTATAGCTATCTCTTACGCCATTATCCGGCTCACAATTCCATATACTTATGTAAAAAATGGTAGCTATGAAGAAGATGTAGTAAGCCTGCATAGCAGAATAAAGGGGCTAGTCAACTGGGTAAGCTATACCTGGTTTGCTGCCGATTATATAGCATTCGTTCCTAAACCATTCAGAAACCTATTCTTGGGTTTCCTTACCATTGTTTTATCATGCACATTTATGATAAAAATATGGTGGAACAAGAATATATGGCATCAAAAACAAATATGGTTGCTTATAATAACTCTGTTTATTGTAGCATCTCCTCACCTATTGATAAGTATGAGTATTATGAATGCCTATAGTTCGTTAGGCATAGCCTCCTTAATCATTGGTTATTTAATCAAGAACTATAAAGGGGGTAATACGACTATTCAGAAACTATTTCTCTGCTATATTGTGGCGGCGATAATCACCGATGTACACCATTGGTATAAGGCTTGGCAAACATCACTTCCTGGAAAAACTATAGCCGAAGACATTGTCAGAAAAACAGGTAAACCTGTGAACAAGGTGTATTGCATCTTGATACGTGATGATATGCCAAAATTCTCTTCTTTCTGTGTACCTACCGATGAAGCCGTAGGATGGGGAAGGGCAGTTTGGGCTATCACGGGGTACAAATGGCCAACCGAACTACAAGACACTACTTTGGAACGTACACCCAATGTACAGCAGGAAGCCAGACTACTGGCCCAAGACACTAAGAAAAAATATGATTGTGTATGGATTATCAACAAAGAAAAAGTGGAGGTTATCAAATGAAACAAGTTTCCATCATCATTCCGTGTTACAACGAAGAAAGCAATTTGACGGCTCTCTATCAAGACTTGACTTCATTCATCAATGAACATAAGGAATATCTGTGGCAGATTCTCCTAATAGATGATGGGAGCCGAGACAAGACCTTTGGTATGCTCCAGCAAATACGCCAAAAGGATGAGCGTTTCTGCTATATCAGATTATCTCGTAACTTTGGCAAAGAAAATGCCATGCTTGCAGGCTTCGATTATGTAAAAGGGGGGTGCTGCGTCATTATGGATGCAGACTTGCAACATCCTATCAATGTCATACCAAAGATGATAGCTCTATGGGAACAAGGATATGACGATGTGTATGCAAAAAGAAAAAATAGAGGTAAAGAGAGCTATCTGCGAAAGAGCCTTTCACTCACCTATTATAAACTTTTACAAAAGATAGCAGATGTAGATATTTTGCCTAATGTAGGAGATTTCAGATTACTGGACAGAAAATGTATTAACGCCCTGAAAGAACTTCGTGAGACCCAAAGATATACCAAAGGACTCTATTGTTGGATAGGATTCAACAAGAAAGAAATAGAATTCGACCAAAGAGACAGAACCCAAGGTATTTCCTCTTTTAATTATCATAAGTTATTCAATTTAGCTATAGAAGGTATCACATCATATACCATTGCTCCACTTAGAATATCAACACTATTTGGAATTATAGCATCGTGCTCTGCCTTTTTATATATGATATATATATTTATAAAAACCATCATATTAGGTGATCCTGTACAAGGATTTCCTACCCTCATCATTATCATTCTTTTCCTGGGAGGAGTACAGCTTCTTTCATTAGGAATCATAGGCGAATACTTGGGAAGAATCTTTATGGAAACAAAACATAGACCTATATACATCATCAACGAAAAAGAAGGAATATGAAACTATTAAAAGCCAATAGTGCAACTCTATATCTACTCTTGATAGGCATACTATACTATGTATTATGCTATCTATTTCCTATAACATTGTGTGACGACATTGTTTATAAATTTGTATGGACATCAGACAACGACTCGTTTACAACACCCATATCAAATATTAAAGATATAGCAATATCACAATATATCCATTACCATGTTCTTAATGGAAGGAGTATTGTACATTTCTTACTCCAACTATTTGACGGAATCATAGGCAAAGGAGTATTAAACATCATCAGCAGTATCTTCTTCTGTTGCCTGATTTACATGGTTTCAAACTTTATTACCACAAAGAGAAACAGCGTTCTGAGTTACACACTCATCACTTTGATGCTCTTTGTATTAATGCCAGGATTTTATAATGAGTTTCTGCTATTTGTGGGAGTATTCAACTATCTATGGGTTGCAACTGCCACCATAGCATTGGTGCTATATATCATGCGTCATAAGCAAAGTACACTTAATATGAAGACGTTAGTAGTATCTTCCCTTGCCTTTTGGGTTGGATGGCTACATGAAGGTATCAGTGTACCACTCTCCATGACGCTCATCACATATTGCATAATCAATCATAAGAACATTTGGAAACATTCAATTTTCTATTTTACACTGTTTTACATATTAGGAACGCTCATTTGTATCTGCTCTCCAGGAACTATACATCGCATAGGCCAAAGTGATGGTCTATTACAAATGATTTACCAAAAGTTGTTTCTTGGATGTGTCAACTTAACACAGCTCAGAATCACTTACATTATGCTTATACTTTCAGTCATAACTTATATCCAAAAGAAGAATATATGGAAAGAGCATTTTTCCATATACAAGTATTTCTATCTAACATGGATATTTACCTTTATCCCTGTATTTGGAAGTGGAGTAACAGAAAGTAGAACTGTTTTCTTTACGGAGTTAGTGGCTATGATAATAAGTATAAATCTATTACTTCGCCTATTTAAAATGGCAAGCAAAAAATCTTTATTATTATCAATTTATGGTATCAATGGTATCATATTGCTACTCTATAGCGCTGTTTTGTATTATTCTCTACTCAACTATCAGAACTATCGATATATTATTCAGCAATTGAAAAATCCAAAATTATCTATAATAGAAATTCCACAAATCTCACCAATACGCCCACTTTCGTTTATCTTAGATGAATACGTAAGAGAACCCATTAAGTTTGGTCCATTTGAGAATGCTCAAGCATTTGTTGATAACAATACGCACGTCAAATGCATTAAAATTCTTTATGGGAAAAAGAAGTTGCACTTTGTTCCGAAAGATATAATGAATAAAATTAAAAGTAACTCTTTAAAATATAATAGATATACATACAACAATAACAAAGAAATGCTTGCCATAAAGATTACAAACAATTGTTCTCCTACAAGCATAAAGTTCCTACTATATAAGGAAGATATTAATTCTCTTCCTTTCCACAAGAGATTACTTGCTTATCATGGCAATACCTATGAACAGTCAAATTACTATTATGATACGATTGTTTATGATAATAATAAGTATCTGCTAATTTGTTGTCCAACTCGCAACATAAGCAGAAGAATAAAATATGTAGTATATAAACACTAATATAACACAAACAATTATGAAGATAATTTGCTTAAAAGGTGGAATCGGCAATCAAATTTTTGAGTATTGTCGATACTTAAAAGTAAAAGAAAGTGGAGAAAAAGTATATATATATTATGACAGTAGAAGATTAAAACAACACCAAAATACACTAATAAGTGATGTCTTTCATATCACATTACCCAAAGAGCCTCTTTGGATAACACTATTCGTGTGGATATTAAAGTTGCTGCGTGTTTTCAAAGTTTTCAACAAGTTATACAACGATGAGGAAGAAAGTGCAATACTTATAGATGACTATAGCCAAAGCATAGAATATACAAAGTTAGCAAATGACATTTTTACATTTCACAATCATATTAAGCAAAACAAATATGCGGAATGTTATATGAAGAAAATAGAAAAATCTACTTATTCTGTCGCATTACACGTCAGAAGAGGTGACTATCTACTGAAAGAAAATAAAGATAATTTTGGAGTGTGTCCACTCGCATACTACCAAAAAGCTAAACAATATATAGCAAGCCAATATCCAAATGCTACTTTCTTTGTTTTTTCTGATGACATAGAATGGTGTAAAAATAACCTTCAAGGAGAAAACACCATACTTGTAGATATACCTCAACAAGCACCAGATAGTATCAGTTTATACCTTATGACCCAATGTACTGGACACATTATTGCCAATTCTACTTTCAGTTTTTGGGGAGCCAAAATACTTACAAAAACAAATAGTATAAATATCTATCCCTCTAAATGGTTTTCCAACCCAACATGGAATATTCCTAATTATATTCCAGAAAATTGGATAAAATTATAAGGTATTTATCGTAATTATGGCATATTATTTGTATTTTTGCATATATGAAACTTAGCATCATCATACCTATATATAAGACACAAGATACTCTCGATAGATGTATAGGGAGTATCTTGCGCCAATCATTCACTGACTACGAGCTGCTTCTCGTAGATGATGGATCACCCGATGAATGTCCTCGTCTCTGCGATGAATATGCCCAAAAAGACCAGCGTATATCAGTGATTCATAAAGAAAACGGAGGATTGAGCAATGCTCGAAATGCAGGCATTGAGCAAGCTAAAGGGGAATACATTACCTTTATAGATAGCGATGATGCCATTGAAGAAGATACCTTACAACTGCTTGTGGATGAACTAGAGGAGCATCCCTATATTGATGTATTGGAATATCCCATCAAAGAAAGAATAGGAAATCCTAATCGGGAAAAAATCCTTTCATTCAAACCTAAGGAATATGATGACGCTTTGGATTATTGGCTGGGCGAAAAGGCTTTTGCTCACACTTATGCTTGCAACAAGATATTCAAACAGCATTTATTCAAAGACATCAGATTTCCTAAGGGAAAAAACTTCGAAGATGTTTTGACTATTCCTTTGCTTATTGGTTTAACAGCAAGTATTCACCCCAAAATAAGAGTTACCAACAAGGGTATGTATCTTTATTATTGGAACAACAGTGGTATCACTGCCCAAGCGAAATATAAGGATTTGTTCAACCTATACCAAGGGCAAACGGCATGTTTACTTCAAATTTTCAAAAAGATAGAAGGACAAGAAGAAGAGATACTCGCCAAATACAACCATTCACTAGAAGAGTTTATGACAAGCATACTCAACAATCTGCTCGACCTCTATGAGATTTCTGGTGAATATGAACCAACACCACCTCTCATCAGTCGAGCCAAATGGCTCAGCCAGCACTCGTCCGTCTCTTCATGGAAATTAAAATTACTCAATATATTAGGTTATCATAGATTATGCAAACTCAACAGACTTATACACAAAATATACAGACGCCAATCGTAAGCTTTATCATCACAACTTACAACTTGTCATTAAATTATCTAAAAGAATGCTTGGATAGTATTCTAAAACTCTCTCTCAACGCCAAGGAGAGAGAAATTATACTCGTGGATGATGGTAGCGATATTTCGCCTCTTAATGACTTGGCGGAATATCAGAATCAAATCATCTATCTTCGGCAACCCAACCAAGGGGTCAGCGTGGCTCGCAACTATGGCATAATGATAGCCAAAGGGAACTATATCCAATTTGTAGATGGAGATGATTACCTGCTGCAAGCTGCATACGAGCATTGCTTGGATATAGTGAGGTATCACCAACCAGACATTGTCACCTTTAACTCCGCAAAAAAT